>Ga0209536_100007219_pt1 | contig 16874 bp, 17 predicted proteins | sample DeeMarSeWOR28_12_FD_187461 | JGI IMG/M metagenome (GOLD analysis project Ga0209536, IMG submission 187461) | Marine sediment microbial communities from White Oak River estuary, North Carolina - WOR-2-8_12 (SPAdes) (version 2) | ecosystem: Environmental > Aquatic > Marine > Intertidal zone >... | reverse complement strand
GTTGATGCTCGATACCAAAGCCGCAAGGCCGACGAGCCACTGATTGGAAACCCGGATACTGTCGGTGATGAATTTGTTCAGCTCCGGTGCCGTCGTTTTAAATGTCTTGGCATAAGACCCCAGACCATAGATGGTCATATGCCCGACACCGGCCATAATACCGCCGAAAGCGCCGACAGTCGAAAATATCCAACCGACCCAGATCGCCCATAAAAATCCGACGATCAGGCTGATATCCGGCCCGCCGGGAATACCGAGAAACCCCGGTGCGGCCTGGGGGTCAATCTGGCCCTTTTCGGTTCCTTGAGGGGCCGACGCAATGGCGTCGGCAAGCTTATCCGCGTATGCATTATCCGCCATGATAAGCGCTACCGATACAGCCGATGCCAAAACTAAAATGGTAAACAGGATCAATGGCTTTTTCTTCATTTTTCTCCTCCTCTTGTGTTTAAGATTTCTGTCTTAAGCTCACCCCCTTTTTCAAGACTTTAAATCTTTAAACTTCTCTTTTGATAATCTGAATTTTAAATGCTTGGATTAAAACACATCTAATTAACGCTTTGCAAATTGGTGTATAAGTTTCAATCGTCATGAGAATAACAGGTGAAGTTTTCAACTCAAATTTAATATATAAACCGTCACTCATTTATGCGCAATAAAAAAATATAAAAATTTATGAAAATTTTCAATAAATATAAGTAATTATATTAGACAATTTCAATCTATACTATTTTACTAGTAATTTTAAGCTATTAATTTTACCGATATCACTCTTTTTTAGAGCAACCTGGCGAGTTTGCTGTTGCAAAATGAAATTCGATGAAAATTCCTGCATTCGGAAAAAATTAAATAAGAAAAAAGATTTGATGCAATCAGCAATGAATATATACATTGCTTTTTTCATAAATATTCGGTATTGATCCCCCTGAAGAGAAAATCATACCTCTTCCAGAAGATAACCGGCTGGTTCGTTTTTGTTAGGGAAACTAGCTTAGAGGAGGGCAATAACTATGGAAAAGGAAGTCTTTAGCATATGTTTTATGTGTTCGGTACGATGTCCTATTAAGGTTACGGTCAAAGACGGCCTGGTTAAATTCATTGAAGGCAATCCTCATGTGGCCAACATGGAGGGAAGCCTGTGTCCGCGCGGCAGTGCCGGCATCGCAACGCTTTATGATGATCAACGTTTAAAATACCCCATGATTAGGACCGGAGAACGCGGCTCTGGGAACTGGAAAAAGGCCAGTTGGGATGAAGCCCTTGATTATGTGGCCGGCAAGTTGAAACCCATCATCGATGAACATGGGGGTCACAGCGTTGTGATCGGAGAGCGCACCCAGCTTAGTACGCCGGTGACCAAGACCTTTCTGAGTGCCATTAAGTCTCCAAACAATTTTACACATGATGCCATCTGTAAAGGTTCGGTAAATACAGCCTGCCGGTCTCTCTTTGGCTATACCGACGCGCAGATGAGCATGGACTATGGCAATACCAAACATATTGTTATGTACGGCCGAAATTTTTTCGAAGCCATCGAGGTAAAGCCCGTAAATGCCTTGACCAAGGCCCTGGAACAAGGAGCCAAACTCACCTACATTGATCCTCGCGTGAGTGTCACAGCCACTAAGGCCCACAAGTATTTCATGATCCGTCCGGGTACAGATCTCGCCCTTAATTATGCGCTGATTCATGTCATACTCAGCGAAAGATTATATGACGCCGAATATGTGGATAAATGGGTCCTGGGCTTATCCGAACTGCAGGACTTCGTCCATCCCTACACACCGCCATGGGCTGAAAAAGAGACCGGTATTTCGGCGCAGGCGATTGTGGATCTGGCGCGGGAGGTGAGCAAAGACAAACCTTCGATTATCTTCCATTTTGGATATCGGGGTGCCAACCATCCCAATGAAATCTACCTGCGCCGCTCGATCATGATCCTCAATTGCCTGATGGGCAGTGTGGAGTCCAAAGGTGGCTTTTTTTTCAAAAAAGGCCCTGGTGAAGTGGGCGCAAAGCCTGCCCGCAAGCTCAATGAACAGAAGTTTCCCAAGATTAGTGTTCCCCGTTTCGACAAGGTAGGAACCAAAGATTTTCCTCTGCCCGATCCCAAACATGGTGTCGGTCAGATGTTTCCCTTTGCTGTTTTAAACGAAGATCCCTATCCCATAAAGGCGCTGATTGCTTTCCGCTTTGATCCCTTAATGTCTATTCCGGACAGAAGTCAGACCCAAAAAGCATTGGACAAACTTGATCTGATCGTGACCATCGACATCAACTACAGTGACATTGCGCACTATGCAGATGTCATCCTGCCGGAATCCACCTATCTTGAGCGCACAGATTGTGTGCAACAGGCCAACGGATTGGCTCCCCAGATGGTCCTGCGAAAGCAGGCGGTCGAACCTCGCTTCGACACACGACCCGGTCCTATCATCCTCAAGCAGATCGGTGAACGCATCGGCATCGGTAAGTATTTCCCATACGATACCATGGAGGATTTGGTGCAATGGGAACTCGAGCCGACCGGGTTTAAACTGGAAGATTTTGAAAAAAAGGGTTATGTGGCCTATACGAACAAAAAGGTCTTTTGGGATCGTAACAATGGAATCAAACTCAAAACGCCTTCAGGTAAGATCGAATTTAAATCTTCTCTTTTGGAGAATGCCGGGTATGAATCATTTCCGGCCTATGAAACCCTAGCTTCGCCACCGCAAGGTCAATTCAGGCTGGTGGTCGGGCGCAATGCCCTCCATACCCATGTGGCGACTCAGAATAATCCTTATCTGAATGAGTTGAGTCCGGAAAATGTGCTCTGGATCAATTCAAATAAGGCTGCGGAGCTGGGCATTAATGAAGGGGATCTGGTTGAGGTATCCTCTAAAGTGGGTGCCGGTCAAATCAAAGCATTTGTGACCGATCTCATTCATCCGGAGGCCGTTTTCATGCTTCATGGTTTTGGTCATCAGGCTCCTCTTGCCGGTAGATCTTACAACAAAGGCGTGGCCGATGGTGAATTGCAGGAAAATATATCAGATATGATCGGCGGCAGTCCGGGGCTCCACCATACGCTGGTAACCGTAAAGCCTTTAGGGTAATTGATTACTGTGAATGTGCGATGGATCCCTGAATTATGTTACAAGAATCTGATAATTTTGAGAGGAAAATAGCTAACATTCAATCATAATGGGAGTAGAGCCATGAGTAAATACTTTCTTTTGCAGGACCTACATAAGTGTATCGGCTGTCATTCTTGCGAAATTGTTTGCAAAAGCAATAAGGGTTTGCCCCCGGAAACGAGACCCTGCCAGATTATTACAATTGGGCCAAAATTAGTTAACGGCATTCCGCGGGCGTCTTATGTCTTTATGCCCTGTTATCATTGCGAAAATCCCTGGTGTGTTGCCGCCTGTCCCACCGGGGCCATGCAAAAGCGACCGGAGGATGGAATTGTTTTTGTGGATCACCAACTTTGTGTAGGGTGCAAGACCTGTATTTCCGCCTGCCCGTGGGGTGCCCCGCAGTGGCAACCGGAAGTGGGCAAGGTGGTGAAATGTGATTATTGCATGGATCGCATCGATCAGAACCTTAAGCCGGCATGTGTCACAATATGTACTACCCACTGTCTTCATTTTGAAAAAGCTGAAAAAATAACCCAGATCCGACGCGAACGACATGCCAGAACTGTGGTGGCAACGTAAGAATAAGAGCATGGAATAGAAAAAATTCTTCAGGGAGTCAGGAACACAGCTTAATAGTTTGAAAGCCTAATTCCAAGTATTCCAGAATCTTTTTTTGGAGAGGTTGAAGCATGTCCGCCACAAACTGCCCGGTCAAGGATACCATTATCAAAATTGAAGAAATTAGTCAGTCGGACCGACTCAAGCATCCAAGGTTTAGACGCATTGCCGAAGATATTTTACAACTGCTAAACGACATAGCTTGGGGGCGGGCTGGAACTGATCATATTCCCACAGTTGAATCATTGTGCCGGGAACTCATTGAAGACGGTCCGGATAAATTCTGCATCGAAGCCGGGAAAATGATCAACACGGTCGTATCTGAACACAGGGAGACGTTCAGCAGTCATGTGGAAACCCATAACTGCCCCACCGGAGATTGTGTTAAACTGACGCCTGCCCCATGTCAGATGGCCTGCCCGGCCGGGATAGACGTCCCTACCTATGTGAGTCTTATCGGCATGGGACGCGATGCAGAAGCCATCGAGGTCATCCGCAGAGACAATCCATTTCCCTGGGTGTGTGGTCTGGTGTGCACCCGCCCCTGTGAATTTATGTGTGTTCGCAGGCGAATTGATACTCCCATCTCCATTAAACTTTTAAAAGCATTTGCGGCTGAGAGGGCGCTTTCGGAAGGCCGTTATCAAAATCCTCTAAAGCAGCCGGACAAAAACAGGAAAGTTTGTATCATCGGCGCCGGCCCGGCGGGATTGACCGCTGCTTATTATTTGGTACTCAGAGGATACAGGGTCAGCGTAATTGAGGCGCTGCCGATGGCAGGTGGTATGATGATGGTCGGTATACCGAGGTATCGGCTGCCCCGGGAAGTCATTGATCGAGAAGTGGCCATGATTGAGGACTTGGGTGTGGAGATTCGTTATAATACTAGATTCGGCAAAGATGTTAGCTTAGACCAGCTAAAAAAAGAAGGATTCGAAGCCTTCTTTTTCGCCATTGGTGCGCACAATTCTTTTAAACTGGGCATACCCGGAGAAAAAAAATTCCAGCAGGTGATTGATGCCATCAAAATGTTAACCGATGTGTCTATGGGGCAACGTCACATACCGGGTAAAAAAGTTATTGTCATTGGAGGTGGAAATGTGGCGATTGATGCAGCCCGAACATGCCTGCGGCTGGGGTGTGAAGAGGTGACGATTGCCTACCGCAGGACTCGCATGGAAATGCCGGCTGACGAAGAAGAAGTGGAGCAGGCAGAAGAAGAAGGTGTTAAAATATCTTTTTTAACAATACCCATTGAGATTGTGGGGGACAACGGACAAATTACTGCCTTAAAGTGCCTACGGGCAGAGCTGGTTGCCAAGGAAGGCAGTGACCGTAAATTCCCTGTGCCGGTGCCGGGCAGTGATTTTTTTATGGATGTCGATGCGGTGATTCCGGCCATCGGCCAGGTGGTGGACAACGGGTGCATGGAGGAACTTTCTGATCTAAACTGGACGCGACGCAATACGATTGATGTCGATATGGCCAGTATGACAACTTCCCGGGGGGGAATTTTTGCTGCAGGAGATGCTGTAACCGGACCGGCTACAGTTGTGGAAGCCATTGGTGGTGGTAAAAGAGCCGCTGAAGCCATTGACCGCTATTTATCAGGGATACCTCAGCCTATGATGCCCCCCGTTCCGGTCCGACGAGATCGAATTGATTGGCTGGAGGTGCCGGCCAGCACCAAAATGGTCCTGAAAAGACCTGAAATGCCCCTGCTAAATATTGACAGAAGGCGAACCACTTTTCAGCAGGTAGAACTGGGTTATTCCGAAAATATGGTTAGGGAAGAAGCGCGTCGGTGTCTGCGCTGCGATATTTGCATTCGTTGTGGTAAATGTGTAGAGGTGTGCCGGGATAATATGGAAATCGATGCACTGCAGCTGGGTTATTTTGACTTTGATCATCCGGTTGATACCGATTTCAGGATCACCGAAGAAAGATGTATTACCTGTGGCGCCTGTGCCGAGAATTGCCCTACGGGGGCCATGAAAATGGAAGACCGCAAAAATGAACGCATTCTTTCTTTGTGCGGAACCATCCTCAACCGCCAAAAACTCGAATATTGTGAATCCTGCGGGGCAATCATGGGACCGGCAAGGTATCTCGATTATGTTAAAAAGAAAACCAAATCTGTGAGCCGGGTAATTGACAAACGCAATATTTGTGAAGCCTGTGCCAGGAAAGAAACTGCAAAAATCAGTGTTGATATTTCTCCGAGCTAATGGGCAAGAAGCAAACGGTAGAGGGCAGAGAGTTTATGATGGAATCCATTCTTTCCCAATGGGTTAACAACTATGTTCATGACGCAATAAGACAATGCGAGGGAGATCTAAAATGATTTTTCGTAAAGGGCAACGAGTTGAAATATATAGGAAATCAGATGATGAGAACTGGGAAAGCTATATGGATGAATACATTGGATGTCACGGAATCATAACCGATCCGGATACGGCAAAAAACGATCCGGATGCACTGATTGAAGTCAGTCTAGATCAGAAGGGCACCCATCGATTTCCCCAGGATTGCCTGCGTGTGCTGGTAGACTAAGGCAGTTATGATGAGTCCATATTTATCATAGGAAGAGCAACCAGATATATCCGGAGAAAAAGGATTATGCTTGTACAAGACCTATTGGCGCTTAGAAAGCAAGAGGTTTTCACGGTCACACCTGATCAGACGGTAGAAGACGCAATCAACCAGATGGCCCTTAACAAGACCAGTGCCTTGCTCGTAATGGAAGGTGATTATCCGGTGGGAATATTTGCTGAACGGGATGTTTTGAGGTGCCATCTTAAAGAAAGAAGCAAAGCATTTACCCAGATCAAAGTCAAAAATGCCATGACCAACAAATTAATTTCTGCAAGACCCGAAGATGAGATCGGCGCGGCTGTAAATATGATGCTTAAAGCCGATATCAGGCATTTACCGGTTATCAAAGACAAAAAGATAATCGGTATGTTAACGATAAATGATCTTGTTGAACATCTGATCAGCGCCCTGAATGCAGAGCTTTACCATCTGCAAAGCTACATTGCGGATCTGCAAGATGCGAGCAAAGACTAACTAAACTGTTAGAGCTTGTGGATTGAGAGCCGAAAATGGAGATTGGCGAATGGTTAAAATAAATATTGATAATCGAGAATATGAAGCAGAGGAAGGATTAAGCATTCTGGAGACGGCTCTGGCCAACGGCATAAAAATCCCTACCTTCTGCTACCACCCAGCTCTTAAACCTTCGGGATCCTGTAAATTGTGTGCGGTCGAAATGACGGCCAAGTCCGGACGACAAATTACCATGCTGGCGTGTATTCTTAAAGCGAAGGAAGGGTTGGTGGTGAAGACCAACTCAGAGTTGGTTACTCGCGCGCGAACCAAAGCGTTTCGAAATCTTTTGCAAATGGCTCCCCAATCAAAAATTATCATAGACATGGCTAAGGAGAATGGAATAGATTTAGGGCCGCCGCCGGACGGATGTGTTCGCTGTCGATTGTGTATACGGGTGTGCAAAGAAATTGTCGGGGCTGGGGCGCTGAAGATGGAAAAACACGAGGGGACAAACTACGTTGTTCCCATAGAAGGCAACTGCATCGGTTGCGGAACCTGTGCCAATTTGTGCAAGACAGATGCAATCAAAGTTGAGGACCGAGATAACGTTAGAACCATTTATATCAGAGACCAGATCATTGGAAAGCACCCCCTGAAACGATGTGAGGGATGCGGCAGGCTTTATGCGACCCCCAAATTTCTGGATCATCTGAAGAAACGAATCGTTCCTCATCCGGAGGTAAAAATTCACCATAATTATTGTCCGACCTGTGAAAGGCTCTTCTCAGATCGTATTGAAGCTCTCAAGGTGAGAACGCAAAAACTTAAAATGCCCGGACATCACTGATAAGATTTTTCTGAAAAGAGATGAAAAGAAACACGAAATTATCGTCTTTGCAATAAAGCACTCCTTGAGGGTGCTTTTTGTATTTTAATCAAATTCATCAAACTATGACAGATCTGATCCGTTTGCTTGAAAAATGGGGGAGCTGCGATGAATTCTAAAGATGATGTCAGGTTATGCAGGCTCCATCTGATATCAGCAATGCAGGAGGGCTTATTGACGGTATTAATTGCAACCGGTGCAAGGATCTGATAAGTTGATAGTATTACACAACTTATTATCGAAAACCGATAGTAATCAGGGGCATAATCAATGAAGCAAAAACCGGAGAGAAGGATTTCTATACGGGACTTTAAGACTATTTGCCGCGCGATTGCAACCTATGAAGATCTGAATTTACTGTTTGAACACCTGGTTGAGGTGATAAGCCAGGCTTTTGATGTCAAGGGGTGTAGTTTGCTGCTTCTTGATGAGGGTGAAAAGCAGTTGATTCGTGTCAGCAGCTTTGGAATCAGCGAAGAATATCTCAACAAAGGCCCGGTATTTATGGATCGCAAGGACTCTGCCTTTGTCAAGTGTGAACCCGTTTTCGTTGAAGACATGCAGAACGATCCACGCATCCAATATCCGGAGGCCGCAGCCAAAGAAGGAATTGTTTCCCTGCTCTCTTTCCCCATCATACTGCGAGAAGCAGGAATCGGTTTAATTCGAATTTATCATAGCGACTACTGGGCGCTTCATGAAGAGGATCTCGATTTACTTTGTGTATTGCAGCGACTTCTGGCCTTTGTGATTGAGAACAATGGATTGAAGAATTTTCTGGAACAGGTGAAAATGGAGATCGGAAAATTACCGCCAAGAATGCTGGGGTAGGGACAAACTTAAAAGATCACAGCGTGGCAAACGTCAACTACCTATTAACAACTAACAGGGGAAACTCTGAACCTGTGAACGCCTTCGGGAGGATAACGAATGGAGCAAAAACCGGAAAGAAAGTTTTATCTTCAGCACTTTAGGGCCATCAGCCACGCAATTTCAACCTACGAGGATCTGAATGTATTGACTAACCATCTTGCTGAAGGTACCGGCCGAAGATTTAAGGCTAAAGGCTGCAGTATTATGCTTCTGGATGAGAGGGATAAACAATTGTACCCTGTCAGCAGCTATGGGCTCAGCGAGGAATATCTCTACAAAGGTCCAATACTTATGGATGATAAACACTGTGCCATCCATAAAGGTGAGCCGGTGTTTGTAGAGGACATGCAAAACGACCCGCGCGTTCAATATCCGGAAGCTGCGGCCAAAGAAGGCATCGTTTCGATGCTTTCAATTCCTATAAAATGCCGCGAAGCAGTCATTGGAATCATTAGAATTTATCACGGTGAACCAAGACTGATTCATGATGAAGATGTTGAATCGTTGTGTGTCATGTCGGAGCATCTCGGGTTGGTGATAGAAAACAACGGACTGAAGAATTTTCTGGATGGCGTAAAGACGGCCTTGGAAAGCCTTCCGCCACGGATGTTGAAGGACCTGTAGTCGGTGAGAGGTCGGCGATTTACAGATACCACCGACTTTATTTCCATAGATTATGGGGACGAAATTTTAATCGGTGGTAAACGCTATATCGTGAAAGGATTTGCACGTGAAAGTCGTTTCGGCATAGAAGATCCCAAATTTTGGGTCAAACGGGCTGTGGATGCAGAAACAGGGGAGCTGAAGATCATAAAACTGACCTTTTTAGAATCCTATGAAACCTCTATCGGCGGGGTAAAGATAAAATGTTTTCGAAATCCGCAGAAAGAGGGGAAAATTTTAGAGATAGTTAGAAACCATCCCTCTTTTATGCAGGGAGAAACATATCTAGATTCAAAAGGCAATTTCGTTCGGGTATTGGATGTCGTCCGCGGACCGACTTTCTTTAATTACATCGATCGCTTTAAAATGAAATACGAGGATTTTTTTCAGCAGGTCCTGCCGGGGATTCTCAAAAAAATTCTGCAGGCCGCTGAAGCGATTCGATTTCTGCATATCAACGGATTTAAGCATGGGGATATCCGAAATGATCATATCATCGTAAATAGTGCTGACGGAGCCTATGTGTGGATCGACTTTGATTATGATTATGAAGCCACAGAAAATCCATTTGGCTTGGATATATTTGGTTTGGGAAACGTCTTGATTTATGCAATCGGAAAGGGTTTCCACAATATCCAGATGATTGCCAACGATAAACGGATCTATGGGGACCTGATCGATCGCGCAGAACTTGAAGATTTTTCGATTCTGTTTAAACGGCGATTTATTAATTTACGCAAGTTATATCCATCTATTCCAAAAATGCTCAATGATATTCTCATGCATTTTTCACAGGGTGCCCATGTCTATTATGAAATTGTTGATGAACTCATTGAAGATTTAAATAGATGTCTTTATTCCGCTTTTGATTGATGGAGGGAAACTTTGAAAAATTCGATGCTCATCGCCATGAATGATTCATTAAGCGCCAGGGCGGCAGTGGATTTTGTTGCGAATTTAGCCATCTGCCCGGAAGAAATGGATATCACTTTGCTGCATGTGTTTAGAAAACCATCGGCCGGTGAGGAGCTCATGGGTGAAAAATTCATGAAGGAGCAGCCGGCGAGGTATTTGAAGGCCATGGAAAAGGCGAGAGATAAGCTGGTTGGAAAGGGGTGCAACCCCAAGACGGTCAGGATTAAGCTGGTGGAAGATCCTTATCCCACCGTAGCAGAAGGTATTATCGACCAGTTTAATAAAGGCGATTATTCCATGGTGGTTATCGGCCGTAAGCGAATGTCCAAGGCTGAAGAATTTGTGAGGGGCGATGTGAGCGTTAAACTCGTCAGAGCGCTTCAAGGGGCAGCCGTCTTGGTCGTTACGACTAAATAATCTAGAACGTTTTTTGGCAAACTAGGCACTCAATTTTAAAGCAAAGCCCAAGAGAGCGAAACCGAATAATTTGCGAACCATCCTGCCTTTTAGCTTCTAAAATAATACTTATGCCGTTTGAATTTTACAGTCTAGATTTTCTTTTCATTTGACAGCCAACCGAGCTTGAATTAATTTGACCTCAATCAATATCCATAGACGCACCGGAAACCGGATCCGATAAAAGAGAGGGTTATATTATGTTCGCACCGCAGAAATTTTTTGACTTAACGGATTTCGACCATCAAAAAATATTTTTAGAAGACCAGCCTGTGTGGACGGCGCTTGATCGTTTGCCGGAATATTTAGAGACCTTCTTCCAAAATTCGTGGCCTTTGATCAACAAAAGCGGACAAATCCAGAAGACTCTGGTTATTCATAATGGTGAGGTGCGTGATGATCTTGAGGTAAAGCCTTTCGGCGCGAAAGGTTCGATAAAAGTTTTCCTGAAAGGCAAAATATTAGAAAACGCCGTTGTTGTTATGGCGGGGGCCTGTCTTTTTGACGATAAAATCTTCCTGGGGCCTGGAAGCGTGGTTGAGCCGGGGGCACTGATTAAAGGACCTGCCGTTATCGGGAAAAACACCGAAGTGCGCCAGGGGGCATACATGCGTGGAAACTGTCTGGTGGGAGACAATTGTGTGGTCGGACACGCGACCGAAATGAAAAACTCGATCATGCTGGATGGCGCCAAAGCCGGCCATTTTGCATATGTCGGTGACAGCATTTTGGGAAACGCTGCAAACCTGGGCGCAGGGACGAAACTGGCAAATTTAAAAATGATTGCCGGCTCAATTATTATTCGAGCGGATCGCAAGCGTTATAATACCGAACGCCGCAAGCTTGGCGCTATCCTTGGCGATGGAACCGAAACCGGATGCAACTCGGTAACTTCTCCCGGCACCCTGATGGGACCTTCTTCGATTGTCTACGCCGGAGTTTCAGTACCGGGCGGTTTTTATCCCGGCAGATCAATAGTGGCACCCGCCAAAGACTATCTCCGAATAAGATAGCCTCCCTTTTGGTATCGGCTCAGCGAATTAGCCGCTTGGCGCTCCTGATAACAACAGGCTCCGCCGGAACATCACGATACCTGCCGCGCGTTTTGGTTTTAACCTTGGATATGGCATCGACTACATCCATACCCTCTATAACCCGCCCAAAGACGGCATATCCCCAGCCTTGTGGAGTTTTACTTTTATAATTTAGAAAGTCATTGTCGATGCTGTTAATAAAAAATTGGGCGGTTGCGCTATGGGGTTCGCTGGTGCGGGCCATAGCAATTGTGCCCCGTTGATTTCCCAATCCGTTATCTGCTTCATTTTTAATAGGATCTCTTGAGGGCTTTTGTTTCATATCAGTAGTAAAACCCCCTCCCTGGATCATAAAATTGGGGATCACACGGTGGAAAATGGTACCATCGTAAAACGTTGCATCAACATAGGCTAAAAAGTTTTTCACCGTCTCCGGTGCTTTGTCTGCAAAAAGTTCAAAAACAATTTTGCCTTTGGATGTGTCCAATACGACCTTCGGATTACCCTTGGCTGCTTCTTCAGCACCTGCTGGGACAACTGTAGTCAAAATAAAAAGTGCCGAAACGAATAAATTTTTCATTTGCTCACCTTATATAATTTATACACTCAGTTAACCTATATCTTTGGTCGTTCGCCAAATTCCGGTCCCACTTCCCGTGTCCGTTTAAGCTCGAAAAACCCGGGAGTACTGCCGGCAGCGATCACAGCATCCCAAAGTTTGACAGCAGCTTTGCCGGTCGGCGCCGGACTCATAACCGGACCGAAAAACCCGGGGCCTTTGCCGCCATCGAGAACAATCAAAGGCACACCGACATCATTACCGGCCTTGGCAATAGCCTGATCCATATCCCCTTGAATAACCTTATCCCAAGATTCGTCATCGGCTGCCGTACTCAGTTGAGTTGGGAAGTTGCAGACTTGCAAGATTTCTTCCAGTGTTGAGGGCTCATCGATGTCCTCTTTATCATGGTGGTAGCGCGCCCCCATCTCCGTATATAGTTTGCCGACTTCATCGTTACCATAATCACGACGAACCGCAGCGGCAACCCGCAATGCCTTGAGACCAATCGTGTGCAATATTTTAAAGTCTTCCGGAACATCTCGGTCTTTATTAATTATTTTAAGGCTAAAAAGCTTCCAATCTACATAAATACGTTTTTGCCGTCCGACATCTTCCATCCACCTGGATGTAATCCAACACCAGGGTCAGACAGGGTCCCAGTAGAAATCCACAGTGTCTTTAATGTCTGCCATCTCTGTTTCCTTCTCGACCTTTCACATCAGTTCAAATTTGTCCTTTCCAACTTCATCGTCTTGATTGCAATGATTCAGGTATTTAATTCCAAAATTAAATCATGGATACGGTCCAGGGCAGTCATCAGATAATCATGCGGTAAACCAAAACTTATCCGCAAAAAATTATCCATCCCGAAGTGATCGCCGGGAACAATCAAGACACTCTTTTCCTTACGCAGCCGCTCCGTGAACACTGTCGAATTAACGTCAAGATGGTAGCGGACAAAGGCGATAGCGGCCGCTTGCGGCGGTGTAAGGCTAAATGTATCTTTATGGCTGTCCATCCACTGTTCTAGAACTGGATAACCTTGGCGGATGTAGTTACGCGTGCGTTGGATAATGCGAGGTCGCACCTCGGATGAGAGTGCAATCGCGGCAAGTTTGTTTGACAGCATCGTGGCACTGATTGTGGTGTATTCGTGCCTGGCCCAGATTTCGTCAATCGTGTCTACGGGGCCAACCACCCATCCGATACGAAGTCCGGGCAATCCGTAAGCTTTGCTCATACTGCCCATTGCAACGACTTTGTCGTATCGACCATAAAATGAAGGTGCCTGATCATCTGTCAACCGCTCTGTACCACTGTACACCTCATCAGCCAATATCCATGCTCCCACTCGATCTGCGACCGTAATGATTTTATCCATCTCTGCATTGGTAAGGATGTAGCCGGTAGGGTTGTTCGGATTACATATAGCAATGAGCCTTGTTTTGGAGGTGACCCGCTTGTTCAACTCATCCAAGTCAGGTGCCCAGCTGTTGCTTTCGCGCAGGCTAAATGTTTTGATATTGAATCCGTGATTTTTGGCGATACCCCAAATCTGCATGTAGTTGGGAAGCATGATGACGATCTCCTCTTCCACCGAAAGCAAGGTACGCGTGGTGATATAGTTGGCCTCAATCGCTCCCACGGTCACAAGAACATTATCGGGTGAAGCGCCATCGTATAAGGCGGCAATGTTTTCGCGCAACTCAGGGATACCGTTAACGTGAGGATAGTTGAGGTCAGTGGTCATCAGGTGATCGATGTAATCGGAGTCATCAGCTAAAAGCTCTCTGAGAAGCATGGGATGCACCCCGCTTTCGGAAAGGTTGTACTCGACATCCTGCTCGAACTTGGACATCATACGTTCCATGACAAAAGGTTGAAAGTCGGCCATTTGCTTTTATCTCCTTTGGGCAATTTTTGAGCTACAGCCAATAGCGCAGCAATGTTTTGGGTAATTAAAAATAATATATCCGTAAAAAGTCAAAAAATCGATTTATTGTCATTCCGGCGAAAGCCGGAATCCAGTCATTTCAATAGCTTCTGGACTCCGGCTTTCGCCGGAGTGACGGAATTAGGGCTTTTTACGAAAGCATCAAAAAAAATTGCTCAAAATTACTTAGTATTATTGGGTCTTGAGTGCAATATTGAAATAATATGACAGTCGTTCTCTCATCATCTATCTCAGGGCAGAAATCCAGTTTGACCGAAGTTTTCGGCGATGAGCTTTTCCATCTCATGCTTGCGATGGCAAGCCGCCTGGTGTCCCGCTTTGACAGCTTCAAGCAGTGGTTCTTCTTTCAGGCAGTTATCTATGACAAATGGACAACGGGTGTGAAAGCGGCAACCTTCGGGAGGATTCACGGGACTGGGAACATCGCCGGAAAGTACGATGCGACTTAACTTGTGTTCCACCTCCGGAATCGGAATGGCTGAAAGCAGGGCATAAGTATATGGATGCACCGGTCTTGAGAAAAGAACTGCGGTTTCTGCGAGCTCCACTATTTTCCCTAAATACATCACCGCCACACGATTGCTGATATATTTAACCACCAGCAGATGGTGGGTTACAAACATGAATGTTAAGTTGAGGGTCTGTTGGAGCGATTTAAGCAAATTCAATATTTGGGACTGTACCGAAACATCAAGAGCTGAGGTGGGCTCATCCAGCACAATGAATTCGGGGTCCGTGGCGATTGCCCTGGCCACCGCAATACGTTGCCGCTGGCCGCCCGAAAATTCATGCGGGTAACGCAGCAGATGATCGCGGGTCAGACCGACCATTTTGAGCAAGACAATCACACGATCCTCAAGTTCCCTGCTGCCCATTCTTTCCTGGCTTTTGATGGGCTCGGCAATAATGTGTTTGACCAGCATCCTGGGGTTTAGTGAAGTCGTCGGGTCCTGAAAAACCATTTGCAATTTACCGCGAATACCGAGCCTTTTGAGCGCAAACTTTTTCGTTATCGCGATGTCCACCGGCTCCTCGGAATTGCTGCCTTTGCCATAATAATAAACGTGCCCGCTGGTTGGATTGTGCAGACGGATAATGGCTTTGCCTGTAGTGGTCTTGCCGCATCCTGATTCTCCTACAACACCCAGGCACTCGCCGCGATAAATATCCAGGTCAATACCATCCAGGGCTTTGACAGTATTTACTTCCCTGCGGAACACCCCACCCAGGATGGGGTAGTATTTTTTTAAGTTTTTAAGTGATAGGATTTTATCCATTCTAATAGAGATAACATGCGACCATATGTTCTTTTTCGACTTCTTTCATTTCGGGAAACGTTTCCCGGCAAATACCCATCGCATGCGGACAGCGGGGGTGAAACCGGCATCCCGGCGGAGGAGTTACCAGATTCGGAACGTTGCCTTCGATACTCTTTAATTCCTTAATTACGGAAAATTTTGGTACCGCTTCCAGCAATGCCCGCGTGTACGGATGAAACGGATTTCCAAATAATTCTCTTACATCCGCAACTTCGCACAGGTTTCCGGCGTACATAACACCAACACGGTCACAGGTCTCGGCCACCACCCCTAAATCATGGGTGATCAACAGAATCGAGGAGATTACGTCTTCTTTTAACCGTCGTAGAAGTTCGAGAATTTGAGCCTGAATTGTTACATCCAGGTTGGAGGTGGCCTCGTCGGCAATGAGCAGCACGGGGTTGCAGGCCAGAGCGATGGCGATCACGATTCGCTGCTTCATCCCGCCTGAAAGATTGTGAGGGTACTGCTCAATTACCTGGGCAGGGTTGGGGATGCCGAGCTTATAGATGATATCTATGGCGCGTTTTTTGGCTTCTCTTTTCAGCCTTTTCTGCCAGTGTTTCAAAATGGGAACCTTATTCATTATTTTAAGACTTACGGCATGGGGGTTATTGGAAGCCATTCCATAGACGGCCTGTTGAATTTTTTTTAGCGGATATAAAACCTGACACTCCGGTGCGCAAAGATCTTCGTATATTTTGGTAAACATCTCCTTTTTTTGATGAAATAAGAAGCTTTCGGATACCTGATCACCAATACTCAAAGTTGGATTCAAGGCTGCGTTGGGTTCCTGGAAAATCATTGAAATACGGTCTCCGCGCAGGCTTTCCATGTAGGCTTCAGACTGCTCAAGCAGGTCAATGCCGGCTCGCCTGTCACTTTCATCCAGGTAGACAATGACTTTGCCGCCTTCGATGCGTCCCGGCTCCTGCACGATGCGCATAATAGAACGAACGGTCACACTCTTACCGCAGCCTGACTCTCCCACCAATCCGAAAGTCGAGCCGTGATCCACCACCAGGCTTACTTTGTTTAACGCTTTTACGACACCTTCATAGGTGTAAAAGTTGGTGACCAGATCGACAGTTTCGAGCAACTTTGCCATATGAATATGAAATATTTGTTTTTAGGGATCTATTTCTTTTCGCCGTCTCTGCGAAAAGAAATAATAAAAATACCCTCTGAGACCTCTGTGCCTGGAGCGAAGCTCCGCGGAGCGGGATGCAAGCTCGGGCGGTGAATGAAACAAACATTCAAAGAACGAAGATCTTTTAACGTCGCCTTAGTTTCGGATCAAAGGCGTCGCGCAGGGCGTCGCCGATCAGATTCCAGGCCAGCACAAACAGCACAATGCAACCGCCGGGAATGACAATGGTATACCAAAATTTCAACGGATCCCCCGGCGGACCGACGATATA
>Ga0209536_100007217_pt1 | contig 16878 bp, 13 predicted proteins | sample DeeMarSeWOR28_12_FD_187461 | JGI IMG/M metagenome (GOLD analysis project Ga0209536, IMG submission 187461) | Marine sediment microbial communities from White Oak River estuary, North Carolina - WOR-2-8_12 (SPAdes) (version 2) | ecosystem: Environmental > Aquatic > Marine > Intertidal zone >... | reverse complement strand
AGAATCTCATTTCAATTGAACCGACAGGAAGGTATCAAAGGTGGTCTAAAAAGTAAAGTTATTTCTGTTACACAACACTAGCCCGGATGTTTCATGAATAACTTGCTGCGACCGCGGATATGGCCGTCCTTCCGAGCGTCCTCGGGTGTCGGACCCTGCGACGTACCGTTCAGGTACGCCTCGGGTCCAACCCCCTGCGGTTGCCCGGAGGCACGCCCATCTTCACGGTCTCGCGACAGCAATTCATGAAACATCCGGACTAGGGCATATCCGGCAGATCAGCGATTACTCTTGCACATTGTCGGAAGGAGGACCGTGTACCCATGGAATATGATGTGAAGGACCTATCCCTGGCGGAAAAAGGGGGAAACCGAGCTGAGTGGGCAGCCCAGGGCATGCCGGTACTCAAAGCCATAAAGGCTCGCTTTTCCCGCGAGAAACCTCTGAAAGGAGTGCGAATTGCCGCATGCCTGCACGTAACAACTGAGACGGCCTTACTGATGCAAACCCTGAAGGCTGGTGGGGCTACGGTGCGGTTGTGCGCTTCGAATCCACTTAGCACTCAGGATGATGTGGCCGCCTTTTTGGTCAAGCATGATGATATCCCTGTGTTTTCAATCAAAGGCGAGGACAGGGAGACCTACTATCGCCACATAAACCAGGCGCTAGATGTGAAGCCCCAAATCACCATGGACGACGGCGCTGACCTGGTGAGCACAATCCATGCTGAGCGGAGAGAGCTTCTGAGTTACACCATTGCCGGAACCGAGGAGACAACCACTGGAGTGATCCGCTTGAGGAGTATGGCTGCCGATGGTGTGTTGGCTTACCCCATTATCGCGGTGAACGACGCAAACACCAAGCACCTGTTCGACAATCGCTACGGAACTGGGCAGAGCACAATGGATGGGATTATTCGGGCTACAAACCGGTTGATAGCCGGCTCCACCTTTGTGGTGGCGGGCTATGGCTGGTGCGGCCGGGGAGTGGCCTTGCGTGCAAGCGGCATGGGGGCCAAGGTGATTGTCACAGAGGTGGACCCGCTCCGCGCCCTTGAGGCGGTCATGGATGGCTACCAGGTGATGCCAATGCTGCAAGCAGCCAAGGTGGGAGACTTCTTCTGCACGGTGACTGGCGATATCAGAGTCCTTCGGAAAGAACACTTTGAATTGATGAAAGATGGCGCCATCGTTTGCAACTCGGGCCATTTCAATGTCGAAATCGACCTGGGGGCTTTGGCTGAAATGGCCGAAGAAAGTCGGCAAATTAGGCAAAACGTGGAAGAATATCGTCTTTCTGGCAGCAAGCGCATTAATGTTTTGGGGGAGGGGCGTCTGGTGAATCTTGCGGCTGCCGAGGGACACCCGGCGAGTGTTATGGACATGAGCTTTGCCAACCAAGCACTGTGCGCTTCCTATGTGATAGAAAATAACGCTCTTTTGGAGAAGAAGGTCTACGGTGTTCCCGAGGAAATCGATCGGGAAATTGGCAGGCTAAAGCTAAGCGCCATGGGAATTGAGATCGACCAACTGCTGCCAGAACAGGAAAAGTATTTGGGATCCTGGGATGTGGGAACTTAGTGCAAAACGCGGCACTTTTTGCACACTGGAAAGCCGGCAGAAGGCAGCGGGCAGCCGACTCTCGAAACTTGAATTCTGCGTGCTGCCGGCTGTCCTCGCCATTTGCTCGGGATAGAGTCATGAGCTTGCGTATTATGTGGGGATGGGCCTTTATCTTGTTTCTGGGGTTCACGTTTGCCCCGGCATGCGCGCCACCTCGGGCGCCGGCTCCGGTCACCAGTCCAAAACAGGCTCTCACTGAAATCTCTCCTCAATTGGTGCCCCTAGAAAAAGATGACCTCGGCCGCAACTTATTGGAGCAGGCAGTTCGCAACAGCCTGCGCTACTATAATCGGCTTCCCGATGGTACTCACATCTCGTTCGGCTCCCAGAAAGTGCCACTAGCTCGGGCCAAGAAATCTCTGGAAACTTTCCTTTCACTGCTCGAGGGGAACCATTCCTGGGGCGAACTGGCGGAACGCGTGCGGGAGAAGTTCGTAATCTACCGGTCAGTGGGTCGAAATGAGGTGCAAGAGGTTCTTTTCACTGGATACTACGAGCCCACCATCATGGGGAGCCTGGTGCCTGATGATCACTACCGCTTTCCCATCTATGGCGTTCCCAATGATCTCGTGAAAATCGACCTGGGGAGCTTCAGAGAAAAATATCAGGGGGTGCATCTGGTGGGTCGTCATGAAGGCAACCGGGTGGTTCCCTACTATAGCCGGAAGGAAATAGACTCGGACGGGAAGTTAAACGGAACGGGCTGTGAACTCGTCTGGGTGGCCGACCCGGTTGAACGATTTTTTCTCCAAATCCAGGGTTCTGGCGTCATACGTTTGCTAAGTGGGGATTTTGTCAGGATAAACTACGCTGCAAGCAATGGCTGGCCCTACCGGAGCATTGGCAAACTGATGATCGACAGAAAGATGATACCGAAACAGGCGATGTCAATGCAGGCGATACGCCGCTACCTTAGGAAGCATCCGGAGGAAGCAGCAGAAATCCTGCATCATAATCCGAGCTATGTGTTTTTTCGGGAAGTAGAGGAAGGTCCCATGGGGAGTATCTCGGTGCCGCTGACTGCCGGCCGATCTATCGCCACGGACCCCCAGTTTTTTCCGCGTGGCGCTTTGGCATTCATAGAGTGCGAGAAGCCAATTTTTGCCCAAGATGGGGTGATTATCGGCTGGAAAACCTTCGGTCGCTATGTTCTGAATCAGGATGCGGGGGGTGCCATTCGCGGCCCGGGGCGGGCTGATTTGTTCTGGGGCAATGGTCCTTACAGCCGTATTGCAGCCGGGCATCTCAAACATCCAGGCGCACTGTATTTTCTGCTCGTCAAGGATTAGAAAAAACATGGCGCATGGATTTAAAGAGAGATGAAAAGGCGAGCCCTTCGGCTGGTTCAGGGTCAACCCTAATGTGGGATGGCTGCACCGGTAGAAACCGCTACTTTCGCGTGATAGAACGTCATTAGGGCTGTACTTGTCTCGGACAGGACTTCACGTGAGGTCAAGTACGTTTCTCGACCTGTCCGAGGTTGTGCGCAGTCCGCCTCGGGCGGAACGCAGGCCGCAAAAAATTCCAACTCGCCGAGTCTTATTCCCCTGCAACCGATAACCAACAACTTTAGTACAGGCCCGGAAACCGGGTCCCTCGGGCCAGGTCAGAGGTAAATGGCTCTGCCGTGATGGATAACCCGAGGGGCGCTGGAATACTGGAATGATGGGTCTGGCGGAATGAGATTTTTCCAATATGTGGCGCCAATATGGCGACGAAAAAAGAAGATCGTTTCCATATTTCACCCCCAATATTCCAACTTTCCACCATTCCATTCGGCGGTTCGGAGTAGACTCCATACCTCTGGGATCAGCTCAAAGCAGGTCCTTCGGGCCTGAATTCTTCACTTTGGGGTGGGCCGAGTTATTTCCTGCCTATTGCCGGCTGCTATCCCTCTTCCAATCCATCATCTGCGGGTTCGGTTGTCTCAGTAAGAGCCTGAATGGCGAATTGATTGATAATCCTCATTTCGTCACATACTCTGGAGAGCTCAAGCATCTTCTCCAGCTCTTCTTTTTCTAGGGTGGCGAGCAATTGGTGCTGCAGCAGACGGAAGCGATTCATTAAGGCCGCCTCTCGCTGTTTAAGCTCAACCAAGAAATCCTCTGCTGTGGTCAGCTGTTGGTACCGTGTTTGCATGGCCAGGTGAGTGTTGCGGTAGTCTTGGGCCAGTTTCTTGAGATGCGCAGCAACTGCTGGGACCTCACTCATAATAGACCACTCCTCTCTGATTACAATTGCTGATATATGATTGCATACTATTCAATGTCCTCCTTGGTATGCAGCACGAGCAGGCGGTTCGATTTTAAATATTCTGTGGCTAGCCGCCAAGAGCTTTTTGTCCTTGAATTTCTTTTTCTGCAGTGCCATAATGAAAAAAGTTTATGCACTGAGATCATTTTCCTCTCCGCGTAAGATCGCTCCTAGTGAAAGTTGTCGGAAAGGATACTGGATTTCTTCCTATCTTGCTTGTGAATCGTTAGGATATTCTCGATAACAGATGTGTAAACGGCTGCTCTTGGGGCAGATTGCCGCTCAAGAGGAATGCTTGGATTAGCTTTAAGCTTTAGGATAGATTGTCACATGGCTCCAATATGTATCAGGGGAACAAGGAGGACATCTAGCCCTATATTTCATGAATTGGCGTCTCGAGACCGTGACAGTGGGTGCGTCATCGGGCAGCCGCAGGGGTTCGGACCCCGAACACTGCGGCGCAGGGTGTGAGACCCCAGGATGCCCGGCTTCCGGGTCCGCTTCCAGCCCCGGCTCCGCCCCGGTGGCCTGCGCGCCGGAGGGCAGGGCTCCCGGGCAGGAGGGTAGAGCCTACAGCTCGGAGAGAGGCACCGCCATGCCCGCGGCCTTATTAGGCGATTCATGAAATATGCGGGCTAGCTTGGAGATGAGGTTTAATCCTGCCTAAAGGATAAATAGTTGGAGGCAAAGAGAGGATATGCGAAAAGTGGTGAACATTGTTGTCTCTGAGCGCATCAAAGTACCCACTATGTTACTGCCTCCCATGCTCAAAAAAAGGCTTACTGAACGTCTTGTCTTCATCAACCCAGAATATGAATTTCGGCAGAGTCGTGGGGAGTGGCTAGGCAACATACCTCCACAGATACATTGTCTTTACGAACAAAGGCATCATTACTTCATACCTCGGGGTTTTCTGTCCCAGTTGCTAGAGCTTTGCCAGCAATTTGACGTGAAGTACCGTTTAATAGATCGACAGCGAACCCTTGAGCCTGTGGAGTTCGAATTCCATGGTGTTCTCAAGCATTACCAAGAGTTGGCTTCAGAGGCGATGATCGCCAGAGATCAGGGAACGCTGGTTGGTGATGCCAAGAGCGGGAAAACAGTCATTGCGCTCTATCTGATATGCCAGCGGAGTCAACCGACCATGGTCACTGTGCCCAATGTGACCTTGCTGGGCCATTGGAAGGAAAAATTCGTCCGTTTCCTCAAAGTGCCGGAAGAGGAGGTGGGTATTATCGGTGAGGGTAAGTTTGAATTGGGTCCACGGGTTACAGTGGCGCATGTCAGCGCTTTGTACCGCCGAGTGCGGGATGTGCGAGAGAAAGTAGGTCTTCTGGTGGTTGATGAGTGTCACCGCACGCCTTCGCGCACTTTTACCCAGGTGGTGAGCAATTTTGACTGCCGCTATCTCTTGGGGTTGTCCTCCAGCAGCCAACGGCGTGACCGGCTTTCCCGCCTGATCTACTATTATGTGGGTGATATACTTCACCAGATTGACTCCCGAAAGGCGACGGAAATAAGAGCCATCTTCCAGGCCGATGTGGTGGTTAGGGAGACAGATTTCGATTATCCATATGAACGCAGTGAGGATTACCCTTCAATGATGGAGGCCCTGGTGAGAGATCCGGAGCGCAACCGACTCATTTTGGATGATGTCGCCCATGAGATGACTGAGGGTGGTCCGCTGCTGGTGGTGACCGAAGACCAAGAGCAGAACCGCACCTTGGAAGAAATGTTCAATGCAAGAGGAATCTCCAGCATCTCTTTCGATCCTCGCACTGCCGCGGACCAAGAGCAAAGCTTTTTTGAACAACTGCGGACGGGGAAGGTTCAGGTGATGTTAGCCAACCGCCAATTTTTCAAGGAGATGATTCCAGAGGTTAGTTTTGGGGCTCTGTTTCTCACCACACCGCTGGATTTTCGGGATAAGTTAATCGTGCCTCTCCAGAGGGTATTGAAACGCAGTGATGGCCAGCCGCTTATAAGGATTTACGACTACGTTGACAGCAAGGTAAGCATTCTTGATAATTTCTTTCGTATGCGCAGCTATGCTTACGGACTACGCCTACCTAGGCCAACCCCCCAGGCCTGACTTCATTCAATCCAGATTCTTTAGCCAACGCGGCTGTTTGGTCGGTCGAACACAGACCGTAGGTAAGAGCAGACAGTCCGCAACTGGCAGCAACCATTTAGTAAAAGGCCGTATGCATTAAGCACTGCGCAGTAAGCACTAATTTGGAGCGAAACGAGCAAGACCGGCGAGACGAGCGACACGCATATCATCGACTTTCTTAAGGCCCGACTTATCGTCTCGCCCGACCTCCCGTCTTGCAGCGCTATGCGCCGTGCGTCAAGAAGTTGAAGTCTGAGTGGAAATGTGAGTGGGCTTAGAGTTGCCATTGACGAACAGTTAAAGAAATGCCCCCATGTGATTACTCTCGGAGTGCGGAGGCAAATGGCAGATTACACGAGATATGAGCGCGAATTACTTCGTGCTGCAGAAATGGTTTTCTACCCAACAGCCCGATTTGTGGATCTGTTTGCCACCGTAGGAAAGAAAACCTTCCCCAGCACCAACTGCTATAGATTGGAGGGGGATAGGCTGAAACAAACCTCGTTGCTGCGCTTGCTGAATGTACCGCACCCAAGAACCCGTGTCTATTATGGACACAAGCAGAAAAGAGAGATTCTCAATGATTTTGTTTTTCCCTTCGTAGCTAAAAGACCCTTTGGTTCATCGGAGAGTGGTCAGGTTTTTTTCATCAGCGACCAGATGAAGCTGGATTGGTACAACCACCATTTCAATCCGGCCTACATTCAGGAATATCTGGATACAGACCAAGAACTGCGGGTGGCTGTTCTTAACTATCACACCCTGTTCGGCTATTGGCGGAATCCATCCAGCAGCGATCCCAAGACCGATTCACCTCATAGTGGGGTGTGGCTAGTGGATGAAGTTCCACCCGAGGCGGCTATACGGGCGAGACAAGTAGCCTGGGATGCTGACCTCTCAGATGTGGTGCTAAAGATGATCTACGACGGAAGCCGCTACTGGGTCCTGGAACTCAGCTTCGAATATGGCGAAGAAAGCTGGCTTCAATTCGGAAAAGATCGGTTCAAGATGATTATGCAAATGATCGAGAGGGGGGAACTGTAGAGCGCGTAGCGCTCTACAGCGAGACGGGAAGTCGGGGAATATAAGGTATATATCCGTCGACAGTGATATCTCGTCTCGCCTTAATTTAAATTGACACTGCAAACCACGGGTCGCTATAATCGACGCCTAGAAATGCCGGAGTGGTGGAACGGGTAGACGCGCTGGACTCAAAATCCAGTGTCCTTCGGGACGTGGGAGTTCGACTCTCCCCTCCGGCACCAAGTGATTTAGAGGGGTTAGTGCAGATAGGGCTAACCCCCTTTTTTTGGATTCGCCCCCAATACCGTTGCAAGTGCATGGATGGGGGTAACTTTCTTCTGGCTCTCCTGGCAGACCGCCTAAGGGTTGCACGGAAAAAGTGCAGATGGACGCTGTGTGTCGAAAATAGGAAAGCTCCCTCCACACCTGCGATAAATGCAGAGTGGCTGTGTTTCTGTTACCGTTTTCCGTGGCGCACGGAACTACCCTGCAGCCTCACATCTGCAGGAGGGTTAACAATTGATCCTGCGCGGTTCATTGGTCGTGCCTTTTAAGAATTTTCTCAGAGCGCTACAGCGTAATTCTTCTTAAGCCATTTGTTGACAACAACGAGTCGTTACGCTATTTTGCCACCATGGGTCAGCGCATCTATTACAACTACAACACCACAGTGGATGAAGATCGATGATGGAATTAGAGGTCCTCGCTATCCAACTCGGCAGCAGTCCAGAGGAGCCACATTCTGTAATCCATCGAAATCAGAAGAGTCAGAGTCCATAGCCACAAAGCCCTTAATTCTCAAGGGAGTTAGACCATGAAAATCGTGCAGATGGAAGTCAGGGGCAACAACCTTATTATCACCGCAGACCTAGCCCAGGACCACGGTCCTAGCAATTCAGGCAAGACCACTGCAGTTGTCAGCGCCCTTGACAATGCGTCCGCACCCGGCGATGAATCTAACCCCATTATAAAGTCGGCTTGAAGGTATCAAGTACGAGTAAGGATTAGTCCGGTTCGCTCTGAAGTCCCTTTTCAGCACAATCGGCACGGAGGTTACAGCGGTGAAAGAACTGGTTGAAATCATGGCGAAGGCACTGGTGGACAATCCTGACCAGGTGAGAATAACTGAAATCTCTGCAGAACACGCTTTGGTGATTGAATTGAAAACAGCCAAGGAGGACGTTGGCAAGATAATCGGCAAAAAGGGGCGCAATGTGCAGGCGATAAGGACTATCTTAAATGCCGCCTCCGCCAAGCTGCGAAAGCGCGTGATTCTTGAGATTATTGACCAGTGATAGCGAGTACAAGCCGACAAGGAAGAGGGAGTGTTCATTTCTGCCTTGTCAAGAAGAGGGGCGAAGTTTCGGCTCCGCTTTTTGCTTCTTGGAATCTACTCCCGAGTGAAATTTCCAGGGTCAATCTATCTGTGCCACCTTTTCGGTCTCACGTCCTCTGCTGAGATTGTGCTCGTCTGCGGGGACAGGGCTATCTGAGGACCTCCTCACCCCTGCAACGAGTCTTTCTGGGTGTATGGGCCTGGTCAGACAGTCGCCAGCACTGGCCTCAAACCCCTCGACCTCGGAACTGAGGTCGCCTCATACCATAAGCATCATTGTCATTCTGTGACTTCATCCTGCCCTTCAACAGTAGGTTGCCATCCTCGGATCATATTCTTTGTTCTCATACCTTAACCCAAAAAAAACCCATCCTGGTTCAGTAAAGACAAGGATGGGCAGGCGCAACCGGCACCTGGAGTCTACGCGGTGCAGTGTTGCCACTTTTAGTGTACCCCCAAAATAACGGAAAGAAAACTGATTTTTCTGCCACTCACAAAAAAGTGGGTGTTTTCTGATTTTCACCCTGTCTAAATGTAAGAGGTAATGTGTTATATTGGTTTCGCTCTGATGGGGGAGAGGCCGGTCTCTGCGTAACGCCAGGATATTCTCAGTGAAATAGATCGGCTACTTGTGTGGTCTGGAGTGTGCCGCCAAGCACACGGCAGCAGATTCGGGGTGCGAATCTGAGAAGAATCCATGACACCAGCTTAAAGGGGTCATAGAGTGTCAGATTCAGTAAGACAGGAGAGACCTGGCAAGGCGCAGTCGGAGCTGACACAGCTGCAGAAGGACGGGATTGCCGCAAAGCTCGCCAACAACCCTGTGGTTAAATTCGTGGGTATCGAGCTATTGGAGGTAAAAGCGGGGCAGGCAACTCTTGTGTTGCCCCCTCGAGAGGAGTTGCACAATTCCATGGGATTGATACAAGGTGGTATTCTGGCGGTGTTGGCGGATGTGGCTGGCGGTGTTTCCCTCTACTCCGTGCTGGATGACCCAGCAAAGGTGTTAATACCCACCATCGAATTCAAACTGAACTTTTTGCGACCGGCCAGGCGGGGGGATCTATTGGCCCGAGGCGAGGTGACGCACCATGGGCGACAGATCGCACTTTGTCAAGTTGATATTTCCACGGCGGCGAAGGCCTTGCTTGCCACGGGGCTTTTTACGTATATGATTATAAACGTATAGCAAGAGTTTATGGTGAACGTTAAATGGTAAACAGTCAACAGCAGCTGGTGTTTCGAGAGAGTCTTTACCGTTTGCCTCTCACCGCTTACTCTTTTCCACAAAATATGAGCCGATGACGCGGAGACGTGGGAGAAAAACTTCATGAAGCAGATCATTTTGGGCACTGCGGGTCACATCGATCACGGGAAGACCACCCTAATCAAAGCCCTCACCGGCATTGATACCGATCGTCTGAAGGAGGAAAAGGAGCGGGGCATCACCATAGAACTGGGTTTTGCCCACTTAAGGTTAGCCAATGGGCAGGAACTGGGGATTGTCGATGTGCCTGGACATGAAAAGTTTGTGCGGCACATGGTGGCCGGGGCGACGGGCATCGATCTGGTGGTCCTAGTTGTGGCAGCCGACGAAGGGGTGATGCCTCAGACGCGAGAGCACCTCGAGATTTGCGAATTACTCAAGGTTAAATATGGACTTGTGGTGCTCACCAAAAGCGACCTGGTGGAAGACGGAGACTGGTTGGGGCTGGTAAAAGAGGACGTCCACGATTTTCTGCAGGGAACGTTTCTCGCGTCAGCAACTGTTGTTCCCGTGTCGGCAGTAACGGGTGACGGCCTGCCGTTGCTGCTGGAAGAGTTGAGGCGGATTTGTGAGTTGGTGGAGGCCCGATCGAGCAGTGGTGACTTTCGCTTGGCTGTGGACCGAGTTTTCACCATGAAAGGATTTGGGACGGTGGTCACCGGCACTGCCATATCGGGAAAGGTTATGACGGGAGACACCCTGTTTGTCTACCCACAGCAGCATAAGGCCAAGGTGCGCGGCATTCAGGTTCACAATCGAGAGGTTGATGAAGCCTTCAGTGGTCAGAGAACGGCGATCAATCTGCAAGGTTTGGAAAAAGCCGCCCTGGAGCGCGGCAACGTATTGGCGACACCGGCAAGCCTAATCTCGTCCTACATGGTGGATGTGCGGCTCCAACATCTGGCGAACGCCCCACGAGTGCTGAAAAACCGAGCAAAGGTCCGTTTTCACAGTGGGACCAGCGAGATCACGGGCACGCTGATCCTTTTGGACACGGATGAACTGGCTCCCGGTGAAAGTGGATATGCCCAGCTGCGTTTGGATAAGGCGGTGGTGGTGCGCAGCGGCGATCGCTTCGTACTGCGGAGCTATTCACCCATGCGCACCATAGGAGGTGGTCAGATACTGCATCCGACACCGATCAAACGCAAACGAATGGTAGCTGCCACGCTGCAGAGTCTGGCCATATTGCAGAGGGCAGAACCCCATGAAACGGTGGATTTGCATCTTGAAGATGCAGGGTATGCTGGCATTGGGGAAAGGGAACTGTCCATTCTCGCCAATGTCCCGGAGAAGCAGCTCCGTCGTCTGCTGCAAGATCTTATGAGTAGGGGCACAGCGATTCAATTCGATCGGGAGGCCCATCGGTTCGTACACAAGAATGCCCTGACCAAACTCACCCAATTGCTCAGAGACCAGCTTGACGCGTTCCACCGCCGCGAACAATTGCGAGCAGGCATGAACAAGGAAGAACTTTTTGCTCGCATGCCCGCTGGAGTTGATGCCAAGCTCTTCAACGAGCTTATGCAGCGACAGGTCCGCGCCGGTGACATCGTTCAAGAAAAAGACCTGGTGCGGCTCTCTTCTCACCAAGTTGCCCTGGGCGGAAACCAGGAGAAAGTGAGAGAAAAGATTGAATCAACCTATCGGAAATCAGGTCTGCAGCCCCCCTTTTTCCGCGAGGTGGCCCAGTCGCTCGGAGTTTCAGACGGCGAAGCTCGACAGATTCTTCTCTGGATGCTCGAGCAGGGGGTGCTGGTCAAGGTCAAAGAGGACATGTACTTTCACCGCGCAAGCCTGGATGATTTAAAAGACAGGTTGCTCGACTTCTTTCAAGGGCGGGAAGAAATCACCACACCTCAGTTCAAAGAACTCACTCAGACTACCCGCAAATACACCATCCCGCTGCTCGAGTTTCTGGACACTACTCGTTTTACCATTAGAGTTGGAGATGCACGCCGTTTGCGGTACAAGGGCAAGAACGCATAGCGCAAAGCGGTTTAATCAGCAGGCAGGGAACAGTTGGCAGATCGATAGTGTTCAAGGTTTCATGTTCAAGGTTCCAAGTCTTCTGACTAATCCCATCCTGAACTTCCAAACTTGAAATCTGGAACCTGAAACTTTGAACTTAACGCTATGCTCTCTGGCCTATGCGCTAAGCGGATTATGGGGGAGCTCCAGGGTGCCGATCACCTGGTTTATATCTGCCAGCCCCTGCAGGCGGAGATATTTTTCCAGGCCGTCGATAATATCCAAGGTGACCGTAGGGTGTACAAAATTTGCCGTTCCTACTTGAATGGCTTTGGCGCCAACTATCAAGAACTCAAGCGCATCTTCGGTAGAGGTTATCCCCCCCAATCCGATAACCGGCACCTTGGCCACCTGTACAACTTGCCAGACTTGCCTCAAGGCGATGGGCTTGATAGCGGGTCCGGAGAGGCCGCCGACCACATTGGCCAGCCGTGGACGACGGCTTTGTGCATCAACAGCCATTCCGGTCACGGTATTGATCAAGGACAGGATGTCTGTACCGGCATCCTCGGCGGCCCTGGCTGTAACAGTGATGTCGGTGACATTAGGAGTGAGCTTGGTGATGACCGGCAGGTGGGTTTTTGACCTCACTTCGGACACGACCTGGAATACCATCTTGGGATCGGAGCCGAATACCATTCCTCCTGCCTTAACGTTTGGACAAGAAATGTTAATCTCCAGGGCGTCGATACCCTCTTGATCATTTAGTCCTGCAGCCAGTTTCCCATACTCTCCCACCGTATTACCAAACAGATTAACCACCACAGGAACGGATAACGGCCGGAGCCAGGAAAGCTTCTCCTCTAGAAAGACGCGGAGCCCTACATTCTGCAGCCCGATTGAGTTAAGCATTCCGCCGCAGGTTTCCCAGATGCGAGGTGGCGGGTTGCCGGTTCGAGGCTCGAGAGAGATGCCCTTCACAATCACGCCCCCCAAGCGCTCGAGTGGCACCAGAGGAGCATATTCCTGCCCATACCCGAAGGTGCCTGATGCTACCATCACCGGATTCCTCAACCGCAAAGGACCGACATCCACTGCGAGATTGACGGCTTTCTCATTACTCATTGCGAATACTCGTGCCTCAACGCAGACGCTCAACGTACGAGCGGGCAGCGGACAGCTGGCAGCCGCCAGACGGGACGAAATCAATGAATACTCGTTGTCTTTGGGATTCTGAACAACCCAAACGCTCTGTGCCTGCTCGAAGATCTGAACGATTTATTCTGAGCTGTAAGCTGTCTGCTGCCTGCTGCTCGCCAGTCACTCTACTCCCAGACGATCCTGTCGCCGGGAAACACGGGACCTTCTTGACAAACGCTAGCGTAGTAAGGATCCTGCCCCCCGTCTCGAACTCGGCATTTTAGGGAGCAACTTAGACAAGCCCCGACACCACAGCCCATCAGGGCTTCCATGGAAAGTTGAGAAGGAATACCTAGTCGAGTCGCAATGTCCGCCACCGTGCGCTGCATGGGATAAGGGCCGCAGGAATATATCACATTTGGCATTTTATCTTGCTGAACGAGCCATTTTTCCAGGTGCTCGGTGACCAGCCCCTGTCGGCCCGCACTACCGTCCTCAGTGACCAGTTTCACCGAAAAACCCAGGTCGTAAAAATGCTGGACGCAGATCAGGTCGCCACCACTTTTGCCGCCGAACCACAAAACCAGGGGGCCTCGCAGACCTGATCTAACCAACGTATCTGCCAGAAATGGCAGCGGAGCAATACCGATCCCACCTGCCACCATGAGTATGAAGCCGTCTCGAGTTGGTGGTTGGAAGCCCCGACCCAAAGGGCCTAAGAGATTTAGAGACGATGCAGGTTGCATCTTGGTTAGCAGCCGGGTACCGCGTCCCACCACTCGATAGAGCATTTCGAAAGATGAGGGGGAATGATCCTGACAGAGTCGATGCACGGCAAACGGACGTCGGAGTAATGGATCCCAGCCTTCCCGGACCCTTACCATCAGGAACTGACCAGGCTGGACTCGAAAGGCAATTTCTGGGCATTTCAGGCCCAGGTGATAAAGCTCAGGACTCAAGAGGTTGTTAAATAGTATTTCAGCATCTCTTAAGAGCATGCAAAAACTCACTTCGTCATAAAAAACCTGGTTCTTTGGACAAGGTCATAGTTCAATGGTTTTGCCGGAAAGTACGGCCCAGAAGTAGTAGCCATTATCAAGACGACGTAAGACCCAAGGCAAGAGGGAATATGGGGTCAATACGTTCCGCTGTCATTCATAGTCATTGGGTCATTATGTCGTTAGTTGACTTGATCACTCGATCGTAGCTTCGCTCTGAACGATAATCATTAACTGGAATGACCTAACAACAGCGAAGCGAAGTGGCGGCGAAGCCGAATGACGCGAAGCAAATGCCCCAATGGTTCCCTGCGCCTTTGCCCTAAGCCGTTACCTTGAGGGGGGCCGCTCAAAACCTCTGAGGGCCCAGGTTCTTTACGCTGTACAGCAATCTCAACCCTTGATGCCAATGGCCATGGCAAAGCGGCCGGTTCTGCCCTCGCCACGGTAGGAATAGAAGATCTCAGGATGACACTTGGTGCACAGTCCGGCAACTTCGATATTATCACTTAACAACCCGGCTTCAACGAGTTGATCTTGGCTGATTGTCCAAAAATCAAAGTGATTTTCATCCACCTGAAATCGAGCAAATCTGGGTGGAAGCTCCTGTTGCCAGTGGCGAAACTCTGCACAACATGGGCCCAGTGAAGGTCCAATTCCGGCGACAATGTCGCGGGGATCACTGTAAAATCTAGTTTTCATGAGGTGGACCGCATTTCCCAGAATATTCTGGATACTGCCGCGCCACCCAGCGTGAATGATTGAAACTACCTTATTCCTTGGATCATAGAGAAATATTGCCTGACAATCCGCAACTTTAATCATCATGAGGAGATCCGGCAACTGGGTAACAAAACCGTCCTTTCCATGCAGGGGATAAGGAAGTGCTGGGTCGAAGCGAGGATAAAGACGCAGGACCGCAATATTGCTGCTGTGATTCTGCCTAGCGTAGATCAGAGAAGAACAGCGGGCGGCAGCTCGAATCCGGCGCAAGTTTTCTCGAACCTTGATAGCCTCATCTCCGGTGTCGTAGCTAACGTTAAGGCTGTCAAAAGGTGGCGAACTCACTCCGCCGAGGCGGGTGAAAATGAGATGCTCTAGTTCTACAAATTCTTCCAGGCGGTGAAATTTATAAAAGGGAATGCCGTTTTCTACGTGGGGTTGAAGAGTTTCTGACACGGGGAGTGCAGTGTTGGCTGACGAGGCCATGAAGCTAAATTTCCATTTCCAGACCCTCCCGGGCCATGATGATATCTAGGCTGCGATTACCTTTTATCATCTTATAATAACGAAGGGTTTTGTCGTAGATCTCTTGGAGTTTTTCATCGCTGTAGGAGGGTTCGTGGTGGAAAAGAATCAGCCGTTTGATGTTTGCCTTGAGGGCAATGTCTACTCCCACCATCGATGAACTGTGACCCCAGCCTTCCTTTTCCATGGCATCCTCGAGGGTAAACTGGGCGTCGAAGACCAGAGCCTCACTGTTTGCATAAAAGGACACGTATTGTTCCATGGCTTCCGGACCAAGGGCCTTGTATTCAGCATCAGTGGCGTAGACGAATGCGCTTTGGCTATTCTCAATCCGGTAAGAAAAGGAGCCACCCGGGTGGCGCAGGGAAATACTTCTCACTGAGAATTCGCCGATGTTCACACTAGGTCTGTCCTCGAGTTGGACAAACTGGACATCGGCAGACATTGTTTCCAGACTGACCGGGAAATGGTCTGGATGGTGCTGGTCTTGGAAACGTTCTTTAATGCGAGGATGCCGGCCGTAGATGACGATCTGGTTCCCGGGGGCGTATGCCGGGGTGAAGAAAGGAAAGCCCATGATGTGGTCCCAGTGGGTGTGGCTGATCAATAGATGAACGCGGCCTTTGCCCTGGCCGCAAGGTCCCTCCATGAGTTCAATGCCGAGTCGGCGGATACCGGAGCCGGCGTCAAGTATGATTTCCGTGTTCTTACCTCTGACGTGCACACATGAGGTGTTACCGCCGGTGGTGGTTCGCTGGTAATAGGGGAGCGATCTAACGTAGCTATTGACCGCTTCAGTGTCATTGAGGTCTACGCCGCGGGCGCCGGACAGCGCCTGTACGATCTTGTCTTCGATTTCTGTTGGAAGGATGGGTGCGGGCAGAGATCCCCTCACACCCCAGAATTTCACCTTCATACCAACCCCGTCACAAACAGCAAAGAATACTTATTTTTCACCTTCCACCATCCAAATCAGTGTAGTCTATCACAATTTTTTTTGGCGAATCAATTCAAAAAATACTTCTCTTCACTTGCCGCTTGGTTCACCCAGACAAACCAACCTTATGCAAATGATGTTCCATCAGGGTGTACGGCATCAGGCAAAAAACGCAAGGCACAAGGAGCAGACAACTGTTTTGTACCTAAATTGAGCGATTCTTCAGACATTAGCCCAACAAGGGCCCGGTTTATCTAATGCCTTGAAGTGATCGGGTTTCACCCGATGGGTTCAGTCACCCCCATCCTAACGTCCTCGGGCGTCGGACCCTGCGACGTACCCTTCAGGTACGTTTCGGATTCAACCCCTGCGGTTGCCCGCTGGCACGCCCATCTAATTCGCGCTCGCTGCGCTCCGCTCAGTCCCGCAAGCGGGTTCCCAGTTTCACGGTCTCGCGACAGCAATTCATGAAATATCCGGGCTAGGGAGGCGGTATGAGAGTACTCACTAGGGCAAAAAACACTGGGATGTAAAGAAAAACAGGGCTGGGGGTAGCCCAAAAGGGTAGCGCAGACACTACTCTCGCATTCTCGGACGCACGTGGTCTATTGTAGAGAAGTGGAGAAGTGGACTAGGTCTAGGCTCAATCCTTGGCTGAAGCTTTCTTTTGAGATTCCTCGGCAGGCGGGAGCAATCCTTTAGCTCGCAGCTTTATCCTCTTTTTTCGCCTTCGTCGTTTTCTATCTAGCTCTCTTTTACGCTCAATCTTCTTGTGTCTTGCCATTGATCACCCCATGAGATGTAATTGTCTTTCCAGAACGATCTTTTGTGTATAGAAAAACTAAAGTGTAGTCAAGTGATTCCTTCACCCTGTCAAATTCAGCAGTTGGAAAAAGTGGCTAAACAGTGACAAATGGTGAACAGGTATGCAATTGGTCACCCAATCTGTAAAAAAATTTAACCTTTAGTT
>Ga0209536_100007216_pt1 | contig 16880 bp, 16 predicted proteins | sample DeeMarSeWOR28_12_FD_187461 | JGI IMG/M metagenome (GOLD analysis project Ga0209536, IMG submission 187461) | Marine sediment microbial communities from White Oak River estuary, North Carolina - WOR-2-8_12 (SPAdes) (version 2) | ecosystem: Environmental > Aquatic > Marine > Intertidal zone >... | reverse complement strand
CTCACCTCTTTCAGTCGTCCGGTCTTCCAGGTTATAGCGAACGTGAGAACCATGCCTCCCATGAAGAATACGATGATCGGAAGATGTAGTAGCATGATGATTTCTTGTGTAGGACCAAGTAATAACACACTGACCCAATACAATGTGACCACTCCAATTATCCTTAGATGATGCTTCTGTATTCGTGGTAGCCAGATATGCAGAAGGACTCCTACGAGTGGAACTGCAATAGCACCCACGAGCACTGCTCTCATTCTAAACACCTCAAGAGTTGCTGCTAGATATCCATACTCTGAAAGTAGTAGAATGGCTTGGTTTGTTGCATGAGCAGTGAACACGATTCCAAACAGCAGGGGAAGGTCCGTCATCAGTCTGTTTTCTTGACGGTACCAAGTAAAGATAAGATATACAGCCATGATGGCTGCAAGAACTGAGGCTGCAAGCCCAAATAGTAAAGTGAGGTCGTAAGTTAACTGCATTGTCGACACCTAATATTGTAGATTCACACCTCCATCAAGCTAGGCCAATTTAAGGCCCGAGAATCAAGTGGGTATAACCAGTTTCTTCAGTTGTTCCACGCCTTCAAACAAGTGTGCATTGATTGCTATTTTTCTTGCAGCTTCGACGTTTGTTATTCTGTCATCGAAAAATATACACTCTTCAGCTCTGACACCTATTGTTTCCAACATCTTGCGATAAACTTCCAGTTGTGGTTTCTTGAAGCCGAAGTCACTTGATGACATCACATATTCAAAGGGATGGTCATCACCCAATGTTTCCAAAATTATGGACTTCGACTCCTTCGAGCAGTTTGTGAGGATTCCAGTCACAAGATCAATCCTGTGTTCTCTGACAAAGTCAATTATGTCGTTGTCTATGTAGTTCTCTGAAAGCACTTCATTCCAAACAAAATCTTGTGGGACTCCCTCAAGTCTTGTGTCCAGTGTCTGAACATTCGCCCACCACTCTTCTCGATTTGATCTGCCACATAGCAACTCATGCGCGTAGTCATTCTCCCAGAGAATATCCATCAGTTCGTCGAAATTGAAACCTCTCGACTGAGATGCTTTTTCCGCAACATCGAGGTCCAGATGTCTAATCACACCGTCCATGTCGAGAACTACAGCTTTGACCATGACCTCTCAAGACTTCAAAGGTCTTGATTACTCTTTTCTGAGATGAAACTCCCACAGCGGTTGCACTTTACTTCCCCTCTCTTCTTCATCAGTTGTAGAGAGTATCTGAGCTCATTACTGCAAGTTGGACATGTTATCGATGCAAACTCATGACCAGTTTCATCCTCGACATAGATAGGGTTGATAGTTCCAGAGAAAATCCAATCCAGGCACCATCCCATAAAAGTAACAATGATGGCAACAATGATGATGAATTGAATAATTTCTATCATTGAATCCCCTTACCACGTTATCATCAATACGTCAGCTGAGGATTCAGATAAGTTCTCTCTTCAATTGGAGAGATCAGAAAAATAAGGAGTGGCTGCAGTTTCCCGCAGCCGAGTTAAGCCTATACTGCAGCAGGTGCCATTGTGAGCTCAAGTCTGCTCACCAGCTCCTTGTAGCGGTTGCGTATTGTCACTTCAGTGACTCCGCTTATCCTGGAGATGTCCCGTTGTGTCACCCTGTTGTCAGTCATTATCGACGCGATGTAGATCGCTGCCGCGGCCAGACCTCTGGGGTCTCTGCCTGTGACCAGGTTTCTCACCTGCTTTGCCTGCTCGAGAATGTCCATAGTTATCCTCTGGACCTCTGCTGGGAGGTTGAGGTCTGAGATGAACCGAGAGACATAGTTCTCAGGTGATGAGATGGGCATTCGAAGCTTCAGCTTGGTGACCAGCATTCGGTAATGAGCTGAAATCTTCTTCTTGTTCTCCCTGCTGTGTTCGGCAATCTCCTCAATCGAGCGTGGCGAACCTCTGTGTCTACAGGCTGCATAGACTGATGCAGCTGCTGTTGCATCGATCGACCTGCTCCGCCATAGTCTTCCAGCTATTAGCTTGCGGTACAGTCGTGCAGCGTGTTCTCGCAGTCCATGAGAAAGTCCTAGTTGCGAGGACAGCCTGTCGATCTCTGTCATTGCCTGTGCGAGGTTTCTGTCAAGCGAGCTGTGTACTCGCGTCCTTATCTGCCACTTTCTGAGGCGATATATCTGGGCTCTCTGCTTTGCAGTGAAGGTTGACCCCTTCGAGTCTCTGTCACGCCAGTCTATCATTGTCGATAAGCCCTTATCATGCAGAGCATAGCTTGTAGGAGCACCAGTTCTAGCGCGTGAGTCGCGCTCATCGGAGGTAAAAGCTCTCCACTCTGGTCCAGTATCGATACGGTGGTCGCTCAACACGAGACCGCATGTGGTACAGATCATTTCCCCCTTTTCATTATCCCTGACGACGTCAGTGCCTCCGCAATCGGCACAGGTCAAGTCAGGAGTTTCCAGAATTACTTCTTCCCTTGTCGTTTCATCTACTCTAGATGTTGCCATTTGTTCACTTGTTCCCTCCAACGTGCTCTGGGTTTTTCGAGGTCCCAGTACCCTCATGTTCAAACAGATTCGTTATCTTCCAACACACTTGTTTATCACGGCGCCATTGTTATGTTGAGCTTCTGTACGAGCTCTTTGTAGCGGTTCCGAACCGTTACTTCTGTCACACCCGCTGCCATCGCGATGTCACGCTGGGTGACTCTGTGATCCATGAGGATCGAGGCGATGTATATCGCAGCAGCCGCAAGACCCCTTGGGTCTCGCCCTGTGACTAGCGTTCGATTTTGCTTGGCCATATCAAGAATCTCAAGCACCTTCTGCTGGACTTTACCAGGAAGGTTCAGTTGGGTGATGAAGCGAGGGACGTAATTCGCTGGATCTGATATCGGCATTCTCAGCTTCAGCTTCTCCACTAATAGGCGGTAGTGTTGACCTATCTTCTTCTTGCTCACCCGTGAGTGTCGTGATATCTCTTCAAGAGAACGTGGTGCTTTTCTCAGTCTACAGGCAGCATATATCGCCGCTCCAACCATTGCGTCAATCGACCTGCTCCGTGCAAGTCTTCTGACTATCAATTTCCGATAGAGTAACGCAGCCAGTTCCTTGATACTCTTGGTAAGTCCCAACTGTGAGGACAACCTGTCAAGCTCCGACATTGCTTGAGCAAGGTTCCTGTCCACACTGCTGTGAACTCGCGTACGAATCTGCCACTTCCTTAGGCGGTAGATCTCAGAACGTTTCTTGGCTGTGAACCGCTTCCCCTGAGAGTCGTGGTCACGCCAGTCAATCATTGTCGACAAGCCCTTATCGTGGATCGCGTAGTTGGTCGGGGCTCCTGCCCTGGACCTTGCATCCTTCTCATCGCTCGTAAAAGCTCTCCACTCAGGGCCAGTGTCAATCCTATGCTCACTGACCACCAGTCCGCATGTGGCACAGATGCGTTCACCTTTCTCGAGGTCCTGTACGACCTCTCGGCCTCCGCACTCTGGACATGTGAACCCGGAACTAGCTCTAGAACGGTCCGGTTGCTTTCGGTCTGTTCTTGACATCGTCCGACTACCTCTCCTCCGAAGGGGTATTGTCTATTGTAGTCTAAAAGTCGTTCAGTGCTTCGTGGCGCAGAAGACCTATCAGAATACGTTCAATCCCCATTCAGATTCCGCTAACCTTATATAGTCAAATGTGCCTTAAAAGTCTTTCGGCCTATCCGAATCCTAGTATCGACTAGGAATATTTCGGTGACGCCACTTTTGGCATGGAATCTTTTTGATATAAGCATTGCGAAAAGGCGGTTCCACTGATTTTTGAAACATAAGCTCGATTTTCTGACAGTCCATCTAACCTCTTTCCGACACAGGAGTCTCACCGCGTATTATTTCCCAGTTGGTGTTATGACACACAGTGAACATAGTTCCATCATATGCTAAAGACAAACTCTTAATGTCTTGATTCGGATATTCTGTTGAGTTTCCCATCATTGTAGGGATCAGACTAACCTCGTTCATATCCAATGTTATTGAAAAATCAGCACTGACTGAAGGGAGTATAGCTGGTAACATGATTAGCAAGGCCAATGAAACAGCGATGACCCTCAATCTCACATGCAACCACTCAACTTGTTCCTGCTCATAAAGGCTTTCTCTCATGTACAGCCACATATCTCCTCAGTCAGACTCTTGAATGCCTTCTCGATGTTCTCCCCTGTATTGAGTCGGATGAACATGATTGGCACCGAGAGTGTTTCGGCGATCTTCCTCAGTGCATCGGTCTGTCCCTTCAACAACTTATTTGATCTGTCCACGACCATGATGGTGGGAAGTGACTTTCCGACATGAAGCTCGATTGTCCTCATCAGGTTGGACAACTCAGAAGGCAAGGTTTCCCTAGTTGGGTCAGCACACAGGACAACTCCTGAGAACCTTCTGAAATAGTCACGCGGTTCAAGGGTGCTGTAAAGTTCCCAGACCCATGGGCCATGAAGTTCAAGGTCTAGCTCGTAAGTTGTGACTATGCTCTCATTCATTAGAGAAACATGTTTGATCCATTCATCCTTTGGCCACTCTTCTTCCAGCGACTCTTTAGCAAGAGTTCTTGGATCAGTAAGGTCTCTATCTAGAAGTTTAGCACAAATACTGAATCCCAGCTCTTCATCTCCTGCAATGAGTATCCTATGTACTTCTGGTCGCGAACTCACAATGGATTCCTCCAAACCGTGAACAATAGTACTCATTGACATTTAAGCAAGAGGATTGAATTCATTATTTCAGATTGTTCAAAACATCCGACAACAACTTTGGGATCTCATGGATGGCATTCAGAACCATGACCTCTCCATCAGTTATCTCGGCCCAGTCTTCCGCATTCCCTCTTCGAGAGTACCTAGCATTAAGACCTACAATGAACCGTACTCTGAGGTTTGCCAATCGTTCGAGTTGGGGTCTCAGAACAGCTGTTGACTCTGTCACTGCATCTGTAAAGATCATCACTAGCTTCTGCTCTGCTTCTGCCGAATGGGTCATCTGGTCCGCACTCCACCTGAACGCTCGCTCAGCACATGTTCCACCTGTAGCAGAGATGTCGAGTAGTTCATCAGCAACCTCGTCCAGGTCTTTCTCTTCATCGAACGCCTTCAAGATATGAGTGCTAGACTCAAAGAGTGAAACAGCAATCTCCTCTGGCTTGAGGTTCCCCACCAGCATCACTACCGAGATTGCACACATGGCAAGTTTCTCTCCACTCATGGATCCGCTGATATCGAGTAAGAAGCAAGCAGCCACTCTCCCCCTCTCTGTGTCCCACACAACCAAGTCATCAGTGGTGATCATCTCTAGCGATTTCCCAGAGAGAACAACACTCTCGATTGTACTCTCAACGTCAATCTGGTCAATGTCATCTCCGTCGCGGAAGGGTCTCTTCTTGATACTGGGAGCAAGGCCCTTCTCTCCAGAACCCAGACGACCAGATGGCCAGTTCATTGCCACCTCAATCAGGGCCTTCTTTGCCAGTTCTCGGACCTTCTTCTTCACTTCCTTTGGTAGGTTGTGTCTATGGTAGAACCACTGAAGCAGGAGGTTCTCACCAGGACCTCTCGTCATGGACCCAACAAGGGAGTCCAAAGCCTCTGGACTCATCTGCTGAGCAGTTTTCATTGCTGTCATGAGGTCGGCGTGGCCCAATGCAGCCATAGCTTCTGCATTGTTCACGTCAACAGCTGTTTGCATCAGCTCCTTGAAGTCCCCTTGATAATCCCCTGGGTATGACCTCTTTGGCTGAGTGACGCCTTTGTCAATACTGAGCATTGGACCTGACATGCCTATCTTCTGCATAAGGTGCGAGTACCTGTACATGTTGTCCTCATTTGCATCAACCAGCGCTTGCAGAATCTCGAATGATCCGTCGAATCGCTCGAACAATTCAGCGTCTGGTATACCCTTCTTCCTGCCTTCCTTGAGTACTTCTCCAACATCAAGTTCAATATTTGCGTTCAACAAATCATCGAGATATTGAAGGAACTGGTCTGGACCTGAGGTCTTCTCAAGAGCCTTCATTCCTACGGTCTTGGCTTTCGTAACAAATTTTGAGTAAGTTTCTCCGTGTGGACTCGGAAGAGACCTCAGAGGTTGAACATGTTCTTGAATCTCAATTGCGAGAGACTTTAGTTTTGAAGCCGGGGTTATTCCACTGGACATGTCACCCTGCCTCCTTGACCATCTCATCGATGATCTTGTCTGCCATGTCGTACCATCCAGGTGTGTCAGTCGCGGTCGTAGCAAGCTCGTCGATTGTTGGACGTGTTCCTGACTGTGCGACTCTCTTTTCGAAGACCTGGTACATCTCTTTCCTATATGGTTGTCCCGCTCGATTCTCGAGGGATGTTGCAGCCCTGAAAGCACGAGCCAAGTCGTCCATGCTCTCCTCCATGACCTTTGGTCGATTGAACTTAGGGACTTCCCCAAGTGCGTCAGTCAGTGTTTCGATGTCCCATAGACTGTGCATCCTGCCAACGAGCTGATCGACCAAAGTCTGGATGCGCGAGTGTGGAAACTCAACCTCTCTGAGGTATTTCAGCGATATAGCAGCAGTTGACGTATCTGCCTGCATGAGGGAATTCAACTCGGATTCAAACTTGTTGAGCCTACCCATTCCATAGAGTGTAGCAATCTTCTCCCACGGAGAAGAGGACTCGTTCAGTATCATATCTCCCCATCCGAGACGACATGAAGCGGACACATCAAGTGGTATCAGGCTGTTCAGCTCACTCTTCACAACCTCCTTGAGAAACTCGCCAAGCTCCTGCATTGAGGAGATCCCAAATCGAAGTATGATCTCAGGCCCTCCCCTTGTCTCCAGGAGATCTCGAAACGCTCTAGCCTGAACCGAATCCTCATACATCACCTGTTCCATGAAGTCTAGAGTGTTCTGCATGGATGACAGCTCTTGCTGAATTGCTGCATCGATATCGTCTGGAACTGCTGCACCATCAGCTGGGTCTCCGAGGATTGACATCTCCTTCATGATCTCGTCTATGCCACTCATTGGGGCTGGGCTCTTCAGATGATCTGCTGGTGTGCCTGACTTAACTGCAGCCACACTCCTCTTGGTTTTCAGCGGCATCTCATCTCTCTGAGGGAATAGGATCGACATTGCAACCTGTCGTGCCAGTTCTTGGTCCACGATGGGTGTCGTGAAGACTGATGCTTGTATGTAATCCTCCGGAATCAAACGATTCAGTCTGTGAAACCTGGCTGTGAGAAACCTGGGGATTGCTATGGCCTGCCTAGTACTAGGGATTCCAGAGATGAGACGTTCCTTCTCCTTTCTCATCCTGAAGACGAACTCGGCTGCGAAGGTTATAGGAGTCCAAGCTCCATCCAACCCCCAGATATCCATGGCCATTAAGAAACACCCAAAGTAGACTGAACAATCCTCTTTACTTCAGCATGTGCATCTTTTCCAGGTTTGAACTGGCAGGAGTCAGGAAGAATCAGGTTTGCTGCCTCGGCAATGATCTTGTTGTCAATCTCCGTTCCCAGTCTATTGGACCTCTCAGCTGCCAACCTCGCCATTCCGATACTCGACCTGAGACTGGGAGGACTGTCAACTGATTGATGAGATCGAAACTGGTCCAAGAGTTCCAGTATCTTCTCATATGCAATTGGCGGAATGGTATACTCGGGACAATTGGCCTCCACAATCTTCCTTTCCAGGGACCGTGGAGGATATCCAAGGTGAATCCAGACCTTGATACGGTCTCTGATAGCCTCCGGTAGTTTCCGAGTTCCCCTGAGCTCCGCAGGGTTCATCGCACTGACCACGTAGAACTCCTCATCGACCTTCACCCAGCTCCGGAGCTGTGGGATATACAACCGTCCTTCTTCCATTGCATCCAACATTGAGTTGAGGACATACTCGTCTCCTCGGTTGATCTCGTTTGCAAGAAAGACGCCTCCCTGAAGCGCAGCAAGCGTGAACGGTCCTGGAACATAGGACTCTGATGCGAAACCATACTTGAACACAAGTGTGGGGTCAAAACTCCCTATCAGTGTGGCTGGACGGACAAGATCTGAGAATGTTACCCAGTAAAACTCTCTACCGAGATCATAGGCGAATTTCCGACAGAGAGCTGTCTTTCCACAACCAACAGGGCCTACAAGACCTACGTAGAGTCCGGCGGCGTGTGCATCCAACATCGCGTCATAAGCTGTCTTGTATTGACCTTCTAAGACAATGTTGATCTCCTCTCGAATGTCGCTGATCTTCTTTGAGTTCATTAGCGCTACAAAATCAGTCTCGACCTTCTTCTTGGCAGGCGGCTTTGCCGCAGTCTTCTTCTTTGCTGTAGTCTTCTTCTTAGACATTTTCTATCTCATCCTCCTTGCTTTTGAAGTATATCTCGGCCTCTGTGGGCATGATCTCCTGTGGTAGTTCAAATCCCATTGCTTGGGTCTTTATCTGAAAATCAATGTACTCCTTCTTGGAGAGCATGTACCTAGTTTTGAGACCAAGGGTTTCCATCACCTTCTTTCCATAGTATGTTTCTTTGACTCCAGAGAGGTCATATTTGCCCCTCCGATAGAGGACCTTTGTTCCCTGCAATTCCTTCTGTCGATTGAGGACCACTGTCTTCTGAATAGGCCTCCAACGATCTAGGTTGCCCATCATATCTGTGTCAAACAAGTAATGGTCCTTTATGGACTTCTGAAGTCTGGAACCTAACACACGCATGAGTCCTGAGAAGAACTCCTGACTGGCTTGTTGTGATTCAGTCTTCTGACGAACAAACCAAAGTGCCTCAATCATGACTTCCAGAATGTCGTGTTGAGTCGTCTTGAAGAATAGCTCGAGTTCTGCTGTTTCCTTTGGAAATGAGGACTTGAACATACCAATGTATCTGTTGAGATCCATCTGCATCAAATGACCAACGTTCACCTTTCTCAGGGTCGGAATATTCTCAAACACACTCATTTGGAACTCCCTCCTTTTGGTGACCTCTTCTTAGTCGTTGTCTTCTTCTTTGGTACTGCTTTACTCGTCTTCGCTTTGGTCTTCTTAGTTGTAGACTTCTTCTTGGCTGTTGCAGGTTTCTTTGCAGCAGGTTTCTTCTCTGGCTTCACCTTCATTGTATTGATGATACTCCGCTCTCCCTCAACCACCACTTCCACTCTGTTCTTCGGTGTGAACTCAAGTGAGTCCGATTGATGCGTGACAAGTAGTGTCTGTGGTGTCATGCTCATCTTCTGGAATGATGACAGTATCTTCTTCCTGTTCTCGACATCAGCTCCATAGGTCGGCTCATCTGCGAAAAGGAAGGGGACTCCTCGAACAAACTCTCCTATTGCAAGCCGATAAGCAATCCCGAGGAGGAGCTGCATCCCTCCTCCTTGGTAGACTGTTGCTGGGACCATCTCATCCCAATCTCTTGGCTGCACTTCGACGGAATAGTCCTCTGGTCGAATCCTGACATCGGTCACCTCACTGTCTGGAAATATATTCTGATGAAGTTGGAGGGTTGACTTCGAGAGATCTGCAGAAGCTGTCTCTCGTATCTGAGACTGGACATCTTTGAACGCTCCTGCAAGTTTTTCGTATTTCTCAGCATAGGACTTCATTTGAGCTAGGTTATCTAGTTGAGAGGTCGTGGAACTAATCTCAGTGTCAATCTGCATGCTTCGAGAACTCTGTTCCTTCTTCCTGTCCTTCAACTCAGACAGGGTTGCCCTTTCTCTTTCTAGATTGACACGTAGCTCTGTTCTTCTCTCGACTACCAGTTCCTCAACCTGTCTGAACTCTGGTGGAAAGGTGTCCGACTTCAGGTCAACCTTCTTCAGTGCGCCAGCAATGCTCTTTGAGAAGTCTGATTTTTGACTAGCAATAGATCCACGGAGTTCTTCGGTGATCTTCTTTAGACTAGCCTTTGCGTCTTTTTGCTCCTTCAACAACGATACTTCTTGACGTTCGAGCTCCTCTAGTTTCCTGACGAGTTCACTAATCTCACTGAAAGCCGCTTTCTTATCCTCAGCTGCAACTCGAGCTTCGGTTTGTGCACTGATTAGAGTGTCATTCTTCTTCGTCATCTTCTCATTGTCTTTCTGCAAAGTTGCTAGTTCTCTCTCTATTTTATCGACACTCTTTTTCAATTCGAGAGCTTCGAGGATTGTGAATGTTTTCTCAATCTTGATCATGTGTTGCTCTTTCTTCTCAATGCTCGTACTGGCTTTCTTCAACTCCGTCTTTAACTTCTTGAGGTCCTTTGTGAGCTTTGTAACGTCTTCCTTCACCTTTACAGGATCCAGCTCTGCACCACAATACTCGCATTCCTGAGTGTCTTGAACGCTCTTCCTCCTGGATAACTGTCCGTCGATATCTCCAATTTGGAGCTGAACTTCCTCCCTTGTCTTTCTCAAATCCAGGATGTCTTTCTCGGTCTGATTCTTGTCCTTCTCGAGGCTCTTCCTTGTGCCAATCTTTTCTCCTTGGGTCTCGAGCTCATCTGCAGATATTCCAAGAGATGACAGACGGCCTCTCAATGTACCAAGTTCTTGTTGAGTTGAAGCGATTGAGTCCGCAATCGTCTTACTCTCCGAGCGATGCTGCTCAAGTGCCTTGATTGCCTCTTGATATGCTGTTTCCGCACTAGCCATCTCTTCTTTCCAGGAATCCAAACTTCCTGTATACTTCTTATTCTCAAGCTGCTCTGAAACACCTCGTTTTGATGTGGCACTCAACTCGAGCTGTTGACGAGACGAATCCCAATCGCGTCTGATTGATTCGAGCTTGTCAATACTCGCACCAATTTCTAGGATTGACTTGTTTGATTCTTCGAGATCCTTCACAGTCTTTGAGACCGTGGTGATCTCGTCTCCGATTCTTTTCCCTTCTGTCTCTATCTGTCCCTTCTCATGTGTGAGTCTCTCTAGTAGACTCTCGAGAACAGGCATCTGACTTAGATTCTTTTCCAGTGTCCTCTTCCTCTCTCTGAAGGCTTCTGTAAGTGCATCAGCTGCTGTTACTCCAAGAACGATGTCTAGGGCATCAGATCCCTTGAGCAGGTCAGGCAGCTCTCCCTGCCTGGCACTCACCGTCACCTCAAATAGCCGGCGTGACATGCCAATTAGTTCCCGGACTTTCAGAGCCAGTTCTTCCTCAGTGTTCCCAAAATCACTTGATAGAATATACTCCTCACCCTCATCCTTGTCGGAGACGAATCGTTTCAAAGTGAAGTGACTTGCCGATACCTTTGATGATGCCACCTTTAACTTGTGAAATCGCATGAGTCTGTAACGTCTGCCATCATTCCCCTTGAATACAAGCTCAACACCTGCATCCGGTTGCTCTCTCATGGTGTATTCTGATTTCTTCTTGAATCCTCGAACATGTCCGAATAGTCCATACTCGATAGCATAGAGTATCGTACTCTTTCCAGAGTTATTGATCCCCTCTATCAGATTGACACCAGGACCGAAATCCACTTTCTGGTCATCAAATCTTCTGAAATGACGCATCCTGACCCTTTCAATCATCCATGGGAACCTCCATCGTCTTACCTTCGAAGACCTCAATGATTCGTTCCATCAACTCGTCTCGAGCTGCCTTGTTGAGGTTGAATGACTTGGTAAGGTTTGCATCATCATCGAGCAGATATTGTACAAAGTCAAGGACCTGGGAAGCACTCTCAATGTCCCCTCTGGAAAAGTCCCATTTAGTTAGAACTTCCTCTACTATCTGAGGTTTAGACTCAGAACTAGCCTCTAGCTCCTTAGAATCAGGCGCTTTCTTCTTATGCCCTGACATAATAAGCCCCTCAGAGAGATATTTCGTATACCTTCTTATAACTCTCCCGAATAACAAGACTGGGTAGTTTATAGGTGCGGTTTGACTATACAAATCTGGAGGAGCATGGGGAATGAGTAAAGACATGAAACCAAAGATCGACATTTCGCAGATCAAGAAGAAGAGTGATGCGAAAAACGCGGTCAAGAAACTGAGCGAGGCAATTCATTACCACAACTATCGATACTATGTTATGGACTCTCCAAAGATTTCTGACCAAGAGTACGACAAACTATTGCTCCAGCTGATTGAACTGGAAGAGAAATTTCCTGACTTGAAGACGTCCACCTCTCCCACACAACAGGTCGGCGGTGCACCGCGCGAGGAGCTAGGGTTAGTGACTCATCCTATTCCCATGGTGAGTCTGAAGACTGTATATGACGAAGCCGTAGTCAGGTCGTTCGATGAAACGTGTCGGAGTGAGCTAGGTCTGTCACAGGTCGAGTACGTTGCAGAACCGAAGTTCGATGGACTGGCTGTTGAGCTGGTGTATGAGAATGGAGAACTGGTTGTTGCATCGACTCGAGGCGATGGTTTGACTGGTGAGAATGTCACTGCGAATATCAAGACGATCAAAGAGGTTCCTCTCATACTCATGACCCACGAAGGAGAGACTCCTCCTCAAAGGTTGGTAGTTCGTGGTGAAGTCTTCATGAGCTACGCTCGTTTCAACGAATTGAATGCCAGACGTGAGAGAGACGGCGAATCAACCTTCGCTAACCCACGGAATGCAGCAGCTGGCTCTCTTCGGCAACTGGATCCAACAATCACTGCAAAGAGACAACTTCAGATTTTCATTTATGGCGTAGCTGAGGCCACTGGATATGTGTTTGAGACCCAGTTGGAATCTCTTCATACCCTTCCAAAATGGGGTTTCAAGGTAAATATTGAACTGACACGAGTCTGTCAAGGAATTGATGAAGCCATCGCCTATCATACTGAGATCGGAGAGAAGCGTGATGATCTTCCCTACGAGATTGATGGAGTGGTCTTCAAGGTCAACAGCTTTACCCAACAGGAGCTCTTGGGGATGCGCACACGAGACCCCCGATGGGCTGTGGCCTACAAATTCGCAGCAAGGCAAGCAGCAACCAGGTTAATTGGTATAACTGTACAGGTTGGGCGCACTGGACGGTTGACCCCAGTTGCAGAGCTTGAACCAGTCAACATAGGAGGAGTTGAGGTCGCGAGAGCATCACTCCATAACCTGAGTGAGATCGAGAGAAAGGACATCCGAATCGGGGACACTGTGGTAGTCGAACGTGCTGGTGATGTCATCCCTCAAGTTGTCAGAGCCATCGAGGAAAAGAGGACTGGTGCTGAAAGGAGTTTCAAGATGCCTCAGAGCTGCCCCGAATGCGGAGGGCCAGTCGAGCTCAGTGCTGATAAGAAATCCGCATCCTGCACGAACAGCATGTGCCCTGCACAGTTACGTCGAGGTTTGACTCACTTTGTTTCCCGGGCTGGAATGGACATCGAGGGTCTCGGACATAAGAGGGTTGACCAACTCATTGATGCTGGACTCATAACCAGTATTTCATCACTCTACTCATTGACTGTTGAACAGCTGACAGAGTTGGAGAGGTTTGGCGAGAGGTCTGCACAGCAACTCGTTGATGAGATTGCAAAGAGCAAGCAACAGCCTCTGGGGAGACTGATCTTCGGACTTGGCATCCCTCATGTAGGAGTGCAAACGGCCAAGATACTCGAACGAGAATTCGGTTCGATGGATGCTCTGATGGATGCTTCGTTTTCCGGTCTCATTCAGATAGACACTATCGGACCCGAAATCGCTGAGAGCATAAACCGCTTTTTCTCCGACAAGAATGTTCGAAAGACAATCAATGAGCTATCTCTTGCAGGGCTCACAATGCAAGCAATGGAGGAACCCAAGACAGATCAGAAGTTTATTGGTATGACTTTCGTATTCACAGGGACGTTGACGAAGTGGAAACGGAATGATGCCGCAGCAATCGTGGAGAGTATGGGAGGGAAATCCTCAGGAAGTGTCAGCAAGAATACTACCTTCGTGGTTGCCGGACCGGGTGCTGGATCCAAGTTGAAGAAAGCCCAGGAGCTTGGTGTCAAGGTTCTGTCTGAAGAAGAGTTCTCCAAGATGATCGATTGAATCATCTTCACAGTTTCTTGAGGTACTCTTCCAGTTTCTCGATAGTTACAGGATTCACGACGTGCTCGATCTCACAAGCATCTGTCTTCGCAATTTCCTCATCGACGCCTATCATCATAAGGAAATCCAAGAGTGTCTTATTACGCTGATTGAGTTTCTTGGCCACAGCCGTCCCCTTCTTGGTCAGCTTGACGTTCTGGTATTTCCTGTAATTGACCATACCCATAGTGTCCAGCTTCTGCAAGGCTGCAGTCACACTCGGTGCTTTCACACTCAAACGGTCTGCCATGTCAGAAACCGTCGCAATGCCTAATTCTTCCTCGAGCTCGTAAGCCACCTTGATATACATCTCAAGTGCCTTTGTTAGTTCGCTACCTGAATCTTGAGATTCCATTCTCAACTGCTACCTCCTGTCTTTGCGTATGATCTTCCTTTCTCTGTCACATAGAATGCCTGTCCAATTGTCGTCACCATATCGCACCCTACGGCGCTATGACACCCTGAGCAGACCGAATCTTCTTCACATCCCTCAACCTCAGCCCTCAGAAATCCACGCTGGATCAGTAGTCGTATCATATCATCTAGAGTTTCGACCTGGATTCCTACCCTGCGTGCAATCTCCTTCTTGTCCAACATTCCCTCTGAGACTATGATCTGCAATACTTTCTTGATCACTGTTCCACCCCTCCACTAGAACCTAGAATCTTCTCTCTCATATTTCCCATGACCCAGAGTGACCCTGTGCCAGTCATCAGAATGAGAAACATCCAGAATGAGGGTGTGATGTCATTCATGATGTTCCATGCGAGCCAGTCCTCAAACTGCAGGATCCACCCAAGTGCATTAGTGAGTATAACCAGGACCTGAAGTGCAAACATCACAGCTGCTAGGATATAACCCACAGCGATGAATGCATACCCCTCCTGATTGTTCTCTGAGAGTGGTCTGTATCCAGTCAGAAAGACAGATGCGACTATGATTAGGAGGAATCCACCGATTATATCTGTGAATCCAACAATGGGTGGAATTAAGCCAATACTGGAAAAAATCTGGACAATTCCCACGACGAAGTATCCGAGACCAATAGCCAAGGTCAGTAACGAAGGCCACCTGCCTTCCTCAGGGAGGTTCAGCTCTTCTCTATACAATGAACCAACCTCCAATGACTACTACCAGTGTTGCGACTATGTACGCCAATGCTAGTTGGTACAATACCGCGAATCCGGTCCATCTCCATGAACCTGTTTCTTTTCGTATGGCACCCACAGTTGCTAGGCATGGGATATAGAGCAGTACAAACACCATCAGAGCAATCGCAGTCAGAGGTGACACACTCGCTAGCAGTGCGGTCTCTAAGGCCATTCCTCCAACAGCATAGACTATCGCTAATGCCTGAATGACTGCTTCTTTAGCAATGAAGCCAAAGATCAGACCCACCACGATCTGCCAGCTAAAGCCCAGGGGTCCGAATACTGGTTGGACGACTCTCCCAAGGATTGCTGCGAACGACTCGTCTATCGGGACTCCCACACCAGCAGGTCCGAAAGCTGAGAGAGCCCAAATGACGAAACTGCCTACGAGGAGGTAGGTACCAGCCGTCCTCACAAACAGGATGCCCCTGTCCCACATGTGTCTGAAGGAGCCATGGGCAGTCGGTATCTGATACTGTGTGAGTTCCATTAACATTGATGAAGACTCCTCTCTGAGGATCGTCTTCTTGAAGATGATCGCTACAATGATTGCCATCACGATGCCCAGCATGTACATGAGGAAGACCACAGTGCCTGCTATTGTTGGGAAGAAGACGCCTGCAATCAAGATGTAGATTGGTAATCTCCCTGCACAGGACATGAGCGGACTAACAAGTATTGTCGTGAGTCTGTTTGACCTACCATCCACTGTCCGTGAAGCCATCACTGCTGCGACACTGCATCCGAATCCAAGCAACAGTGGGATGAACGATCTCCCATGAAGCCCCATCTTCATCATAAAGCGGTCCATTACGAATGCTGCCCGTGAAAGGTATCCTGTGTCCTCCAAGATTGAGATTGCCAGATACAGGAAGAAGATCGGAGGGATAAACGTGAGGATGAATCCAACTCCACCGAGGATTCCATCAGTCAGCAGCGATGCAACTAGTGGATTTGGTATCATTGATGTGTAGGTGCCTAGCCAGGCGAAGAACTGTGTAATCATCTCCATGAAGACCAGAGAAATCTCGAAAGTGAAATGGAACATTGCCCACATCACCACGATGAAGATTGGGAGTCCCAGATACCTGTGGAGTAAGACCCTGTCAAGCATGTCGCTTAGAATCCACTTTCCCTCTCCCTGTTCATAGGTTTCACATAGGATGTTGCCTATCACCTCATAGCGTTCGTCAGCGAGAATGATCTGTGGATCAATGGATTCCTGAAATATCTCAGTTTCTTGGTCTCCATCGGGACTCAAAGAGACACCTCCATGATTCTTTCACGGATAGCAGACTCCTCGAATAGCTCGAGTATCTCTGGGTCTCTTTCCAAGACCTTGAGTGCTAACCATCTTGGTGGAAATCTGTCTAGAAGCTCTTTCTCATCCTGCATGATGGTGACAAGTTTTTTCAATTTCAACTCGATCTTGGGACTATACTTGATTGCTGGTGGTTTTAGACGTTCAAACTCACCATGGTGATGGAACCTTGGGTGATAGTGCAGATGATCTCCATCATCGAGGTCTCCAGCAGTATGATGGACACTTTCTCCATCTTCTGTGTATTCTCCGAAGTGTTCAGGTATCGCTGTCAGGATTGCATCCTTGAGGTCCTCAAGACCCTCTTTCCGAGTGGCGGTTGTTGCGACTACTGGAGCACCAAGCCTTTGTGAGAGTCCTTCAATGTCAATCCTGTCTCCTCTGGCTTGGACAATATCATACATATTGAGTG
>Ga0209536_100007215_pt1 | contig 16881 bp, 16 predicted proteins | sample DeeMarSeWOR28_12_FD_187461 | JGI IMG/M metagenome (GOLD analysis project Ga0209536, IMG submission 187461) | Marine sediment microbial communities from White Oak River estuary, North Carolina - WOR-2-8_12 (SPAdes) (version 2) | ecosystem: Environmental > Aquatic > Marine > Intertidal zone >... | reverse complement strand
CGTGAGCCGTAAGCTCTTTGCCGGTTCCGCTTTCGCCTATTAAAAAAACACTGGGGCTGCCATTTCGCATGTGGTCAATTTGTTCATAGATTTCCTGCATCTTAAGGCTGATCCCAACCAGTTGGTCGTATTTATGCCTTTCTTTTACTCGGGTCCGCAGGACAATATTTTCCCGCTTAAGCCTTTTTTCCTCATATAGTTTATTGATGACGATTCTTAACACATCCAGCTTAAACGGCTTCTGGATGTAATCGTAACTTCCGAATTTCATCGCCTGAATGGCAGATTCCATCGAACCGTGACCGGTGACAATAATCACTTCGGTTGCCGGACGATACTCTTTTATCATGGCAAGAAGCTCAAGCCCGTCGATATCGGGCATCTTAAAGTCTGTGAAGACAACATCAAAATCTTTGTCCTTGATAAGCTCAAGCGCTTTAAGGCCGCTGTCGACAATGCTGACTCTGTAATCAAAGGCGGCAAGATACTCTTCGACCATATTCAGGATTGTCTTGTCGTCATCGACAAATAAGATTTCAAAGTCGTCCATGTTTCCCTCCACCTGCGCTCACTTTTTTATAGCGCCGCACGCAGAGCGCATAACAGCAGCCTTAAAAAATCTGCTATTTTTGCGATAGCTTACGGCAAATTACAATCAGTTAACTGCTTGAATCTGAATCTTGTTCCAGATTATATCTTTTTATTTTTTCAACCAGGGTGGTTCGTTTTATCTTAAGAAGCTGGGCGGCCTGGTTTTTAACCCAGTTGGTTCTATCCAGAGCACTGATAATAAGGGCCTTCTCAAACTCACTGACGGCTGTATTAAACGATATGCCTTCAGCGCTCGAATCCTTGCGCTGCGCGACCCCCCTGCCCTCGACCCGGATCTTTTCCGGCAGGTCCTCCGGAAAAATTTGCTCGCCTTCGTGCAAAACCACCAGTCTTTCAATCAGGTTTTTCAACTCCCGCACATTACCCGGCCAGGCGTAATTCACCAGGGTCTTCATAGCGTCGTCGGAAAACTTCGCCCGGGACGCATCCTTTTTATCGGCAAAATTCTCGATGAAATGAGAAACAAGATAGGGGATGTCCGATTTCCGTTCTTTTAAGGTGGGCAGCATTATCGGTATCACGTATAAACGGTAAAACAGATCTTCGCGGAAATTTCCTTTTTGAACTTCTTCTTCCAGGTCTCTGTGCGTTGCCGCAATAATCCGGGCGTCGGCTTTGATAGTCTCGTTGCCTCCGACGCGTTCAAATTCACCTTCTTCGAGGACACGCAATACTTTCACCTGCAGATCCGCACTCATATCGCCGATCTCATCTAAAAAAATTGTGCCGCCCTTGGCGATTTCGAATTTACCGGCCTTGTCCGCCGTGGCCCCGGTGAAGGCCCCGCGCCGGTAACCGAAAAATTCGCTTTCCAGCAAACCTTCCGGTGTCGCACCGCAGTTAATCTGGACAAAGGGCTGATCTCTTCTGCCGGAGGCCTTATGAATGGCTCTGGCAATCAAACCTTTTCCAGTGCCCGTTTCCCCGTTCAGCATGATGGTGGTATCGCTGCTGGCAACCTTTTCAACAATTCTGAATATTTTCCGCATGGCGCTGCCGTGGCCGATGATGTCCTTGAATATGACCTGGGACTGAGCTTTGATCGGAATGACCTTGTTTTTAAGCTGCAGATTTGAATCTGTCATATGCTCTTACTCCGGATAGTTAAGCGATCGGTTCTATATCATTCAGATTAAACTGAAATCCTTCAAAAGTATGGAATAAGTGATTTTTTAATGGTAAACCATACTGACTATTACTTTAGTGACATATCCCGCAAGTAATTTACAATACACTGACACCTGAAACCATGGACGCCGTGTTGCTTAAAGAATTCGACTGAACTAAAATATACCACTCGACCTTTGTACCCTTTTTGAGGGACACATTACTAGTGTGTCCCATATGGGACAAAGTCAAGACAAGCATACTAAATATCCAAAATTTTTCAATACTTTAACCTGAATTGTCCCATTTTTTACTTGATTTGAAAAAAACACTGAAAATAGCCGTTCGGGATCTGGTTGCCCACGTGCTGCGCTCGGGGGATTTATCATTTGAATTTCTTTCCTCCGCCCGGCCGCTGGACGCCATTCGAATCCATCAGAAAATCCAGCAATCGCGCCCCGCAAGCTACAGTGCCGAGGTTGCCGTCTCCCATCAAATCGAAACCGAATTGTTCAATTTAACCATCGGCGGCAGAATCGACGGGATCTATCACGAGTCCGCTGGCGTGTTGATGGAAGAAATAAAAACCACCACCCGCAGTCTGGCGTATTTTGAGGACCATGAGAATCCCCTCCACTGGGGCCAGTTAAAAACCTATGCCTATATTTACGCACTGGATCACGATCTGAAGGCAATCGACGCGCAGCTGACCTATTGCCAGGTGGACACCGGCAAAATTCGTAATTTCAAAAAGCACTTTAGTTTGACGGAACTTGAGGTCTTTTTCCAGGACCTGGTGGCCCGCTATCTGCAATGGGCGGGAACAATTGTCCGCTGGGAGCTTTTGCGTGATGAATCCATTCGCAATCTTCAATTTCCTTTTGGTAATTATCGCCCGGGCCAGCGTGAAATGGCGGTCGAGGTTTATCGGGCTATCAGGGACAATGGTCAGCAGATGATCCAGGCCGCAACCGGCATTGGTAAAACCATGGCAGCAATTTTTCCGGCAGTTAAAGCCATGGGTGAGGGCTTGACCACAAAAATTTTTTACCTGACGGCCCGCACCACCGGTCGCTTTGCAGCCGAATATGCCCTGGATGAGTTACGCAATGCCCGGCTTAAGCTCAGGTCTTTGACCCTCACCGCCAAGGACAAAACCTGTTTTAAACCGGAAAGCGCCTGCAACCCGGAGGAATGTGAATTTGCCCGTGGACATTTTGACCGGATCAATCGGGCCCTTAGTGCTATCTTCGACCAGGTTGCTTTCACCCGCCAAGCCGTGGAGCAGGTAGCCCGGGACCACCGGGTGTGCCCGTTTGAGTTTGCCCTTGAACTTTCGCTGTGGGCCGATTGCGTTATCTGCGACTATAATTATGCCTTTGATCCGCGCGTATATTTGCGCCGCTTTTTCCTGGAAGGACGCGGTGAATACACATTTTTAATAGATGAGGCGCATAATCTGGTGGACCGATCCCGGGAAATGTTTTCAGCCGAGATCTATAAGCAGCCGTTTCTGGATCTAAGACGCTCCCTTGGCAAAGCGCTCCCGCCCATTTACAAGCACCTTGGAAAAATGAATTCCTGGATGATCAAGGCCAGGAAAAAATGTGAGGAATCCGGGCCAACATGCCATGAAAAAGAGGCCCCGGAGGATCTGTTCCCCTTACTGCGCGGTTTTCTGAGAACCACGGAGCGCTGGCTGTCGCGCAATATAAAAACACCGTTTCGCGAGCAATTGCTCGATCTGTTTTTTACGGTATCCGGTTTTATAAGGGTGGCGGAACACTACGACGACAGTTATGTCACCTGTTTCGAAACCATAAAAAAAGATGTGAAACTCAAATTGTTTTGCATCGATCCATCTATCCAATTGGGCAACGCCCTGATGCGCTGCAAGGCAGCCGTTTTTTTCTCGGCTACCATGACCCCCATGGATTATTTCAAAAAAATCCTGGGCTGTGATGCAAGCGCCGGCGGTTTAATATTGCCCTCACCATTTCCGGGCGAAAATCTCAAGCTTTTCGTCTACGACAGGATATCAACCCTCTACCGAGATCGGGATAACACCAAGGAAGATGTATCCCGGGCAATCAGCAGCCTTGTCGGCCAAAAAACCGGCAACTACCTGATTTTCTTTCCGTCATATGAATATATGATGATGGTATTCGAAGCCTTTCAATCCGATTGCCCGGATGGCGAGGTTATCATTCAGGCCCCCGGTATGAGTGAACACGAAAGAGAAGAATTTCTAAACCGCTTTGGCAAGGAAAACCACAAATCCCTGATAGGGTTTGCGGTACTGGGCGGCATATTCGGTGAGGGCATTGATCTCGTGGGCGAAAGACTATCCGGCGCGGTGGTGGTGGGCGTCGGGCTTCCCGGTATTTCCCTCGAAAAAGAATTGATTCGGGATTATTTTGCCGGCCATTATAATGCCGGCTTCGAATATGCCTACCAATATCCGGGTATCAACCGGGTGCTTCAGGCCGCAGGCCGGGTCATTCGCACGGAAATCGATCGGGGAGTCGTTCTTTTAATTGATCAGCGCTATGGAACCCACCGCTATCGGTCACTCTTGCCCGCAGAATGGCGTCCCGTCAAAATGCAAAGCGGGCAACAGCTTACCGAAGCCCTGCAAGAATTTTGGGATCAATAAGGCGGGCGAGTTACGGGTTGGGCGTTGCGAGGTGCGCGTTCCGGGACAGGGGTTCGGGTTGGATGATATCTGTTCCCGAATCGATCTCTTTAAGGAGGCTAACCAATGAATTATATGTAATTGGGGGTCGGGGAGTTTTTCAAAGCCAATCCGCTACGTGGAAAATCACCACCGCAACCGCATGAACTCGACCATAAAGGTTCGTAATGAATGAACAGATAACGATATGATATCCAAACAGTGGGCTCAATGCCGGGCGATGTGGTTAAATAAAGATCAGCGGCTCAAACTGTTCATTCAAAACGAACCCTAATGGTCTCAGACAGCATCCGCTTGCGGTAGCGATCCTCCACTGCGCTTTAAACGTGAGTTTACCCGGGAAACTCCCCGACCCCTCATATAATTATACTCTACGACATACAATGAAGGTTGACTAAAACAAGGTGTCGGGTCAATTTGACAGCCACCAAATATATCAATATAATTAAATATATTCGGAATCCGAAATCGAAAACACCCGTCTTCTGCCATAGGAGTCCCTGATGAAATTTTTTATTGCTACGGCCATTATACTTTTGAGCCTATTTACTGTTTCACATCTTGGTGCTCAAAAAAAAATTTACACCTGGACAGACGAAAACGGGGTGTTGCATATAACCGAGCAGCCGCCTCCGAAAAGCGCCAAAGTTGAAGAAGTCATGACTTACAAAGAAAAAACCCCCGAGGAATTAGAAGCCATACAGCGCGAAAAAGATGCCATCCGCCGTGAATTTGAAAGGCAGGAGCAAGTTGACCAGGAGCAGGCAGCCCGATTAAAGGCCAACCAGGCTGAGGAGCAGGCAAAAAAAACAAAAGAAATTGCAGAAGAAGAATACGAATACAACAAAGAATACATCAAACGGCTCAGCACTACCAAACAAAAACGAAAGCAGTTCCGCAAAAAAATCGAACGGCTGAAAAAAGAAACTGAGGAATCCATCGCCGAGGCTAAATCAGCAGCTGAGCGGGCTGAAGAGGCGAAACAAACCGCCGAAAAAGCGGCGGAGGCGCAATAGGATTGCCTCGATTTCGGATTGCGGATTTTGAACAAGGAAGAATGCCCGATCTAAACCCTTGCGCCCAACTCCTGACACCTGACACCTGAAAACATAGCGTTATCTATTATTCTTCCACCTCGTTCGGCCCCATAAAAATAAGGATATATTCCCTTTATAAATCCCAAATCCCATATCTAAAATCCGGAATCGAGACAATCCCCTTGACATGCCCGGCATCAAAATTTATGTTCCCCTATATTTGTACCGCTTTTCAAAAAATAAGTTCTTAAATACGGAAGGCTGGTGTAAGTGGTTGTAGAAAAAAACGCTCAAAAAAACGGATCGTTTTTTTGACAACCACTATAAACCGCAATCCAAGGAATTATTATGAACATCTACCGCAATTGGTTTCTGGCCAGTCGGCCGTGGTCCTTTAGTATGACCGCCATTTCCGTCAGCGTCGGCGGCGCACTGGCTGCCATATATGGCGATTTTTCCTGGTTTTTATACCTGGTTACCCTGGTCGGCACGGTATTTCTGCATGCCGCTACCAATCTGATCAATGATTACTATGATGTGAAAAGTGGTGTCGACACCCAGGAAGTCGCTACCGCCCAGTACAGACCCCATCCCCTGGTGGAGGGAAAACTGAATGCCGGGCATGTGCGCACGGCTGCCTATATTCTTTACGGACTGTCGACCCTTATTGGAATTTATCTGGCCGCAACCCGGGGCTGGGAGCTTATGTGGATTGGGTTAATCGGTGCAGTTGCCAGTCTAACCTATACGGCACCGCCGTTAAAATACAAATACAGCGCCCTGGGAGAGATTTCAGTCTTTTTAATGTGGGGACCGTTGATGGTGGCAGGCTCCTTTTTTGTGCAGCACCAGGGATTCAACATCAACGCCTTTTGGATTTCACTCCCCTTCGGTGTTCTGGTAGCGCTGGTATTGCTTGCCAATAATATTCGCGACATTGCCCATGACCGCGATAAAGGCATTTTGACCCTGGCAATTGTCCTCGGACCGCACAAAGGCATCCTGTTGTACGCAACCCTTGTGGCGGTGGCATACCTGGCGATTATATTTATGTCTGTTTTCGGACCGCTTTACCTGTGGTCGCTGATCGTCCTGGCTTCACTCCCCCTGGCCTGGCGCCTGCTGAGACAAATGCAAGCGCATGTGCCGGCGGATGCCGATGCCCGCACCGCTCAGTTGGATACGGCCTTCGGTGCACTGCTGGTCATCTCCCTGGTTCTGGCAGGTGTGTTTTGAATCATCCGAAGTTTAGACCGCTGCCGTTGATAGGAACGGTCTTACTGGCGGCCCTGTTCTGGTTTGTTACCTTTTATCTGACCTGGGCCAGTTTCTGGATTAAAATATCCTTTTCTGCCGCCACGCTGGCGGTATTGTCCCTTCTCCTGCAGCCCAACCGCAAAGAGCACATCAGAATTGATGCCCGGGCCGTTGCCCTTGGCCTTGCTTCGGCTGCCATCCTTTATTTTATCTTTTGGATAGGCAAGGCTGTTTCAGAGGTGATATTACCCTTTTCCGGCGGGCAGATCGGCGGTATTTACGATAAAGGGGCCGGAACACCCATGTGGGTGATTGCTCTGCTGCTATTTTTCGTGACCGGCCCAAGTGAGGAATTGTACTGGCGAGGGTATCTGCAAAAAAACCTGATGATGCGTTACGGTCAATGGCAGGGTTGGCTGCTGGCGACTGCTATTTATGCAGCGGTTCACATCTGGTCATTTAATTTTATGCTCATTGGAGCGGCTGCTGTCGCCGGCGCATTCTGGGGGGCTATGTACTGGCGCCTAAAGAACCTGACCCCGGTGATCATTTCCCACTCCGTCTGGAGTGCAGTTATTTTCGCTGTATTTCCAATGACTTGATTTAGGTAAATAGTTGATCAGTTAAATTATTTGTAGAAGAGACAATCAGATTTTTTTGCCACAGACCCACACAGACTCACACTAAGATTTTGTGTCCGTGTGTGTCTGTGGCTAATTAATCGCCGCCGTTCAAAATCTTATCTTCTTTTAGTTTACCCTATTCAACCATTGCCTTGATGACGTCCAACAGCGGGGGCTTTAGGGTGCGCCATTTGGGTTCAATGGCCCCTTGGTCGAGCCAGTTAAATTCAACCACATCGTATTTTTCTTCAATGATGTGCTCCCGTTTCGCACCGTATTCTGTCTGCGGATAATACTCGATAAACATCATTTGATGGGGTTTGATGTTAAATTCCCTGGTGACGCAGGTGGCGATATGACCGCAGCAGCTTCGCACCGACATCCGGCTGTCGGGAACATCCGACGCAATGACGATAATCGGCCTGAAATGCGCCAGGCCCGCCCTGCTTTTGCCTTTAAAATCAAAAATCCGCAGACGGCATTTGCCGCTTGCCAGGCGTAAGGTTCCCCCCCAGCCTTCCCAGGAATAAATGTCATCATAAATCAGCATTTTAATTCACCTTGCCTAACTTTGCTCTATGTAATATATTTTAAGACTTAAAAAATAAAGGAAAATTATTACCGAATGACAACCAATGACAGCTCCAAAACGGTACATCATCTTGAATATGATGACAAACAGGTGATTCTTGTCGGCACCGCACATGTCTCCAGGGAAAGCGCGCAACAGGTCCGGCAGGTGATTCAGGAAGAAAAGCCTGATACGGTATGTGTTGAGTTGTGCCAATCCCGCTATCAATCTATCCGTCAGAAGGAACGGTGGCAGGAAACAGACATTGTTAAAATTATTAAAGAAAAAAAATCCTTTCTGTTGCTTTCGAATCTGTTGCTGGCATCTTTTCAGAAAAGAATCGCCAAGAAGTTGGATATAAAGCCCGGGCAAGAGATGATTGCGGCCATTGAAACCGCGGACGAAATGGATGCTGAAATTCATCTGGCCGACCGCGATATTCGTACCACCCTGTCACGAACCTGGCGGGCCATGGGGTTGTGGAGTAAAATCAAGCTCCTTTTTCAGTTAATGCTGTCCCTGGGTGAAGTTGAAGAAATCAAAGAGGACGACATTGAAAAAATGAAGAACGAGGATGTTCTCGAGACACTGCTGGCCGAGGTGGGCAAATCTCTGCCGGTATTAAAAGACATCCTGATCGATGAACGGGACCAGTACCTGGCCGAGAAAATTCGGACCGCTGCCGGCCAAAAAATCGTCGCAGTGGTCGGTGCCGGTCACGTTCCGGGCGTCAAAAAATACTGGAATAAGGATATCGACATCCGGGCACTTGAACAACTTCCACCAAAAAGCCATGCCGCCGGCGTCTTAAAATGGCTTATCCCGGGGGCTATTATGGCCATGTTCATCGCCGGTTTTTTTTACGGGGGTGCCGAGGCCGGCCAAGACATGATCGTTTGGTGGATCGCCGCTAACGGGATTCTAGCGGGTATCGGGGCCATCATTGCCCTGGCACATCCGTTCACGATTGCTACCTCCATACTGGCAGCCCCCTTGACGTCATTGAACCCGATGATTGCCGCCGGCTGGGTGGCAGGTCTGGTCGAAGCCTTTTCCTGCAAACCGAAAGTAAAGGATTTAGAGAAACTGCCCGAGGATATTCTTTCAGTCAGGGGATTCTGGAGAAACAAAGTAACCCGGATTTTACTGGTGGTCGTATTTACCAACCTGGGCAGCTCAATCGGTACGTTTGTCGCTTTTCCGGTGATCGTCAGGCTATTGCTGGGAGTTTGAACATGACGGGCATAGGTTCCGAGCACCGAATCATATAGAATTAAACTTGGGTTAGACGCTATTCCGTCTCTATGGTTTCAGTGTTCAGCGGACAGATAATCTCGATCTCGGATTTTAGATTTTGCAGGACAAATTCCTGATGGGTCGGATATCCACCTCGTAACGCGCAACGCGCAACCCGAAACAGAAAATGGATTCCCTTAAGAAAAATAATGCCCTAGTATTTAATTGGCTTTGCAAACTGGCCACAATTGCCTGTTTGTTTCTGCTATTTATCATCGGTTGTGGGGGTGATTCGAGCGTTTTCCGCGATACGCCCTACACGCCGCCGCCAAAACAGCTTCCTCCCATGCGCTACAGCATTCAGGTCGGCGCTTTTTCAAATATGGGCAATGCGGTGCGATTTACCAAAAAGCTTCAGGCACAGGGGTTAAACGCCTATCATTTTCGGCATGCTTCGGGGCTCTATAAAGTACGTTTCGGCAATTACAGTTCCCAAGATTTCGCCCGCAAAAAAGCTGAGAATTTGAAAACCGGCGGATTGATCGAGGAATATTACATCGTCAGTCCGAAAGACTATGCCGCCCTTAGCTATCAGGCGGGGGATAAGGATTACATAAGGAACGAGATTGTCAGAACGGCTAAACAGTATATCGGCGTTCCCTATCAATGGGGCGGAGAATCACCTGATACCGGATTTGACTGCAGCGGGCTGACCATGGTGGTTTACCAGCTAAACGGATTGGATCTTCCGCGATCGTCAAGGCAGCAATGGAAGGCCGGCAGACCGGTCAAGCCAAGCCAGTTAGATAGGGGCGATCTTGTGTTTTTCGCGACATCGGGCGGCAAGAGGGTATCCCATGTCGGCATTTACACGGGCAACGGCAAGTTCCTGCATGCCCCCCGCAAGGGCCGGAAGATACGAATGGCATCCCTTTCAAACCCGTATTATAAGGCCCGCTATTTAGGGGCTAAATCGTACTTATGAAGTACGATGTTGGAGGTTAGAGGTTAGAGGTTAGAGGCGGGGTTTACGGCCGTATGAGGTTTGAGGTCTGAGGTTGGAGGCTGGGCCTTCGGCCGCTTTAGGTTTGAGGTTTGAGGATAGAGGCTGAACCGCTGGAGTTCAGAATTTGCCTCAAACCTCTAACCTCCGACCTAATGCTTCATATTTCAAGCACCCAATGACGCAAAGTGTATCAATCCGTTATTTCCACCACCCGCCGTGTAACCTTTTTTCCTTTGCCCACTTCGAAGCTACGCCGGACCACCCGAAGACGACCCTGGGCAAACAATTGAATGCAGTGCGGGTAAAGCTCCCATTCAATCTCCAGACCCTTTCTACGGACCAACTCGAGGGTATCTTCCGGCCCTATTTGAAAAGCCCGCTGGCCAATGATCGGTCCGGTGTCTTCTCCATAATCAATAAAGTGAACCGTGCAACCACCGACCTTGCAACCATATCGAAATGTATCTCCGTATCCGTCAACACCGGGAAAGGCCGGCAGCAGCGCCGGGTGAATATTCATAATCCTCGGCTTCTCACGAGAGGCATTTACGCGGTCAATGAAATAGGGAGATAAATTTCGCATAAACCCGGCCAAAACCAGCAGGTCGAAAGGACGGGACCCGATCGCATCCAGCAGCTTTGCTTCCGCAATCGCCCGGGTCATCAAAAAGGATTTGACCCCTTCCGGGCCGTCCTGACCGGAAATGACCGTCTGTTTGGCAGCTAATTCATCCAGGTCAAAATCATCCGGAAGCACTGCTTTCTGCGGGTCTTTTTTAAACTCACGGATGATTGATTTATAGTCGACGACAAAAGTGGCAATATTATTCTGGCGAGCCTTGGCAAGACCACCGGCACCAGGATTATCCGAACCAACAAAAACCATTTGTCCATTTATTTTGGCGCTCTGACAGGCATCGATAATTGCCTGCAGATTGGTTCCTCCACCGGAAATAAGCGCTCCAATCCGAATTTTTCTATCCAATTTGGACACCTCCAGTTGCGATGCACCTTAACATAATTATAAATCGATGCGGAACCCGGCTTTGCGGGGTGATCCACCTTATTGTTGGTTATAGTTCCGTAATATAATAAAAATCGATGCGGAATCCGGCTTTGCGGAGAAGAAGCTTGTTGTTCAGAGCTCATAGCCCATAGGTAAACGGAAGTCAACTCCGGTCCCGTGCGCAGCAAAGGATGGCGTGCACTTGTCGCAACAAAAATATTCCATTTAATGCCGCCGGCCTTTTTCAGGCAAGGTTGACAACACTTATCCCTGTCACTATAATACAGCATTCGTGAACGATGGAAGCCTAGAATAAGATCTATATTTTTCCCGCCGGCGGCGGGAATTAAATTATGAGACGTTAGAAAAGGAAAGGATGAACTATTATGGCAGAAGCTATCATGGATATCGATGACGGAAATTTTGAGTCTGAAGTGCTGCAATCCGATAAGCCGGTGCTGGTTGATTTTTGGGCACCCTGGTGCGGCCCCTGCAAGGCCATTGGGCCGTTGGTCGAAGATCTTGCAAATACATTCGGTGATCGGATCAAATTTGCAAAGTGTAACGTGGATAACAGTCCGGCGACACCCGGAAAATTCGGAATCAAAGCCATACCGACACTTATTTTCTTTAAAGAAGGCGACGTTGTCGAACAAATCACCGGCATGGTTGCCAAATCAAAACTGGAAGACGCCATCAACAAGCTGCTCTAGAAAAATACTTCAGAACATGAAACGCTTCATTGTAATCGGAATCTTTATATTGCTGGTCTGTTCCGGATGCAGCGCACTTAAAAAGACCTGGAATGCCATCACCGGCAAAGAATTCAGCGCATCCGCCCAGCAGCTGGCCTGGGATGGCATGGAGGCCTATGAAGACGGGGACTACAAAGAAGCCATTGAATATTTTCAGCAATTAAAAGACATCTTCCCTTTTTCCAAATATGTGATTTTAGCCGAATTAAAAATTGCGGATTCCCACTATCATCTACAAAATTACGATGAAGCAATTTTTGGATATGAAGAGTTTGAAAAGCTGCACCCGCGAAATGAGGCCGTACCGTATGTTATCTATCAAATCGGGCGGTGCTATTTCGATCAAATCGACACAATCGATCGGGACCAGACGCCGGCCATCAAAGCTTATGAAACATTTCAACGATTGGACAAACAATTTCCCAATGATAAATATGCCCGCAGCGGGGCAGAACATCTCACCGCTTGCGTGAAAAGCATTGCCGGCAACGAATATTATATCGGTGTTTTTTACTACAAATCAAAGCACTACAAAGCCGCTTTGAATCGTTTTATGGCCGTGATTTCCAATTTCCCTGACGTGGGATACCACCAGAAGGCGCTGGAATATATTGCCCACTGCGAGAACGAGCTATCACCGCAGGCAGAGGCGAAAGTGAATTAGCCTAAGCCTGATCAAGTGATCAGCCTCAAAAAAACGCTTTACACCCCCTCGGATTTGGTGTAGATAGCTACGTTTCGATGCTCTCTTTTTTTACGGAACCATATACAAATTTAAAGGCCGGGTGTCTATCTATCTTATTGTGGATAGACCCGATTTTTTATAAGGAGAACAGGTATGTCTAAGATATGCGAAATATGCGGTAAAAAACCCATGGTGGGGAACAATGTGAGCCATGCTCACAATGTAACCAAACGTAGATTTAATCCAAATCTTCAGCGCGTGCGGACGATTACAAACGGGAGTGTCAAAAAAATGTCCGTCTGTACGAATTGCATTAAATCGGGAAATATCGTTAAAGCAAAATAATTGATATACAATAGGTTGCAAGCTAAAAATTGTGGTAGGTTCTTAGAACTTAAACGAACAATCCAATGCGATATTTTTGTCTAACACCTTCCATAGCCGGGTAACCACCTGCTATTTTTTGTTTTCTTTCGATAACCGGGCCTGAAAATAATATCATATGATGCACCGTCGGTTATCTAAAAAATAATGGATAATATCCGCTGGGCACACCCACCCTAACACACACGGAATTCACCCCTGAACATGTCCGGGAAAAATCTGAGTATTAAGTCAGGATGGCCATTCCCGATGCATTCCGAGAAACTGCCGCAATAGTTGTAGCCTGGATATTACATCTACCAGATATTAAAAGCGTCGCGTCCTAACTGTTCAGATTGGAAAACACCATCCTGAAGTGTCCGCACACCCATAAAAATGGCTAAATGGTTGCAGTGGTGATAATTTAATCATTGTAAACTGAAGTCTTCCAGTGCGGATCAAATCCAATATAAAGAAAAGCTGATACAATAGGAGTCAAAATTGCGGAAATAACAAACCAAAGGGCGATTCTAAAATAGTGATATTTTCTCCTGGTGATTTTTGAATTTGATACAACCTGCTCTGCAAGATCACGTCTAATTTTTTTAATTGGGTCCTGTCCATCGATTTCATCATTGTATATGAGGTTGATTAAGGAATCTGGACTTGTATGCGCTAAATCACCATAAAAGAATATGTTTGGTCTACGCTTTAAATCTTTTTCTTTCCATAACCAAAACAACTTTGTTTGCGGCAAAAAAGACAGTAAGGCAGTGATTAGGCCTAAGAAGGAAAATAGAAGAAAATTATAAAAATAATAAATACCAAATTGACATTGGAAAATATTTATAGAAAAGGAGAGACTTATAAATGCAATAATTGCTCCGCCAATTAATGCAATTAAAGATGCATTTTTAGTTTCAGCGAATTTCAGCCATTCATTTACTTTGCTCAGAATATCTTCCAATATCTTAAAATCTTGTTTTTCCATTATAACTTTTCAAGGCATTAAAATATTGTCACCACAATGGTTCAGGGCAGACTGCCCTGCACGATTAATTATTTTGAATCAGGTATATATTGCTGTAAGTTATCAGATGCAAATTTTTCTGAAGTAGATTCAGTGACATCAAAAAACCGTTTAAAAGAATGATAAATGGGGTCATTATTAGATTCAGCAAACAATACGATACTGTTAACAGTCCTCCCCGGGCCACCATATGGAGTCGCTATTACTCCATTCCGCGTAATTGCTAAGCGCCAGATAGGATCTTGCTCATACAAGAAGATTTTCCAGTTTTTTATCAGGCCTTCAGAAGAAAATCGCTCAAGCTTTATTTTGGCTATGTCGATCGCTGTTTTACATTCATTTATCCGGGAACTTGTTACATTTTCATCCAGGCTGCGTTCCTGTAGGTAATATTTCCGCAGCCAATCACTTTCAGGCGAAAGTATACCAATTCGCACCAATTCTATACCATGATCAAATCTTCCGTCAGCAACAAGTTTAATGAACCTATTGAATGGGCTGGATGAGCCAGCAACGATCCCCCGAATGTGTAAAAAATCAAAAGTGGTGCTATTTAACAAGAATTCATCAATGTCAGATTCTGCTTTTTCCGAACTTTCGAAATAACTAAAGGGCGATATGTCAGGCCTACTCCTAGAGATTAACTGTCTTTGAATAAAACCATTTTCATCCGTTTTTGGAAAAGTTTTTAATTCTGTACGGTTTTCCTTATGTGGCTGGTATAAGACCTCACAAACTGGAACTTCATCGAGTCCTTTTCTAAATACACGAATAACTTTAGTAAATTTTAGACCGTCAGAAATGAGGGCATCACGACCGAACTCTTCCTGGGACAAAGCTTCAGCTCCAACAAGGATATGATTTCCCTCCGTTAGATCAAGAATTCTACTTGCTTCAGCACATACTTTACCAAAATAATCAACACCAACATCAGGCACATTGTAGCAATATGCTTCACCGGCACTGATCCCAACTCTCATTGATGGAATGCGAAGTGGCCTTACCCTGTCAGTTCTTGCTTTCATTAGTTCATTTTGAATTTGAACTGCACTGCGTATGGCGTCTTCAATTGTCGAGAAGACAGCCATAATACCATCACCATTGCGTTTGACTGTTTCACCTCCGAAATTTGAAAATTCTGTCTTCAAAATTTTGAAATGCTCCTCCAAAGCACGAAAGACAACTGCTGGCCCCATTTCATAAAGCCATTTTGTAGAACCCTCTAAATCTGTAAAGAGAACGGCTCTCCTAACTCGACTTTCATTAGGATCAATTGGACACGTACTCTCCATTTTCCCCTCCAATCAGATGTAAAAAATCTCGCAAATCATCTATATCGGCAATCTGTTTTATCCAAATGCTTATTATATCATTTAAGTACCTAACCGACGCGTTTTACGTCCTGTACCCGCTTAACCTTTCTAACCGCTGACAAAATCTTGTCTAAATGGCCTATATCCGCTACGCCAATGGTAAAAAAACTGTCGACCATCTTATTATCGCGGGTTTCAGAAGTGGCATTGAGGATGTTTGCACCGAATTTGCTGATATTGCTGGCAACATCAGCCAGCAACCCCACCCGGTCCTGCGAGACTATCCGGATCTTCACCGGGTAGACTTCGTTGGCCTGCTGATTCCACTCGACTTCGATTTGGCGCTCCGGATTCATGCTCAGGGCATTGATGCAATTGGTGCGGTGCACCGTCACGCCGAAACCGCGGGTGATATAGCCCACAATCAGGTCGCCGGGAACCGGCTGGCAGCATTTGCCGAATTTTATCAGGATATCACCCACGCCTTTGACAAGCACGCCGGTTTTCAGTTTCTTTTTGCGGCCTACCCGTCCAATGAGTTTGTTGAAAATCGACTCATCGCTCTCTTCCGCCTCAAGCTTGGGAGCAATTTTCCTTACAACCTGCAGGGGCGTAATTTTTCCGTAACCCACATTGGCTATCAAATCATCAACCGCTTTAAAGCCAAAATGAGCGCTGATCTCCTCCATCTGCCCGGATTTCGCCAGAATATTAAAATTAAGCCGCTCCTTGCGGAAAGCCTTATCAAGCATTTCCCGGCCCAGGGTCATACTGCGCTCTTTTTCCTGGGTCTTAATCCAGTGGCGAATTTTTGAGCGCGCCTTGACTGTTTTGACATATTTCAGCCAATCCTTGCTGGGGTGATGGTTCTTGGAGGTCGTGATTTCTATAATATCACCGGTCTTCAATTCATACGTCAGCGGAACAAGCTGACCGTTAACTTTGGACCCGGTACATTGATTTCCCACTTCGGTGTGGATCATGTAAGCAAAATCAACCGTCGTCGCACCTCGCGGCAGGGTTTTGATCTCACCGCGGGGGGTGAACACATAGACTTCATCCCGGAACAGGTCGATGCGAACATTTTCCATAAACTCACCGGGATCCCAAAAATTTTCCTGATTTTCGACAAGGTCCTGGATCCAGGCAAATTTTTTGCTGATATTTTCATCAATCCGCTTGCCTTCTTTATAACTCCAATGCGCGGCAATACCGGATTTGGCAACCCGGTCCATATCCCGGGTCCGGATCTGAATTTCAATGCGCTCACCAAAGGGCCCGATGACCGTGGTGTGCAGCGACTGGTACATGTTGTCCTTTGGCCGCGCAATGTAATCATGGAACTTAATATCGATGGGCTTCCACATGGAGTGAATCAGCCCCAGGGCTTCATAACAGTTGGAGATGGTGCCGAGGATGATCCGAAAGGCTATGATATCGTAGATTTCCTCAAACGGCAGGTTCTGGGAAACCATTTTGTTGTAAATGCTGAAATAATTTTTATTTCTTCCCAGCACTTCGATTTTTAACTTCGATTCCTCCATTTTTTTCTGGATGAAGTTCTTGACGGTTTCCATGTATTTTT
>Ga0209536_100007214_pt1 | contig 16883 bp, 13 predicted proteins | sample DeeMarSeWOR28_12_FD_187461 | JGI IMG/M metagenome (GOLD analysis project Ga0209536, IMG submission 187461) | Marine sediment microbial communities from White Oak River estuary, North Carolina - WOR-2-8_12 (SPAdes) (version 2) | ecosystem: Environmental > Aquatic > Marine > Intertidal zone >... | reverse complement strand
CGGAAAAGTCAGGGTATTGTACTGATCAGTCTCACTATTAATCTTGTCAAAAAGTATTTTAAACAATTCAAAACTCATCGTTTCCTTTTTCCGTGTAAGCAGTTCCCGCGGACAGATTATGCAGTCGTAATTACATTTAGTAGACGTCTCAAAACGAAGTTCATTGCTCTCTGGAATCACTGTTCTTTTTACCTCCCGGATGTTATTGTAGACACGTAAGATTTATACAGTCGTAAATGGTATTATGAGATTTTATTGTTCTACCAGGCCCTGCAGACCGCATAGAGAGTAGAAGTATCCGGATGTATCCTCTGTGAGATCATCCCAGCTCCCTGATTCTACAATTTTTCCTTCGCTCATAGTATAAATGAAGTCAGCATTTCTTACGGTCGCAAGCCTGTGGGTAATAATAAGAATAGTTAAGCTGCCCTGAAGAGATTCAATAGCTTCCTGGATACGTTTTTCAGATTCTGCATCAAGTGAGCTGGTTGCCTCATCAAGAATGAGTAACCCGGGGTTACGTAATAATGCACGCGCGAGCGCAAGTCTCTGCCGCTGACCGCCCGAAAGACGCACACCCCGGTCCCCTATGATTGTGTTAATACCTTCGGAAAGGTTTTTGACAAATTCGTCAGCTGAGGCAATTCTTAATGCCCGGCTGATATCACTTTCACTCGCCTCAGGATTCACCCATAAAAGATTTGAAAGTATCGAGTCGTGAAATAATAAGGTGTCCTGTGTTACATATCCTATATGGGAGCGCCAGCTTTTTAAATCAATATTGCTGATGTCCTCCTTATCAACGTAAAGAGCCCCCTTGGCGGGAAGCAACAGTCCCAAAATTAAATCTGCAATAGTACTTTTACCAGCACCGGATTCACCAACCAGGGCTATGGTTTTGCCGTACGGTATGGAAATATTAATATCCGATAGAGTATCCCCATTTTCAGGATGATAAGAAAATGAAACATTTTCCAGGGTTATCCCTTCGCTGAAAGACGTTACTTCTTTTTTCCCATTAAAATATTCATGGGAAGAGGAGGCTATTTTTTCAAGTGAACAAATCGCAGTATAAGCAGAAATTGCTGCCAGAAATTTATGGTAATATTGCTGGACGGACGATATCTTGGGGAACAATCTATAAAAAATAAGCAACAGCACGATAAGATTTGCCGTGTTTATATTAAAAAAAGTTAATGCAACATAGAGTCCTATGCATAAAATAGCAACTGTGATAGGTTCGAAAACAGCTTTGATCCTGGCTTGACTGGTAAGGAAAAGTATATATAATTCAGATACCTTATATACAAGTTTCTGGAATAATTCAGACGACTGCTTTTCAGCTGAATAGCTTTTAATTACTTTGGCACTGCCTAGGTGTTCCCACACGGCTGATTGTAAATTATTATTGTATTCAGTTATGTTTTTCCCTATACGCCGGCCGGAATGAATTTGTTTTCTCATAAACCAGGAGATGGCAGCACCTGCAAACACAACGATGACCGTTACCTGCCATGAAAGTATAAGCGCTAAAACAATATAGCTCATTGTCAGGAACGACTCGGAAGTCAATCTGAAAAGTGAATCGCATGCAAGCATAACTCTTTGTGCTTCGACAGTTAATATACTGGCAGTGTGAGCCATTTTGTTCTTGAAAAAAAATGACCACTGGGAGTTAAATATCTGTTTATATAAACCTTCTCTTTTATACGCTGAAAATTTATTAGCGAGCGAAGTTGAAGATTTTATTTGCTGGTATTGAAGCAAGGCCATGCTTAAGAATACAAGGAAAAATATCAACAAGACACCGCCGAGCGATGGATGAATGCCTATGAAGTCAAAAAATCGCGTAATAAGCTTTGATAGGTAATCATCTGTATCTTTTAATTCCCCGAATCCGGTTACCTGTATGAGTGGAATCAAAACGACTATACTTACACCATTTGTTATTCCTACCAAAATTACAAGAATCAAGGTAAGGCATGCTTTGCCTGGATTGAATGAAAAGACATCCTTTATTAAGGATTTGAAGTCTTGCAATGTTGAACTGTTTCCCTCCTGTGGTGTCTTCTTTGAGAGATATTCTTGAGTAGCTGACATTATATTTTCAGGAAAAGAGGATGTGTGCTTACTTTAACAGCCCGACTTTTACAAGAGCGTCCTTTATTGACGCCTTTTCTTCTTTACTTGCCATTCCTCCGGGAATTCTGACCGGACTATAGGGTAGGTCAAGCATGCCCATGATTATTTTGTATCCATGAAATCCGGAATCAAGAATCGCATTAACAACTGGCCATTCCTTATTAACTATATCGACCGCTTCCTTTATCCTGCCCTCTTTAACGCATCGTGTGAAATTTTGGTCTGTTTGGGGGTCAAACCATGACCAGCATGTATGTCTTGCCCTTGCACCCCACAAAAGAGACCAGAGCTGATTTGTTTTGCCCATACCATCAAAACAGATGAAATCTTTACCATAACGTGTATATAGTTCATGCCGTATCCATGGGTCTTCCTCGTGCGTCTTTATCCCAACAACGCAGTCAAGAGAAACAACCCTATCCAAATATTCAAAGCTCCTGAACGGTCTGTCATGAAGGATTAGATATCCGCCTGATCCCTTGCCGATACGTTCAAGGCAGTCTATAAAAAAATCATCATGATCCTTCGGTATATAACCGCGTTTTCTGTATTTGCTGCTGAAAAACTTCTGGTTCTCCTTCACATCCATCAGCTTGACAACCAGAACATCCGCTCCTGCATCGATCATTGTTCTGGCTTCCTCAATCTGTTCATCAATCCATCTGCCGCCAACCGGCTGGGCCAGGACGGTCGCCCTTCCGTTGACAGTTTTGACCACTTCCTTTGTGACTGTTAAACGTTCTTCCCTGTTCATCAGGTCAAATTCGGATGCTGCAAGGGCAAGATAAATATTTTTAACCCCATGTTCTATTAAGAATTCTGTATGAGCAGACATTTTTTCTACGTTCAGACTCAAATCATCATTGTACTGCGCAGGCAATGGGACTATATCGTCACAAACTTTGCTTATCAGGTCGTTACGTTTCATTGCGCTCCTATATATGGGTATTTTAAATTCAAGTTATTTATACAGTGTTATTTCTGAAAGTCATGCCAATTTTGCATGAGCTTCTCTGCAAAGAGCAAGGTATCGTTGTTTCTGATCTCTATGCCGCTAAAAGGGTTATCGACCTCGATAATCCCTACCTTATCACCAATCTTTTTCTCCTCATAAATGAGGTTGGGATGTGTAACACATCCGAGACCCAGAAGACTAACATAGATAGGGTCTTTAAATTTATTAGGCATAACGCCCTTGTCCAATCTGACAAATACATCATTATGTTTACTCAAGCACAATTTGTACTCCGGTCTGGCTGCAAAAACCGTATCATAGTTGTCAAAGACCAATGACTCAATCATTCTGTCAATAAGTCCAGCCGGCCTGAAAGGATAATTTTCTTCCATGAGAACCACAAGGTCAGGGTCTATTCCTTTTTGATTCAGTTTCTCCAGAGTGAAGCGGTAAATCTTAATGAGTTCGATATAATCATAGGAAAATTCTTTAGGACGTAAAAAAGGGACATGTGCCCCTAAGTTTTCTGCCACATCCTTGTATTCATTGCTGTCTGTAGTTACATATATATCATTAATATATTTAGAATTTTTTGCTGTCTCTATTGTATGTTCTATAAGGGGACGGCCGTTCAGTTTTAAAACTTTGCCTGTTGCAGGTATTATTGAAATAGTATTAAGTCCTGCAAGAGTAGGTGACGATTTGTTATTACTGTCGAGGGATTCAAGGATTCTGACTATTTTCTGTGCCCTGCTTATATTACGGCCCTGATTTATCCCGTGATAATGATATACACTGGCGTCAGGTTCGTAAACCAGCTTGTATCCCTTTTCCAATATATTTTTAGCCCATATTCTATCTTCTATATTTGTCACTCTGTCATCAAAAGGGATTTTTTGCCAGACATCCCGTCTGAACATACTGTTGGCATTGTGAAAGAAACTGTCTTTAACCTGCACACGACGGTCCAAACCAAATAAATTGATTAAATCCCTCTTGTCAAGATCATTTGTAAATGCCATTGGCTCCTGCCGCCCATACACTCCGGCAATTTCAGGATGATCGAAATTACGCAACAGGTTCTCCAGCCAATATTCATTAACAGGAATGCAATGACCCGAAATACAAGCAATGTACTCACCAGAAGATGCATTAATACCTACATTTATAGCATTCCCCGGGAAAAACTCTTCAATATTAACTACTTTAACACCAAAATTCTTTGCCTTCTCAACAGTTTTATCGGTGCTGCAATTGTCAACAAGAACGATCTCAAAGTCCTTATATCGCTGTCTGGAGATACTTTCCAGACAGGAAGTTATCCACTTTTCCTCATTCTTTGTTCGAATGATAATTGATATTTTGTATTTTTGTCTCATAAAAAAGCTCTGTATTGTCCAGAATAATATCTCGGGATTAACTGATAAAAATTATACATTATTCTATCCTTTAGTCTAAAAGTTTAATTATAGTCCAGTCCCGATTTTGATAAAAAATATCATATTTTTTATCTTTCCCTGGTTTTGGCCATTGACGTTTATCAAAGACATATTCTGCTCCAAGTTTAATATAAACCCCTAATGCCTTCTCAAATGGCATGGATTCAGGTTTATTGTTTTTCAGATATTCTTCATTTTTTTTTGCAATTAAGTACTTATCATATGTTTTTTTTGAAACTACACATTTCTGTTTATCATCTATGGAAAACACCACAGGCCGGAGTGCACCTACTCTGACGTAATTCATTGCATCATAACAGTAAAAAAGCGAACCTGTTGGTGTCTTTTTGGCCGCGTTCAGGGCTTCCCTGAAATAGAGATCGTCATGATTTTTTGATTGTAGCTTCCTTATGACAGAATTATTGAGTGCTGAAGAAAGATTATAATGAAAAGCTATTTTCTGTACACCATTTTTTATACTTGGGGTTATCCATCCATATGAACTATTCCAGTCGATATTGAACGAACCTATTAATAATAGGAAACAAATGAGAAAGGTTTTGGCTCTTTCCTCGATGGTTGGAGTAAGCCTATGATTTTTGAATTTTAATGAAATGCTTACCGATGTCCTCGTTTGGCACCAATATACTATGCCTGGAGCGCCCGCCATCAACAACCATAGTCTTAGCGCACTAAGATTTACGCTTAATGGTGATAATTGAGGTATATGATCTGTAAACTGTACAACAATAAACTCAAAAGATGGAATTATAATAATTATTGAAAAGAACACCAATCCGCAAATAAAAAGAGCCCTCAGTTTCGGGTTACTTCTTCCTTTTTTAAAATAAGTATATATCCCGTACAGAGCCAACCCAAATAACAGTAATGTGCCAGCGTAACGTTTTCCATCAATAACATAATTTAATATCATAGGAAATATTTGCCAAATATACCAGGTGAGTCCTGATCTGTCAGTCTGGATAGTATTTACTATTTCCTGTGTTACGTAATCAGGTTTATCCAAAACTCTTGCACCGAAAACAGCCCATATGAGTATTGGAACCATTATTCCGCCTATCATTAATAAAAGAGGCAATGGATGCTCAAGTTTTGGAAACGTGAGTTTGCCTTTCTCTGTTCTTCTCTTCCTAAGACTGATAATTATAAAGGTAACGCAAAATGCTCCTGCCCATGCCAGCGTTGGTTTGGGATGAACCAGTGCGCCAATTAGCCCCAGAAATAAACCGAATAGGGGCCAGTATCCTGGCTTATCAATTGTTCTCATAAAGATAAATATGAGCCAGCCGAGAAAAACCTTGAAAAACACTCTTGCCCAGAAGTTTCCCATGTATGGCATGCCGAAACCGTTTCCCCAGTATTGGTCATAGAAAATTACCAATAATAAGGAAAGGAAGAGCCCCCAGAAAAGATTGTTTGTTATTTCACGAAACAGGAGGTAATAGCCCATCGCAAATAGAAAACACATTACAAATGCCAGGTATTTAACGGCAGTAAAGGGGTCTTCCGTAATTCTATAAATTAACCTGGTAAAATATATCATCCCTTGGGGATTCCATGTAATATATTTCGAGTCATTGTATATGAAATCATTCTCAAAATGATTCGGGTGTTCGAGAGCTACCACCTGTTGAAGCAGATAGTCTGAATTATGTGTAAACCAGCTTTCATAAGGCTCCCATTTCTGTGCCTTTATGTAGATCACTGAAACAAAAAGTAGAATAATTATTGCTACTATTTCTTTCCCGGTTTTATTAGAGGAGTGCATGCGTTTTATTCAAAATAAAATATCATCGCAGATTAAGAGCTTGAGCTTATCTGTACCGTGTTTCATTGTCGTGTAATAAAGACATTAAATAATGCCCATTTAAACTCACTCTTAAGATATTTACATAATTTCAGTGACCATACAGGAAAACGTTTCGGTAGAATGATTCCGGTAGAAGTATATGAAATAACTTTCAAACCTGCTTCTTCAACTTTTCGCTGAATAAAATTTGTGGTAAACTTTCGTGCTGCACGTTCAGCTGGAATGAGAATACTCTGAAGCAATATGAATGGGCATGATCCGTTTGGTTCAATAAGTATTATATAATCTCTGCTGACCCGCTTCATTTCAATAAGGCACCTTTCCATATTTTCTACATGATGGAGGGAATTTGCACACAATACAACATCAAATGACTTATCCGGAAAAGGAAGGTTACCAATGTCTGCACGAACTTTTTTTTCAAATGGATTAATTTTAAGCATATAGGAGGAATAGTCCAATACAACTGTATCGTAATTTGCACGAAGCTGATAGGAAAAATAGCCGTTGCCTGAACCCAGGTCCAGAAGCGTTGCCTTTTGATTTGAGCCGTTAAAAGAAGAGTCCACAACATCAAAAAAAGAAGAAAGAATTGACCGGCAGCATGCCTTCACAACAGGATGGTCAGGGCTTCTGCGCTTACGCTTTTTTTCCCAGTATTTTTTTTGAAACAGCATTTTTAATTAATCTTTCGTCTATTATTACTTTTTAATCATTAGACAGATGAGGGCATATTGCCTTAACTGTTAATTCGGATGAAATTGCAGTCTATAATCCAGACCGCAAATCCCAGCAGCCCTATCCATAACCACAATGCTGAGACTAAAAGTCCGAAACTTAGACCCAGGGATCCAGGATGATTGTTAGATGCAAAAAAGAAGGCAAATGCTGACTCCCGGATCCCTATACCCATATAAGAAACAGGCAGATTACTTATGATTGCGACGATAGACATGCCCCATAACAGCCACAAAAATGAATCCTTTGCTCCTAGAGATACAAGCAAGACATATCCAATAATTCCCCAGAGCAGATGAGACAATAGAGAAAGTACAACAGTTGTGAATAATACTTTGGGACTTAAATCTGCTGCACTCTTAAGGGCTGACCTTAGAGTATCATATATCTTGCGGCTAACCATCCATGAAAGACTTGATGAAATAACGGCCCTTGATTTGCCATGTTTACATAACATGTACAAAATTAAGATCACAGCAGTTGATATTGCAAAACTTTTGATCAAGATATTGGTAATGTCCGGGCCGAGAATACCCTTATAAATAAATGTACCTGCAACAGTAAAAAGGAAAAGTACTGCTACGTCCAGTAATCGATCCAAAAAGACAGATGTCAGACCTTTGTAGAGATCGTTCTCTCTGTCCTTTAAAAACCAGGCTCTGCTGAGTTCTCCTACGCGTCCCGGAGTTACGGAGCCTAAAAAAATCCCTTTAAGATAAATGACAAAGAGTCCCCATAACGGGACTTGTATCCCCATTCCCTGAAGAAGACATCTCCATCTCAGATATTTAATAAAACAAAAGGGAACAATAATCAATACGCTCAGAAAATACCATCCAATGGAAATAGAGGAAAATTTATGATAGATTTCATTTGCCGGAAATTTAGTGACAAGTAAACAAAGAATGAGAATACCAACAAGGATTTTAAGTAAAAAACGGAGCTTTTTCATGATAAATTTTTGTTATTACTACTTAACTGCTATCAGGCTCATATACGGAAATATTCCGCAGAATTTTAGTGTTTTAATATTTATACTCGTAAACCCTGCCTTTTGAAATAAGTTAATCATATTTTCTTTTTCATAGAGCCGTTGATTCGGATCGAGCCTGCTACCCAGACACCTTCGCAGGGCCCAGCATAGTTTCCAGGAAAGATGCTTTTGAGGCAGATTTGCGATAATTATACTGCTTGTTCTGCGCATTTCTGAAATCATTAACAATAGTTCTTTTTTATCAAAATGCTCTAACAGGCCGGTACTCATAATGATTTCGAAAGAATTATCAGAAAAAGGCAATTGTTGTATGTCGCCCTGGATAAAATTAATACTACTGCCTTCTTTCTGTGCAAGACGATTAGCATGAACGCAGACATTGAAATTATAATCCAACGCAAAAACTCGGTGTTTGGATTCTTTTGATAAAATACGACTGACATATCCCAGCCCGGCACCAACTTCCAGAACATGACCCTTTTTCCAGTATGCTGATACTCGTGAAGCAAACTTTCTGTAGCCCCAGCGGGACTTGTAATTCTGAATCAGTTTTTCTATTGAAGACGTTTCTACATCATCCCAGTAATTTTCCCAATCTGAATCTTCTATAGCCTCTTTCAACTTTGCCATTTTCAGTGACTTCATCTTTTTTGAAATTTAAAGAAGATATCCGGGTATATCGACCAGACGTCACAGTTTTTGCATATAGAAATTTTGTCATAGCGGGCCGATTTATGAAACTGCCGGATGCGATTCATTTTTTCCCCCTTCCATAATTCAGCGACTGTGGATTCGTTAACGTTTCCAATAACTGCCTCGTGTCTGGGATCATTACAGCAAACGGTAAAATCACCGTTAAAAGCTATGCCAGGTGCAAACCATACATGGTAGCAGGGCCATCGATTTTTAAAAACTTCAGAAGGGATATTTGTTCCCTTGTATTTTCCCCCAAGATTATGTCGCGGACGTATTTCTAGTTTTAATCCCGTTCCTTCCCATTTGTCTATGAAAGACTTTAATTCATCTTTTGTTTCATTCCCTACCAGATAACGCAAATAAACCCTTGTTCCGTGAGGAAATTCATTCTTTCGTATTTCAGGTAAACTTAAAAGGTTTGATTCCAGAAGATCGTAACGCTTGCTCCCTGTAATTTTATGATAAGTTTCTTTGTTTGTTGCGAGTACGCTGACACTGATTCGGTCCAGTTTTGCCGCGGCTAAATCGCGGAACATTTTTTTTGATAACAACAAACCGTTAGTCGTCAGAAGGATTGAATGTCTGCTGTTAACAGATTTTATATACTTGACCATGTCTACAATTTGTGGATGTAGCAGGGGCTCTCCAAAAAGATGTAAACAAAATGACCTGGGCCCGTATGTTGAGGCTTCATTAACAATCTTCTGGAATAAACGGAAATCCATATGTCCATTTTTATTCTTGTCCGGTTCCCGATCGCAGGTAATGCAGCGAAGGTTGCATATTGAAGTTGTTTCAATAAAAAGATGTTTGGGAAATCGGAAATCAATAAAACTCTGTGCAGCCAGGCGGTAAAAGGGATTTAATACTTTGCTGGTTTTGGCAAGGTTTTTGAAATATTCCACATCCAGCCTTGAAAGCATAAAGTTTGAAATGCGGGATTTTAATACCATAGACTTTTTTATAGATATGTAGAGAGGTGTAAATTATAGAGCGATAACTGTTATCTACTCAGTTTTTTATCTATCAAATCTGCCAGCATACCGACCGTTAACACTATAATTGCCGTAGAGATAATTATTGAACTTGTAATATCAAGGGAATAGGGAAGGAAGAATAAACCGAACAGGTAAACCAGAATCCCTAAGATAAAAAGCCCCGCGCTGAAAGGAATGAATATACGCAGAGGTTCAAAGTAGAGGACCGTTCGAATTATCAGCTGTACAAAGTTCAAGGTGTCATTAATGGGTCTTATTTTAGAATTTCCTTTGCGTTTGTAATAATTGATCGGTGTATAAATTATCTGCATATTGTTGGTTAATACAGCGAGGGTAATTGTTGTTGTCAATGAGAAGCTGTCCGGTAAGATATTATAAAATTTCATCACAACTTCTTTTCTTATTACGCGCAAACCTGAATTGAGGTCAGGGATTTTAGATCGGGTAAGGTAATCAGCCAGTTTATTGAGTATAAGTTTAGGGAGCCGACGAAGAAAAGGAATGCGTACATTGTCCCCTGTGCGGGAGCCTACTACCATAGAATGCTCGTCATTCAGCAGATTAACCAGTCTGGGTATCTCTTCATTTGGATACGTGCCGTCCGCATCGGTGATTACTATAATCTCACTGCTTGAATGGGAAATACCTGTCTTGATAGCAGCACCGTAACCCCTGTTAAATTCATGGGTAAGGTGAATTAAATTACCTTTATCAAAATTTCTGATGATTTCAGCTGTTCCGTCGGTTGAGCCGTCATTTACGAGAATTAATTCATAAGGTTCTGCACCAAGTTTTTCAATCAATTCTTCAAGACAATGAGATAATCCAGCCTCCTCATTATATATGGGAATTATTATTGAATATTCAGGTTTATCGTTGCTCTGCTTCATAGAAATATTATTTGACTTTTGTTGCTTTTTCGAGGTCAAGTTTATCAACCTCTTTAGCCTTCATTTTTGTAACCGATAAAGCAGCTTTTAATTTTCTCTTCAGTTCCCCAATGGAAGCGATGGCAAAAAGTTTTTTTATTGCATATCCAGGTCGGAGATAGAAGCTTTTATAACATTTGACGATTAGCTCATAGAGCTCTGCCCTGCTGAAATTTTCTTCCCATACAGGAATCTGGAAATCAGATCCGGGATTCTTTGCAAACTCTCTCCACACATCATTTTTAATTATCCCTTTCTCCAGACCTAACTTATACATCCTGGTGCCGGGATATGGACAAAAAATAGTAAAATGACAGAAATCCGGTTTCAGCTCCCTGGACAGACGCATAGTGTCGCCAATATCAGAAAGAGTTTCCGTGTGCTGCCCTATCATAAAATATGCCAGAGTTTCTATTCCCCGATGTTTCGTTTCCCTGAACACTTCTTTAACTTTCTTTATGGTAGTGCTTTTGTTGATTACTTTTAACATGCGGTCATTCCCGCACTCAACACCATAGTGAATACGCAGGCATCCGGCACGTTTCATCATTTTCAGCATCTCGTCGTTCATAGTGCTTACATGAGCCCTTACTTCCCAGGTAATCTTTAAACCACGTGTTAATATCTCATCACAGATTTCCAGAACCCTTGATTTCCTGACAGTGAATGTATCGTCGTAAAACAGAATTTCTTTTATACCCAGGCTATAACAATCTTCCATTTCATCTACTACATTTTTGGCACTGCGCCAGCGAAAACCATAATTAACAGGAGAGTTGGGGCGGTCACAAAAACTGCATTTAAAGGGGCAGCCTCTGCTTGAAAACATAGTAGTTATAAGGTTTTCTTTGGCAAGCAATGAGCCGTAGTGATTCACGGGCAAAAAACGCCGGTCAGGAAAATAGATATCATCGAGGTTACTGATCTTGGCAGATATACCATTATTAATTGTCCGTCCGTTTTCTTTATATGCTAAACCTGAAACAGATGACAGAGGGATTTCACCCTGTAATGCCCTTAATATTTCAAGAATCGCAAACTCACCTTCTCCCTGGATCAGGTAATCCACCCCGTTAAGGTCAAGGGTCTCCTCTTGGTAGATATGTACGTGAGGCCCTCCGAGAACAATAATACAATCAGGACTTTTATCCTTAATGATCTTAATGGTATGTATCACATCAATGAGTGTAAACGTCATGGTTGTGATTCCCACAAGATCGAAATGATGTTGTGAGAAATAATCTGTAATCTGATCATATGACATTTGTGTGGGCTGGCAGTCCAGAACCTCAACATGATGTGCTTCACCCGTATTCATTTTAACGGAAGTTGCCAGAGACAGAAGTCCCAGGGGAGGATTGTACCCCCTGTTCTGTTCAATTATACTTGGATTTTTCCCCACCAGTTCATTAAATCTGGGGGGATTAAGAAACAATATTTTCATTGCGTTTCTTTATTAATCTAAATGCAATTTATGCATTTTGTCTCTTTGTAAGGTTTTTGAATAATCCTAAGCCCTTCAATATTGCCTTGATGGATTCAGGACTCCTCATTTTCAGTAATGTTCTGAATATTATTTTAGGCCGCAGATAAAATTCCCTGATTGCTTGTCCCTGCAATTCCCGCAGCCTTTCCTGTGATAAGCCCGGAAGGTTAAGAGGAGGGGGTACGGTTCCGACACAGGTATAATTTTTCCAGCTTACATCAGGAGATAAATAACCCAGTTCAAGAGCTTGCCTGAACATTTCTGTCCCGGGATATGGAATGGCAACAAAAAAGGCAGCGGTGTCAAGGTCCAGTTTTTTAGCGAGATCAATTGTCTCACGAATTGTTTCCTCTGTTTCCCCAATATTGCCGATCATGAAACTTCCCATGACTTTAAGGTTTGCTTTTCTGCAAATCCTGACAGCTTCAATTGCCTGATCAACGGTTGTTTTTTTTCTGATATTGCCAAGTATTTCGTTGTTCCCAGACTCAAATCCGAACATTATCTTGCGGCAGCCCGCCTTATACATCTCTTCCATAACATCGGGCCAGCAAAAGTTTACCCGGTTCATGCATATCCATTTTATATCCAATCTTCTTTTCTGCAGTTCTTTGCAAAATTCAAGAACATGGGTCCGTCTCATAGGCAGAATATCGTCATGGAAGTTGATTTCTCTTACACCATATTTGTGATAACACTCCTCCATTTCGTCAGCAACGTTTTTTACGCTCCTGAAGCGAACTTTTTGTGACCATATGACTTTTGATTCGCAATAAATACAATCGAAGGGACAACCCCGGCTGCTTATCATGTTGGCGCCCCTGCCGCTTGAGACACGTTTGGTTGCGGGAGGACCATATAAATGGATGGGCATAAGATGACGGGCTGGGAAAGGTATAGTATCCAAATCCTTAATATAGTCGCGGACATTTGAAATAAACAGTTTTCCATTGAGAGTGTGAGACAGCCCCGCAATTTCATCAAAGCTCCCGCCTTTTTCAACTGTTTCCAGAAAACGGAGGAAGGGCTTTTCTCCTTCTCCTGAAACACACGCATCGATTGAAGGCTCTTTAACTACCTCCGGGAAGGCGGACGGATGGGCTCCCCCCACAATTGTAACTATGGATGATGCCACTTCCTTGGCTGCGTCCATTACTTTTTTTGAATGCTCATACGATGGTGTTGTCATATTGGCAGCTACTACATCAGGCTTAATGCGTGCAATCTCAGCTTTAATATCATTAAAATTGCTTCTGTACAGCTCAGCGTCATAGAAAGAAAACTGATATTCAGGATGAAACTTCAATACATAAGAAGCCAGGTATCCAAGCCCCAGTGGCGCGGCCGCCCCGCCATGACCCTCGACACCACCCATGCCTGTAAAAGGTGGATTAACCAGCAATATTTTCATTGCGATCCTTTTCCCCATTTGCTGATAAAATAAGTTGTCTCTTCAACTGGCTTCCACGGGGCCAGGCATGTTGATCCAGATCCTCGTACAGATCCCGGAAGAAGACATTGATGAATAGTAAAGAGATTCTCTGTTTTAATTTTTTTATAAGAAAAATCATTTTCGGGATTGATGCAGATTCATCATTGAATGGCAATACTAATTGTTCTCTTTAACTGAACTTCCAAATGTGTAGTATTTTGCCATCAGCGTGTCAATTTTCTCCTTGAATTCCGATATAGTATCATAGGAAACATCAGTGAACATGCTTATCCAGTACCGCTCCAGAAACGCTAAATTAATGCTATCCATTGAGGCTAAATCATGACCGAATTTTGTATTGGTAACAATTTTACGAAAGGCAGGTGAACCAGGGATAGGTTTTAATACGGTTGTTGATATACGGTCAAGCCCGCCTAATTCAGAAAGCTGCTCACATAATCTGTATGTGTTCAATAAACTTTCTTCAGACTCACCGGGAAGACCAAGAACAAAACTGGGGAAGTATTTAATGCCATTTGTGCTGAGAGTCTTGCATGCCCGATAAGCTGATTTATCAGTCTGCCCTTTAAAGGAGTTACGCAAAACCTTATTATCCCCGCTTTCAATCCCCAGAAATACTTCCTGGACATTTAATTTTTTAAAGTATTCAATTATGCTTTCATTGATGTAATTTGCTCGGCTGTAAATAAAAAAGGTCATATCCTTGCAGGCAGAAGGTCTTTGATCAACAAAGTTCATGAACCATTCTTTGGAATTCAAATTGTCATCCGAGATGTCCCATATCGAATTTATTTCATAATTCTCCTTTAAGAGCTGAATTTCCTTCCAAATGCTGTCTATGCTTCTGAAGCGGACTCCCTGCTCCAGCCGTGCACAAAAGACACAGCCATCAGTCTTGTCACGCCAGGAACAGCCTTTGCTTGAATATATGGAGCCGGGGCGAAGATGGGCCTTGTCAGGATACACACTCTGATAGTTCCTGATGTACAACTCGGAATCTATAAACTCTCTTGAGGGGACCGGTACTTCTTCCAGTTTATTTTCATGTATCATTTTGTTCATGATAACGTTACCGGCACTGTTTTTAAAAACCAGGTTTGGAATTGTATTCAGATCTTCCGGTCTTTTCGATAACAGGCACTCTACCAGTCTAAGAAAAGGAACTTCACCCTCAAAGGTAATGATAAAATCGAAACAGGTTTTGCAGTTCATTATTTTGTCAGCGAGCACGGTCGGATGCGGCCCGCCTAAAACAGTCGTGCATCCGTATTCCTTTGCGAAATATGCATATTGAACGGCCTGATCATAATTAAATGTAGTTGAATAAAGACCGACTAAGTCATACTGTTGAAGTGATTCTATAGTCAAAGGTTGGACATCTTCATCAGATACGTCAATCTGTACAGTTTCACCAAGATTCTGTTTTAAGTAAGTGGCAATAGAAAGAATTCCCAAAGGAACGTACATACCTTTTCTCGAGTGCTTTGTCCCCTGACTGTTTTTTGGATTGCACAGTAATATTTTCATATATTTAAGATCCCTTGTTCCTGCAGGAATTGGGCATATTTAAAATCAGCCTCCGTATTAATATCGACAGCCTCAATTTCACTTACTACTACTCCACGTGAATCGGTTCCAAGGCAATGACCGGTCAATTCATTTGAATCCAGAATGCGTTTGTCTCGCAAATATATGCCACCTGTCAGGTAGTAGGCTTTTTCCCTTTTTTGGCTTGGTGTTACAACAGCGTCTTCAGGGATGATGCAAAAGTTTTTGATAACACCATCCCCTTTAAGGCTTTTTGCAATGTAGGGGTGCCCCTGCGTTATTTCTGCCACAGTGGTTACACTGTCACATTTTGTTCGCTTCCAAAGAGATATTATCTTATCAATTGTTTGAACAGATGTAAACGGACAGGTTGGCTGGAGCGATACGACAGCATCATAATTTACCCCTAATTCTCTGTAATAATTATATGCGTGCTTTACTACGGATATTAATGATGCATAGTCGGATGATAAATAATCAGGCCTTTCAAAAGGGATTTCAACTCCCAGGGACATCCCGATGCCTTTAATCTCATAATCATCGGTGGAAAGAATAAGCTTATCAATGAGTTTTGATTTCCCGGCAGATTCTATAAGGTATGATACTAAAGCCTTGTTTCCGAGGTTTCGAATGTTTTTTTTGGGAACTCTTTTGGAACCGCTGCGTGCTGGTATAACCGCTAAAATGCTCTGTTTCGTTTCAGACATTGAACTATTATTTTAAAATATAGATGAAATATATTGTATAAAAGTCTAAAGCATAGATAGTATAACTTCAGAAGCCTTTTTACAAGCACCATCAGGGAACAGATGCCTTATATCTTTTACTTCAGGCAGAACACTTTCATTCCGAAATTTTGTTATCAATAATTCCAGTTCCTCTGGTTTATCTGCAGGCTGGACCAGGCCTAGTTTCCTGTGAATTGATGTAATGCTTCCATTACTGTCCAGGCATCCCAAACCGCCAAACATGCCTTTTGACAATGTATCGGGTTTACTTTGCAGTACGTTATTTAAATTGCTGAAATTAAAATATTCTATGACCGGCTTCTCCATGATCAATGCGCTGAGTATTACACCGCTTGGCATGGAAATAACGATATCGGCCCTGTTGATAAGAAGGAATGATGAGTCATGGCTTATTGTAATGCCTGCTTGAGAGTACTGTCTTAAAACCTTGTCCAGCAGCTGATGGTTCTGTCGTGGATGAGGTTTTATTGTGATATAAGTGTCTTTGTCTGTTAAGCAGGCCTGGATTATTTCATGAAGTGCTTTTTCAAAGCTCGTATATTGAAAAACGAGAGAAGATTCGTTCTTTAATAAAATGAGGATATTACGTTTATAAGCGTTATTCATTAGATCCCCGGCCTTTTGTCCTGTTTTCTCCTTGTAAAGACCCATCCAGTAAGTATCAAATCTTGGCGGACCTATTTTAAATACAGGATTTTCTCCTGCTATCTTCTTGAAGAAATCGGAGCGCCATTCGGTATCGACAAGATAAAAATCAAATGTATCATATCCTTTGGTGACTAATGTCTGATAGGAAGCCCAATTGTCACAATATATATCAGGTGAAAATGCAAAGGATGTTGCTGTTGGATAAAACCCTGTCTTAACCGTGGCTTCATTTAAAGCATTCAGAAGGTACCCGTTCGTGCTGTCCACTAAAGCCACA
>Ga0209536_100007212_pt1 | contig 16886 bp, 11 predicted proteins | sample DeeMarSeWOR28_12_FD_187461 | JGI IMG/M metagenome (GOLD analysis project Ga0209536, IMG submission 187461) | Marine sediment microbial communities from White Oak River estuary, North Carolina - WOR-2-8_12 (SPAdes) (version 2) | ecosystem: Environmental > Aquatic > Marine > Intertidal zone >... | reverse complement strand
TCATCGATGAGTTCTCGCTTACCGGATTTATCATGCATTCAAACCGCTCTTGCAAACCCTACTCGGTGGGAATGTACCGGCTGCAGGAGGAGTTATCCAAACGGACGGGCAAGCCCGGTGTGATCATCGAAGCTGATCAAAACGATCCCAGGGCTTACTCCGACGCCCAGGTGGAGACCCGGCTCGAGGCCTTTATCGAGTCAATGACAGGTATCAACTGACCGACGAACCTTGAGCCCGAAATCCCTCAACCATCTTGACAGATCACCGCGTTTTAACGTATCCTGCCGATTATGCCGCTTGTCATCATAATTTTTCTATAATAAGGATGGCGGCATAAGTGATTTTAGCAAAAAAGCGATCCCCAATCGGAACGTTTTTATGACAATCACTATAATACAGCGAGGGAAAAAAAGTTCAGCTTTTTCGCCCATATCCTCCTTTCCCCTCTCTAAGGCCCTAAATCCTATGAGACCACCCGATGGCAAATTGGTCGTCTTCATTCTTTCCTTTCTTGCCCTTGCGACGGCCCCGGCTTTATCCTATTCATCCATGCTTTCCATGGAGCATTCGCTGGGGTTTAACGGGCATTTCCAGTTGCATAGATGGACACCGGTGACGGTAGTTATGGAAAACAGGGGAAGAGCGACGACCGGAAATCTGGAGGTTTTGGTTACATCCGGCAGTGAATTCCTGCAGGATGTCCATCAGAAGACATACACCTTGAATGCAGAGCTGCCCCATAATTCCAGGAAAGTATTTGCCTTCACCATCTTGATCAATTCGTTTTCTCACGAGTTGATCGTCCGGTTCAGGCAAAACGAAAGGATACTGATCTCCGATTCAATCAATTTAAGACCCCATTATAATGAAAAAAGTTTTGTTGTTGTCGCGGACAGAAAGATCTCTCCGGATTTTTTATATTTACTGCCCGAAACCCTTTACCCCGTCAGTATGTCTCCCCGTCACCTGCCCGAGGACTGGTACGGTTTTGATAGCGTTCAGCTCCTCATTACGACACCCGGCACCCTGGCAAATCTCAGGGAAAAGCAATTTCAAGCGTTGACGCAATGGGTCAGCCAGGGCGGTTTTGTTGTTGTTTCCAGCGCCACCAATTATGGTTCCCTGATGGAGCCCAGAACACGGCGTTTTTTGCCCGCGGAGGTGCTGGGGCATAAACAATTTGTAGAATTAGAATCATTGGAACGCTTCTGTAATCAAAAGCTTTCGGCTGCTGCACCTTTTCTTGTGCTCAACGCCAGAGTCGCAGATGCCGACGTGCTCCTGGAAGAAAATGGTGTGGCGATCATTGCCGAAAAAAAATACGGGTTGGGTAAAATCATTTTCCAATCGTTAAATTTAAACAGCCCACCTTTCAATCGCTGGTCTGGAATGCGGGGTTTTTGGGAAAAAATCCTGTCCCGGCAACCCTCATGGAAAAGCGAAGGCATTGCCATCGACAATCAGAATATCCTGGGCGCCATGATGTCGAAAATGCCGGCTCATTTTCCAAATTTCAAATTCATACTGCTATTTCTTGCAGCCTATCTTTTCCTCATGCGGTTTTTTAAGAAAAGAATTGAAAAATACCCCGCGCAGCGTTTGAGGTTCTCGCTGTATGCTCTCGGTGTCATTATTCTTTTTTCAATGATTGGGTTTTATGTGTTTTTCTACCCCAATCATCGCAAAACGCTGACATACAGCAGCTTTTCTCAGCTGGCCGTCACCGGCGCAAATCGGTTTTCTTCCGGGAAATCCATCATCGGAATATACGCATTAAGAGGCGCGGGATATGATTTCAATCTTGGCTCCCAGTCCTTTCCGGTCACGCATCTGTTGTATGAAAAGTCGGGCAGAAAAAAACCATTCCCTTACATGGTCCATGAGGGCCCTGCCGGCCAGCGAATTACAGGAAAATTAGACCGGTGGACCCACAGTTTTTACATGACGGCTGCCAATGTGGAGCATCCTTATGCCGTGCAGGCCAATTTGGATAAGCTGCATTTGAGCATTATCATCGAGAACAAGTCTCCCCATCACATTAAGGACTGTTTGGTTTATTTTAAGGAGCGATTTTTATTTTTGGGGGAGATTCCGGCTCAAAGTGTAGCGGAGAAAAATATCAAACTGTCTGAGCTAAAAAGGATAGAATTTTTCAGCCATCTACAGGCAGACAGCATTTTAAACCAGATGATTGCAAATGGTTCGTCTTCTCTGCTCCGAACAATGCAAAAAAGTATTATGTCCAACCTGTTGCTGGGAATTCACACAAAATATCAATCTAAACCCGAGAGCATGTACATGGTTGGTTGGGTTCAAACCGGTTTGCTCAGCATCAATTTTAAGAAATCCGCTCTGCAGGGTGAAGATTTGACTTTGATCGGCTGGGAAATTCCTGTCGGAACGACGTGATGAAATATTATTTTCTGACCGATGAATCCGAAAGATCCCTTGCACCATTTTTTTCAAAAATAATGGTGGCGGCCCCTTTTTTCTGTGTTTTGACCGTCAGTGGATTCATTCTGCTGCTCTGGCCGCGTCAAAGCCTCTACAGCTACATTGGTTCTAATTCGGCGCCGATTTTATTTTTTCTCGGCTTTGGCGCCACCCATCTCCTTCTTGCTTATGTCAGTCTTTGCTGCGGCCGTGGAGAGCTGAGCCTGAAAAACTACTATAGTCGATACGGGAGCGACGTTTCGACCTACGAAAAGGAATTTGATTTCATGCGATATGGGCTGGTGGCCGCGCTGATCCATACCCTGATTCTGATTTTGGTCTGTCTTCCTGTGCTTATTCTATGTGCAGCAGTTTCCTGTATGTCGTTGATCGGTTTTATAAAGGCTTTGTTTATCGTATACACGGCATCCCTGTTTTGCCGCTTGGCGGGGTTTCTGTGTTACTTGTTCTGGGGCAGGCTAAGCGCTCTGGGCTATGTGGCGGCCCGGCTGGTGATGATCGCGTTTGTTTTCGGGACCTATGCCTTTGCGCGCAACATAAACCCCCTGCACATTCTGTATACAATGAATACCGGACCCGGCGGTATGGGTGCCTATCTGGATCATGCTTATGGCATTTACATGGTGTCTGTCGGTTTGGCGATAATCTTTCTTGTTGGAACCAACCATATCCTGGTGGGGCGCAGCATTGATCAGGAGAAAAGATGTGAGCGCTGAATTGGTTTTCTCAAAGGAAATTGCATACCTCAAACGGCTCATTTTTCGCCAGCGCATCTATGAGGCGATGCTGAGATCTTTTCTCATTGTCCTGTGCATCCTGCCGCCGGCAGCGATTGCTGAAAAATCAGGATATTTTTTGCAAGGCAGCCGTGGTTTGATCTACCTGACTGCAATTTTGGTTTCTCTTTTTCTGGGTTTCTTGATCACCCATCGGAATAAAAGAAGCTTTCAGGGTTCACTTATCGATATTGATTCCCGTCTTGCTCTGCATGATAAAATCAGTACCGCCTACGAAATTCAACAGCTTGGAATACAGACTGAGTTTTCAAATCTGCTCATGGAAGATGCGGGGAGAACGCTCAGCCGGTTGACCCGCAAACAAATATTCCCACCCAGAGGGTTTTATCTGTATGTGGTGCTGGGGGTTTTGGTGATCACCAACCTTGCTGTATATACCGGCGATTATTTTGGCGATGATCCGGCACGAACCGAATTCGATCCGGAAAAATCAAAAGAGATCGTTCAGTCTCTGAGAGCGCTCACGGGCGTAAAGGTCAAGGCCCCGAGCCTATCAGCAGACAGCCGCCCTTATGATCCATACAAGAAACTGGATGATATGGCTCAAAAGATAGAAGATCGATCAATGACTTCCAACGAGCTTCTGATGTCTCTCAGCAGGATGCTCGAAGAAATCCGGTCGGAGCAGGCAAAGCTTGTAGAAGCATTGCGCACCAGCCTGAAGCACGAGAACATCGAAGCGATAGACGGTCAGCGTCTTTTGCAGCTCGATCAACTTTCTTCAGGGGATCAAAAAAAAATGGAAGAGACGCTGAAGCGGCTACTCAGCAGCCGGGTTCCGGATCTCATTTCCCAGGATATCCGGAGCCTGTCCGAACTGCAAAGTCTCGAAAACTTGCTTTCCCGGATTATTGATGACATTCATCAAATTGAATTCGATCGCGCCCAACGGACAGGGGCAGGCACACCCGCAGGGCCGGATGAAGCCCAGGACAATGATAACCGGCGTGCCGGTGAACCTGAACTAGCGGAAAGTCAGGATACCACTTCCATTTCCGGGGATCGCGAAAATACGGCAAAAATGGCCGGCATCGACCCGGCTTTGCCCGGGGAATATGAACAGGATATGGAAAATGGTTTTGGACCGCATCAAGGACGTTCCTTCCTGCCGGGACGCGCAAAATCGACGGGCGAGGAAAAGGCGCCTGGCGATATAAATAAAACGGAAACACCGGGAATTCGGGACAGAACGGTTCCTGCGAAAGAAGAACAATACAGCGTCCATATTCGCGCGTTAACAGCTATCGGTAAATCTGAGTTAAAGGAGGAGAATGTTATCCGGCCGTATCAGCAAGAGATCGAGAGTGTCCTGAAAAAGGAGGATACTCCTTTAAATTACCGCGAATATATAAGAAATTACTTTATCTCAATCGGATTGCAGACAGGGAAAAATGACAATGGCGACTCCTGATGAAAAAATAGACGCTTTAAAAGCGAACTTCGATCTGGTCATCGATGAGCTTTCCAAGATTGTCGTCGGGCAGAAATTATTGATTCAGCATATATTTATCTGCCTGCTGTGCGGCGGTCATGCGCTGATCGAAGGTGTTCCCGGATTGGGCAAAACGCTTATCGTCAGATCCCTGAGCAGGATTCTGGATTTAAAGTATTCACGTATTCAATTTACACCCGATTTAATGCCGGCAGATATCCTGGGTACGAACATTGTCAAAGAAGATGAAAAGGGGGGCCGCTATTTCGAGTTTTATAAAGGCCCTATATTCGGCCAACTCATTTTGGCAGATGAAATTAACCGCGCCAGCCCCAAAACACAATCGGCGCTTCTGGAGGCGATGCAGGAGGAAAAGATTACCGTTTTCGGCAAAGAATATGCGTTACAGCCGCCATTTATGGTTCTGGCAACCCAAAACCCTATTGAGATGGAGGGGACTTATCCGCTTCCCGAGGCTCAAATTGACCGGTTCTTTTTCAAACTCAAAATTGATTACCCCGGCCACAATCAGCTGCTCGAAATCATCGATAAAACTACCGAAGACTATCACCCGGAGTTAAGCCGAATTATCGGTGCAACCGCCATTCTTGAAATGAAGTCCCTCATCAAAAAGGTGCCGGTGGCATCCCATGTTAAAGACTACGCCATTCGCTTGGTGCTGGCCAGCCATCCTGATCACGAAACCGCCTCGAATCGAACAAAAGAATATGTGCTTTTCGGAGCCAGCCCGCGGGGTGTTCAGAGCCTGATTCTGGCAGGCAAAGTATCGGCCCTGATCGATGGGCGCTACAATGTCGCGGTCGAGGACATAAAAGCCGTTGCCCGGCCGGCACTGCGGCACCGAATTGCGCTGAACATCAAGGGCGAGACGGAGGGGGTCGATACCGATGATATTGTGGAGGAAATTTTAAGCAATATCGAAAGACCATAGATTTTGCGGTTTTCAGTGAACCATCCCAAGAAGTGTCGATGGCTCAAAAGGATTCAAGGGGCCAAGGATTCGAGGATTCAAGTGAAATCCTTAAGAATTACAGAGAGCCAAAAGCTTGGTGCAAGTCATAAAGACTTTGTTTGAAGCGTTTTGAGATACCCGAAAAATTTCCAAGAAAAGAAAGCTAAGGCCTGCTATAACAGATCAGAAGGGCCGTTGCGTCGATAATTGAAATCTAAAGGCTCTCATCGATGATACGCAGGAAGTTGAAAGGAAGCTCGAAGCGCTTACAGAATCTCTGGAGAACAAACACTTGAACCCTTGATTCCCTGGATCCTTGAATCCTCGTCTGCCGCAGGCCGGTAATTCTCCTAATAACTTGAGTGCTCTTTTACTCAAGTAAACTTATAAGGTAAAAAAGATGCCCGAGCAACTCGAGTCTTTCCTGGATGATGAATTTTTAAGAAAGCTTGAAAAACTCAAAATAATTGCACGGAAAAGCGCGCGCGGCCCCTCCCGGGGGGAGCACCGTTCCTGGCAAAGCGGAGAAGGCCTCGAGTTTCTGGATTATCGAAAATACCACCATGGCGATGATTTGCGCTACGTCGACTGGAGTGTCTATGGTCGGCTGGATAAGCTTTTTATAAAGCTATTTCATGCCGAAAGGGGCCAAACCACTCATCTTCTTCTGGATATGAGCCTTTCCATGGGGTCCGGAAGCCCTCCCAAGGACATCACCGCCAAAAAGATTGCTGCCGCAATCGGATATATTTGTTTATCCAATCTGGATAAACTCGGTCTGATGTCATTTGCCGATCGGATCGTCGCGGTGAAGACACCGGCGAGAGGCAAAAACCACTACCCGGACGTGCTTAAATTTCTGCTGGATCTCAAGCCTGCCGATCAGACCGATCTCAACAGCTGCCTGTGCGAATACGCATCGACGAGCAAAAATCCCGGCATCGCCGTCATTATCAGTGATCTGTTTGACCCCAAAGGCTATGAAGATGGATTAAAAGCGCTGGTTCACAGAAGTTTTGATGTCAACCTCATCCAGGTGCTCGACCATAGCGAAATCCATGGACCCGCCTCAGGAAACCTTTTGCTGGCGGATGTTGAAACCGGAGAGAAAAAGAAAACCTTTGTGGACGCTTCGCTGTTGCATGGCTACCGGCAAAAAATCAACAGCTTCATTTCCAGCGTCCAGGGCTATTGCAGCCATTTCGGTATCAGCCACTGTTTGTGTGACACGAGTGTTTCATTTGAAGATTTTTTAATGGATTACTTAACAAAAGGAGCCATTTTCCGCTGATGCAGTTTTTTAGTCCCGCTATGCTATGGACCCTGGGCCTCATCCCTGTCCTTGTTCTCCTTGATCTACTGAAACCAAAGCCAAAGCAGGTTGAAGTCACCAACCTTTTTCTCTGGCAGGAGGTATTCAAAGAAAGAAGCAGTAATTTGACCGTTGACCGGCTCAGGAAAAATCTTCCGCTTTTACTGCAAATTTTAATCGTTATTCTTGCCGCCCTGGCCCTTGCCAAACCGGCATGGTTGTATTTTATTCACCAGAAAGGAAATATCATTCTGGTTGTAGACACCAGTGCCAGCATGGAAACCCGGTCGGCAGAGGGCACGCGGTTTGATATTGCCAGAACACAAGCGCTAGAATTGATCGAGAATCGCGATTATCGCCAGAACATTCTAATCATCGAGGCTGCAAACAAACCTATCCTGAAAACAGGGTTTATCAGTGATTCCCAGCAGGCCGGACGGATTATCAAAAGCTTGAAACCCTCCGATGCCCCCGGCGATCTTCTTCAGGCATTATACCTGGCCCTTTCCCTTGCAGACCCGGCCAGAGACGACACGGTTTACATGATTTCCGATGGTGCCGATGGTGATATTTCATCTCTTTTAATGAATAATCCAATGATCAAACCGATCCTTGTTGACGGTGGAGAAAACAACATCGGGATTACGAAATTTGAATTCCGGCAGCAGATCGATCGTAAAGACAACTATGAATTCATGTTGGAAATTAAAAATTTCAATTTGTTTCCAGCAGTCTGCCCGGTTCTCTTATCCATCGACAATACGGTGGTATTTGAAAACCGTTTAAGACTCGAGGCCCGCGAAAAAAGGGTACTCATATACCCTTACTCGGGCATCTTAAGCGGCATTGCCAGGGCTGAGCTTGGAATAGATGATGATTTTGGGGTCGATAACCGGGCGCATTTATCATTGAACGCGGCCGGAGACATGTGGGTTTTGCTGGTCTCAAAGGGCAACTATTTCCTGGAAAAACTATTGGAGGCCTATCCCAACTTTAAAATTAATGCCGTAAAAGAAATCATCCCGACTTCCTGGCAGGAGCAGTGCAGACGCCATGACCTTGTCATCGTTGACCGCATGAATTTTCCTGCAACCGGGGCGGGTAATTTTCTCTTAATCGATGCCTATTCTCCTTCCATTCCGATTATTGAAGCCGGTCGAGTGCAATTTCCCCAAATTATGCATTGGAACCGCAACAGCCCTTTGTTGAAAGACATCGACCTGAGCAGCCTGCTGATCGAAAATGGGGCCAAGGTACAGACCGATGACGTGCTGCAACCCCTGATTGAATCCACGGCAGGTGGGCTCATGTATGCTTATGAAAAGAACAGGCTGCGCGCAGTTTATCTGGGTTTTGATATTACCCGCTCTGATTTGCCTTTGAAAGTTGCCTATCCGGTAATGATGAGCCATATCATCAACTGGCTCAATCCCAACAAACTGGATTTTTCAATTTTGCAAACCCAGGCCGGAAAACCTTTTGATATTTATCTGAACCCCCAATCGGATTATTTTTATACCCGGGCTCCGGCCGAAAAGTGGGTGAAGCGCGCGGTCAGATCGAATCCCTTCTCCTATGACGATACACGCAAAGTGGGAATCTACACCATCGCGGAAAATGACCGGCAACGCTATTTTACCGTCAATCTGGCCAGCGAAGCAGAATCCGACATAGTGCGCCCAACCGTTGACGCATTCAATTCAGGCCTGGCTGATTCTTTTTCTTCGGATCCTGTTGCCGCCCTGCAGCCTCTATGGGCTTTATTCCTGCTTCTGGGTCTGGTCGTGTTGTTCATTGAATGGCAATCTTGGTTGAAAAACGATTGAAAATACTTCACTGAGGCATGCATCATCGCGCAAAATTATTACTTCTGATTATGCAGAAATTTCGAAATCCGAAACAAATTTGAAATCCGAATTTTCAGATATTCATGTTCCTCTCCTTCCATAAACCGTTATTTTTATCCTTGGTGTTGCTGGTACCGATCATCTGGGCCATGATGCACCGGTATTTTAGAGGCCCATGGGGAAGGCACAAAATACTGGTGGGGTGCCTGCGGTCACTGCTGATCGTGGTTCTCGCGATGGCAATTGCCGATCCCCGGCTGCTGACACTATCGGATCAGGTGAATCTCTATTTTTGCCTGGATGTCTCGGAAAGTATCGGGAATGAACAAAAAATCGCAGCACAGGAATATATAAAAAAAACGACGGCCCATATGGGCCCGGATGATCAGGCCGGGCTGATTGTGTTTGGCAGACATCCTTCTGTGGAAATATCCCTGAGAAATGAATTTTACCCAGGCCATCTGAGATCGGATGTCAACGCCGATGCCACCAATATTTACGCGGCGCTCCGTCTCGCCGCCGGCAAGCTTCCCGAGAAGGGGCGCAATAAAATCGTGCTATTTTCCGATGGCAATGAAAACCTGGAGAGTTCCATGGATATGGCCTACCTGGCCAGATCACTTGGAATAGAGCTATACCCGGTCACGCTTGCATCCTGGTTCGGCGATAGTGAAGTTTACCTCAAGGAAATATATTCACCCCCGAATGTCGCTCTGGAAACACCGTTTGAAATCAGCGTCGTAATTATCGGCCCGGCCGGAGATCACGGGGAACTTGTTCTGTTTAAGAATGACCGCCTATTTGCGAAACAGCCTGCCGGTCTTCAAGGCGGTGAGAATATATTCAGGTTTGCGGATATGCTCACCGAACCGGGTCTTTACCGGTATAGCGCCGTGATCAATTTTCATGGAGATGTATTTTTTCAGAATAATGAAGGGCTTTCATTCACCAAAGCCAGCAGCAAATCGAGGATATTGCTGGTTACGGCCAACAAAAGCAGGTCGGATCCCTTGAGCAGGGCCCTGAATATGCAGGGGCTGGACATCACCTTAAAATCTGCTGCTGATATCCCGGGCTCGATCCACGAACTTCTCGATTACCATACCATCATTTTGGATAATGTTTCAGGGCGATCGATGTCTTTTGCCACCATGGAGAATATGGAAACCTATGTAAAAGATATCGGCGGCGGCCTGATCATGGTCGGCGGGGATCAAAGCTTTGGAGCGGGCTATTACAGCAAAACCCCCATGGAACGGGCGTTGCCGGTTTACATGGCTCCTCCCACGGAGCTTCTGTTTTCGGATATCTGCCTTATTTTCGTCATCGACAAATCATCCAGCATGGCCGGCAGTTATTCCGGTCAGACCAAGCTTGATATGGCCAAAATCGCGGCATTTTCTTCGATCGAGTTGCTCAATCCGACCGACAGCATCGGTATCGTAACCTTTGATTCGGGCTACAGCTGGATTGTGCCGATTACAAGGGCCGATAGGCGACAGGAGATAGCCGACAGGCTATCACGGGTGAAAGAGGAAGGCGGCACGGATCTGTATCCGGCCCTGAAAGATGTTTTGAAGATACTAAAAGGGGTGGCGTCGAATAAAAAACATGTGATCGTCCTGTCGGACGGGCAAACCGAAGAGGCCGATTTTGAATCTCTGGTGCAGGCCATGCGGGATGCCGATATTTCGGTATCCACGGTCGCCATCGGCAGCGGCTCGCATATTGCGCTGATGCAATCCATTGCAGAATGGGGCCAGGGACGCAGTTACTTTACCGAGGACCCTGAAGACATTCCGAATATTTTTGCCGGAGAAACTAAAATTGCCACCAAAAAAGTCATCACCGAAAAGGTCATCCACCCCCGGTTGAAAACACACGGCGAGATGATGCAGGGCATCGATGACGATTTTCCGGCAATCTACGGGCAGGTCGTGACCTACCCCAAACCCGGTGCCGCCGTGTTCGTTCAGACCGGGCAGGGCCCGCTGCTGGCCGGCTGGCGCTATGGGCTGGGACGCAGCGCAGCCTTTACCTCAGATCTGGGACAGCGGTGGGGCAGAGACTGGGTTTTATGGGATCATTACGGCAGGTTTGTCTCCCAACTGGTGAAATGGGTGCAAAGAAAAGAAACACAAAAAAATTTTTCAGCAGATATCGAGCGTGCCCATGGTATGGCAACGCTCACCGTAGATGTCACCACCGATGAAAAGCGCTTTGTGAATTATCTCGAGCTGAAGGGCACCCTACTGTATCCTTCCGGAAAACGGCAAACCATCGCCATGGATCAGACCGCCCCCGGAAGATATAAATTTTCATTTCCTGCCGAAGAAATCGGGGAATACTACATAAGCCTTTCTGAACAAGAAGATAGCCAGACCGGACTGCCGCATGTGTTCGGTCTGGGGATTGCGCATTCGGACGAATTCAACACCCCGGGTGTCAACAAGTCCCTGCTGGAGCAGCTTGCTGCGGTAACCGGTGGAAGGGTGCTTTCTATCGACGAAATCCCCCGGGATCTCTTTGACGCGGGATCCGGCACAAGGGGGCCGGGAACCGCATTGTGGCCCTATCTTGTGCTGCTTTTCTTATTGCTTTTAGTGGGGGATGTGATCGCAAGAAAATTGAACATCGAACATCCAACATCGAATTAGGTGATCCTGAACAATTCTTTGAAGGGCAAGCATCTAAGTGCTTATATTGACTGATTCTGCTCCAATATGGCGCGGTAGTATTTATTTTCGTTCAGCAAGCAAAAATTCTTATCAACCTTCTGTTTTTGATTTCATCGGGTTTCTGTCCATGCAGGGCACATCGAACTGGCAGAAGGCGCAGCCGACCGGATAGGACCATTCCTCTTTCCCATTGATATAGCGCAGATGGGGTTTGAGCAAATCCTTGAGCCTTTGTGTCATTTCTTTTTGAACAACCTGCCCGTACAGGTAGCATTTCAATTTGTCATGGCCTTGTTCCGAAATCGCGTTCCCCGGGCATCTCTCGGCGCATCTTCTGCATTTGCCCTTCGCGTAGAATAGGCAATTGGCATAGGGATCATCGCTTTTTCGTGGGGTGGCCTCAAACGGCGCATCCGTGATCACCGATGTAATCCGGATGTTGCATCCGACTTTACTGATAAAGCCCTCATGCAGGCTGAAGGTTCCCAGTCCTGCAGCAAATGCCATGTGCCGTTCGGACCAGGCCGAATAAACACTTACGGGATTTTCGTTAACGATGATTTGAAACGCGGGGCTGCGCATGCCGGAGGTTGCCCGATAACCTTTACCTTGAAAAAAAGCCACCGTTTTTTCCAGCACATCGTCCATAAATGCATTGGCAAAATTGCGCCCCACGCTGTATATCTCTGCCGGCATTTCCACGGTGCTTTTGCTTTCCCTGCGGATGAGCTCGACATAGGGAAAAATGATTGATACGATCCGCAGCCGTGCTGCCAGGTTCTCTTCAACGGGCAGCCCGCTTTGCTCCCACATCTCAGCCGGTGTCAAATGCTTCGGCCCCACCACATCCTTGAATTTCAGGAAAATGGGATCATCCCCGCCGGACACCCCGATCAGGGGCCTGTCGAAGATGCGTCCACCGCCAAACCGGTCCGGAAGGCGATTCAGCTCATTTGCTGCAAACAGATCTTCTAAGAAATTTTCCACATCCCGGTTCAAGGTGCTCGCATCCTTTCCTTATCTTTATTTGCTGTTATATAAAAAGACAGCTTCCTTTTAAATAAATCAATTCCGACGTTGTATTAACCCCGATTGATCGATTATTGTATCCAGTATCTAAAGTTATCCCAGAATTCTCGGTTGTGATCTGGCCAGTCGCGGCCGAACCGTTTCTCATAATAGGGACTGAACCTTTCGAGCCAGCGCCACCAGAAGTGTTTTCCCCTGGATTGGGCCTCCAGGATATCATTTAAATAGGTTTCGATGTTGGCCATCTCCTCCTTGGGTATAAAAGACGCCGCTCCTTTTTCATAGGCGATAACCGTATGCTCCGGGCTCAGCGCATGGGCGGTCACCATGACGGCGGTCACCTCCTTTTTGCCGGCAATCTCCAGCAGTTCATAGCCATTCACCCCCATAATATCCAGAATGGCCAGGTCAAATTCCTGGCTTTCCAGCTTTTTTCTGGCATCTTCGAAACTGGCGGCCGTTTCGACGTGACACATGGATAGAAGCTCCTGCAGGGCTTCCAGAACATCAGGTTCATCGTCGACAATGAGAACCCTTTTGCCGGCTAAGCGATTTTTAGCCATGTCAGTTCCTCCGGCTTCCTTTTAACATCTTCTGTTCATGTTGTTGCAAAGTTCCAGCCCACCGTTCGAACCCCTGAAACTTTAAATCCTTTAATAATAACCCATCCCGGTGGAGATAATTCTGAATTTGTGCTGGCTTTCAAGACCCTCTAATAGAGATTGCAGGCCACAAAATGGCCGGCAGAGATCTCTTTCATTTCTTCTACCTTCACGGCACACAGGGCCATGGCGGATTTGCAGCGGGGATGGAAACGGCACCCCTGCGGCGGGTTCAGGGGGCTCGGCACCTCTCCTTTGAGGATGATGTGCTCTCTCCGGGATTCGACGGTCGGGTTGGGGATGGGAACTGCCGAAAGCAGGGCCCGGGTATAGGGGTGGAGCGGATTGTGATACAGCTCCAGCCTCGAGGCGATTTCGACCAGTTCCCCCAGATACATCACCGCGATCCGGTCACTGATGTGGCGTACCACCGCCAGATCATGGGCGATGAAGAGGTAAGTCAGATCAAATTGTTCCTGCAGTTCTTCCAGCAGGTTGATAATCTGGGCCTGAATCGACACATCCAGCGCCGATACCGGCTCATCACAGACGATGAAACTTGGCCTTACGGCCAGGGCCCTGGCCACACCAATGCGCTGCCGCTGTCCGCCGCTGAATTCGTGGGGATACCGATCACCCATGGCAGGGTCGAGGCCCACCACCCGCATCAGTTCCGCGGTCTGCTCGCGGTATTCGGCCCGGCTGCCGGCCATGTTGTGCACAACGATGGGTTCGCCGATGATATCGGCGATTTTCATGCGCGGGTCCAGGGAGCTGAAGGGGTCCTGAAAAATCATCTGCATGCGGCGGCGTAAATTTCTGATCTCTTTTTTGCTGATCCCGGTGATATCCTTTCCTTCGAAAAAGATCTTGCCACCGGTCGGGCGATCCAGCTGCAAAAGCGCATTGCCCGTGGTGGTCTTTCCGCTGCCACTCTCGCCCACCAGACCCAGGGTTTCGCCCTGTTTGATATCGAAACTGATTCCGTCCACAGCCTTGATATCGCCGATCTTTTTTTTAACGAGACTGCCGACGGAAACCGGAAAGTAGACCCTCAGGTCCTGTACCTCAACCAGTGTAGTATTATTGCTTTTTGACATCGACCCAGCACGCTTTCTCATGGTTTTTGCCAACCGAGACCAGTTTGGGGATCTCATTTCGGCAGCGCTCTATGGCATGGTTACAGCGAGGATGAAAGGCGCATCCCTCGGGGACAAAGGCCAGGTTAGGGGGTTGCCCCTGAATGGGCACCAGCTTTTTTTTGACGTCCTGATCCAGCTGGGGCACCGATGCCATCAGGCCGATGGTATAGGGATGCATCGGATTGTCATAGATGTCATGGGCGCTGCCTTTTTCCACAATCTTTCCGGCATACATCACGTTCACCCGGTCCGCGTAGCGGGCGACCACCCCCAGGTTGTGGGTGATGATGATCAGGGCCATGGAAAAATCCCGCGTAAGGTTCTTGAGCAGCTCGAGCAGCTGGGCCTGGACGGTAACATCCAGGGCGGTGGTGGGCTCATCCGCGATGATCAGCCGCGGATTGCATCCCAATCCCATCGAGATCATGGCCCGCTGCCGCATACCGCCGCTGAACTGATGGGGATAGTCCCGGATGCGTCTGCCGGAATCCGCGATCTGGACCTTCGCCAAAAGATCTTTGGCCTCTTGCAGGGCTTCTTTCAGACCCATGTTCCGGTGAATTTCCATGGGCTCGGCAACCTGGCGGCCGATGGTCAGTACCGGGTTGAGCGATGTCATCGGCTCCTGAAAAATCATGGCGATGCGGTTGCCGCGCACATCTCTGATCTCATCGTCGCTGAGCTTGAGCAGATCCCGCCCTTCAAAGAAAATCTCACCGCCAATGATTTGTCCGGGCGGGTTGGGAATCAGGCGCAGGATGGAAAGGGCGCTGACGCTCTTGCCGCACCCGCTCTCTCCGACCAGACCGAGGGTTTCGCCCTCATTGACATCATAGGAAATTCCGTCCACGGCCTTGACGGCGCCTTCATCACCGAAAAAATAGGTCTGCAGATCTTTGACTTCCAGCAAAGGTGACATAATATCTTGCGCTTTCGTCTCTGGTGAAAAAATTGCAGGAATCCGGCGGGGTGTGCCCTGTCTGCAGCACCCCGCCATGATATTCGACCGTTAGTAATGTTTTAGTACCCCATCTCCTTTTTCAGCTTTTCATCGATCCAGATGCGGGCGAAAATCGGGGCCGGCCGCCAGGCACCCACGCGCATCTCGCCGTGATAGTTTTTGACCCAGGGCCACCAGGCGCAGTAAACGTAGGCGCCGGGCAGCCAGATGGCCGGGGCCTTGTCCATGGCGTAGACCGCCAGCTCTTTCATGACGGCAAATCCCTGCTCGGGCGTTAGATTGGGGTCTTCGACGGTTTTGAAAAAAGTGTCGTCGAGGTATTTATCCGAGAATTTGTAAGGGTTCCAGGTCTGGCCCGTAACGAAGTTCTTGCGGATGGTGGCAAAGGGGTTGCCGTGATCGTTGGCAAAGAAATAACCCGGGCCGTGTTTCTTTTTGTACATCATGGTCACGTAGGACAGATAATCCATGGGTTCGAGCTCCAGGGTCACGCCCACCTTGGACAGGTAGGCCACCACCATGGCGCCGATATCCAGGTTGATCTGAAGGTTGTTGGAAATCTGGGCCTTGAAGGTGAAGCCGTCGGGGTAGCCGGCTTCTTTCAGGAGCTCTTTGGCCTTTTCCGGGTTATAGGTGAACAGCTCCTGGGCTGATTCGGGTAGTTCCTCATAAGGGGTGTAAACGCTCTTGAAGGTAACCGGGAAGGGGTAATTGACCAGTTCACCCTCGCCGTTATAGAGGGTATCGATGATTTCCTGCTGGTTGACGGCCAGGTTGAGGGCCCGCCTGACCCGGATGTCGTCAAAGGGTTTGGTGTCCATGGAAAGGGATACCATGTACCCGCCCATGGTCAGATATCTCGACCACTGCAGCTGCGGTGCGCTCTTCTTGAGGCCTTCGACATCTCTGGCGTCGATGCCCCAGTACATGTCGATTTTTCCGGTTCGCAGGGCGGAATTCCGCGTCTGGCGGTCCTTGATCAGCATATAGCGGATCTCGTCGGTAAAAGGCAGTTTGTAGGACTTGCCGCCGATTTTTTCGGCGCCCCAGTAATGCGGGTTTTTGGTGTAAACCTGGGAATGGCCCTTTTTGATGTCCGTAACCATGTAAGGACCGGTGCCGCAGGCGTTTTTCCAATCCTTGGGACCGGCTTTTTCCTGCTCCGGGGCCTGAACGGCGTCATAATAGCCCCAGCCGAAACGGTAGGCCCAGTTGGCGTTCCACTTGGACAGCTTGGCCACCACCGTGTATTTATCAACAGCCTCCCACTCGGCCCAATCGATATAGGTCGGGATGGCCCTGCGGGCGTTTTTCAGGCGGGTCATGCTGTAGACCACGTCATCGGCCGTAAACTCTCTGCGCTTCATGACCCCCGGTTTTTCCTGCCAGTAGACACCCTGGCGCAGGTGAAATACCAGGCGTAGCGGATCGCTCTTCTTCTCCCAGCTTTCAACCAGCTCCCCCCGCATGACGCTGGGCGGAATCCAGGCGCTGGCCGTGAAGGGATATTCATTGGTGCCGCCCGGACCTTTTTGCAGGTCGCCCATAAACAGGTGCTCGATAACCGGGCCGGTGTCGTGACCGTGCTTCCAGTGCCAGTCGGCATTGTCCCAGGTTCCGGGGTTCAGCGATGCCCCCAGATTACACATCCTGAGC
>Ga0209536_100007211_pt1 | contig 16886 bp, 15 predicted proteins | sample DeeMarSeWOR28_12_FD_187461 | JGI IMG/M metagenome (GOLD analysis project Ga0209536, IMG submission 187461) | Marine sediment microbial communities from White Oak River estuary, North Carolina - WOR-2-8_12 (SPAdes) (version 2) | ecosystem: Environmental > Aquatic > Marine > Intertidal zone >... | reverse complement strand
CCAGCCTGGATACCCCGCCAGATCCTGCTCCAGGCCTATACGGGCCTCGTCGTCAATATCCACGATCACGATGTTGGCGCCCTGTTTCGCGGACTCGACAGCGACGCCCCTGCCAATGGTACCGGCTCCTCCAGTCACCAGCACGGTGCGCCCGTCCAGAAGATTCCGGTCAGCTGACGAACCCGGGAACAACACGGGGGGTTGCTCTTTCCCGCAGGGATTTTTAAGCCGGGACAGCACCCGGGTGATACGTTTCCTGTAGCCCATCTAGGAAATTCTATTCTTTCTCGGGGCGCTGTGCCGCAACTGCTTCATCATGCCGTACAGGTACAGCCAGGCGGATCTGCGGCATGAGCCCGGCAGCAGGCGATATGACTTTATTCTGGGCACGCGCTGCAGCAGTTCCGGCACCACGGCCTGGCCGGCACATTCCGCAAACACCCGGTCCACCGCATGCTGAAGGGCAGGCAAGCCAAGCCTGAGCGCCAGGCCGGCAAGCAGTTCACGGCGTTTCTCGAGGCCTTGTCTGTGTCTGGCCGCGCTGTAGCAATACAGGGTGCCTCCATAGAGGTGGTCCTCGAGTTCATTGGCCACACGCAGCGACACGACATCACGCCAGGCCGGCGTCATATCGTCAATCTGCTCCTGCAGTTCCCGTGCACGGCGCGTACTCCACGAGAGTTCATCATACATTCTGACATATGTCTCAACCTCGTCACCCACGGCCTCTGCCATCCGTTTGCTTCTGACGCGCGAACTCACGCGTCCAGCGAAACCGAAATCCCCGTGACTGTAGGCCGAGTGCAGTAACCCTGCAGCAGTAAGGGCAGGCTTGCCCTGCACTTCATGGATAATGCTGGCAGTGCCGACAACGTGATCCATGAACGTCTTGCCTGATGGTCGGTACAGTCCAGTGAACAGCGGTACCGCCAGTTCATAGGCTCGGCGAATCAGGGTCAGGTCACCTGCTGTGCAGCCGTCGCGAATCAGCTGGTTGTATAACTGGACATTGGTCTGCGCAAACACGTCATTCAGCCTTCTGCAAGGCCGCCATTGATGACGTGCCGCGGTGTTTCCTGAGCTGGCGCCGGATTCGGCGTGGCAGGGCAAGTAATGCCGGAACCATGCGCTTTCTTCGGCAGGATTCCGGGATGCTGAGATATGAAAAGCGATGGTCGTCCCTGCGGCGCAACTCTTCGGGAACCGTCGATCCCAGAGTTTTCTCTATTGCCTCCTGCAACTGGCGAGAGAGGCCCGGGTAACCCAGCTGCTGTGCCATGTCCACCAGGAGCGGTCCGTTCTGCCGGTAGTACTGGCAGCGCTGTTCATGGTCGCCACGGTAGAGAACTTCCAGGCCCAGATGTTTCTCAAGCTGTTCGGCAACATACAGCAGCACAACATGGCGATCGAGTTCCGGCATATCCTGCAGTTGTGTCTGGGTTTGTCGCAAACCTGCCTCGTTCCAGCGTCGGGATGCGAATTTGTAAACGTACTGCTCGGCGGTCTCTCCTATGGCATTTCTGATGCGTTTGCGCCTGCCGGGCGTGATCTTCCTGCGATAGTCACCGAAATCGCCATTGCAGTAGACGTTGTGCAGCAACCCGGCAGCCACCAGCTCGGCTGGCGCTGAAATGGCGCTGAGAATACTCGCGGTCCCGGTGACATGTCCCAGAAAGCTCTTCCCGGACACCTCGACACGCCCGGCAAACAGCCGCATGGCCAGAAAATAGGCATCGGCAATCATGCGCAGCTGCCCGGCCTGATAGCCATCGCGCTGGAGCTGATTGAACAGCTGGATACTGGTCTGGGCGCACATGCCCATAGGTACTATGGAGGTAGTCATGTCATTGATGTACTTTATGTATCTTGCCTGAGATCATAGCTGGATATTCAACCTATCGGAAAGTATGCCGTTAGATAGTGCAAGTCAGGCAGATCATGTGTTTACGGGTATGTAATCTGGCGATTTGATATTTATCAGTGCAAATCAGATTAACCTGATGGCAAAGAATCCGGAATATATATCTGATATTTTTTGGAAATTGCCGTTAGTTTATGGAAAATAGAAGCCATATTGAGACTATTCACGGCGAATGCCGGCCTCGAATATCAACCTTCAAAACCGGTAATATACAGAACAAGAACCCGAAAACTGGAGATACTTTACATGAGTGTCACTTTAGGTAACGACAAAAAACTCGCCCTTTCGCCAAATGTTGTCGTCACACCGCTCGGCGAAGGCGCGCTCTTGCTGCACCTGGACAGCAAGTTTTTCTACTCGATCAATCAGCCAGGCTGGAGCATTTTACAGTTGCTGGAAGCCGGCACCACGCCTCAGGACATATTATCCAAATGCACGGAATGGGGCGCCTCGGAAAACGACCAGGCCACGATTGAGAGCTACCTCAGCGAACTCGTCGGCAATGAACTGGTCGGTGATTTCGGCAGCAAGGAGACCGGCCAGCCGGCGGCTTTCAGCGGCAACTGGGAATCACCCACTATCGAACGACACGACGAACCGCTGGAACGCATTGTCACGAGCGCTTTTGATCCGAGCGTACCACTAGCGGAGTAATCGCCACTTCGGCACGGGTAGTTCTGTGGGAAACCCTCAATTCAGTTGCGGCCCGCTGTCGGTGACGCTTCACGCCAAAACAGCGCAACTGCAGGATCGTGCCTCCGCGCCGCTGACCCTGTACAACGTCACCTGGCCCGGACCATTACACCTGGTGGATATAGTGCTAACCGGCGGAGAATCCGCATTATCGCCGGCGAAAGGTCAGTTCATGACCTGCGCACGCATGCAGGTGGATGACACAGAACGCGGACTGTACGCCAGCAGCCGATCGGGCTCCACCTGTCACTACCTGGCCGCCGAAAACCGCTGGTCCATTACCATCCCCGATGGCCATTCGGATGATCAAATCCGGGAAGACCTGGTGGATTTCCTGAATCTGGCCCTGACCGAAAGCTGGCGCAGACTCGGCTGGGTACCGCTGCACGCGGCATCGATCACGAGTGATACAAGCTGCGCCCTGCTGTGCGCAACCGCCGGTGGTGGCAAAAGCACGCTGACAGCCTCCATGATTCGGCGCGGCTGGAAAACGCTCGGCGATGACAAACTGCTGCTGCGCAAGGATAAGAGCGGCGATGTGGAGGTCGCGGCACTGCTGCACAATTTCAATCTCCACCCGCGCACACGTGACTGGTTCCCGGAAGTCGGCGACCTCACCGGCCTGCCCCCGTATTCCCCCTGGACAGAAAAGCGCAAGGTAACGATTGAGTCCATCTGGCCGGATTCCACAGCAACCAGCAGCCGACCCACCCACCTGATCGAGGTAGCAAGGCGACCGGATGCCCGCGGACTCAAACTGGCGCCGCTGCCACACTCCAGTGTTCTGCCATTATTAATGCGGCAAACCGTCATACCAGGCCACCCGGCATGGGCAGGTCAGATTATGGCGACACTGGCAGCCACCGCTGCCGGGCTCAAAGGCTGGAGACTCGAGATCGGCGACGACGCCTATGAACGCGAAGAACATCTCGCAGGTCTTGAAGAGTTGCTGCAGTGATGCCATCCATCTCGGTCATCATACCTGTGCTCAATGGCGCCAAAACCATCGCCGGGACGCTTGGCGCACTTGCCACACAGGCCGGGGTGCCTGCACAGACAGAGATCATCGTGGTCGACAACGGCTCGACGGATGACACCCGGGAAGTCGTGCAACAGTTCGACGTGACCCTTCTTGATGAACAAAAGCGGGGGCCGTCTGCTGCGCGCAACCGCGGGCTGCATGCCGCTACAGGAGATGTCATCGCCCACCTGGACGCAGACACCATGCCGACCCGTAACTGGCTGGCGGAGCTTGCCGGTGCATTCGATGACCCCGGGGTCGTAATTGCCGGCGGCCGGGTACTGGGGTACCCGCCCAGGACGGCCGCCGAAAGGTTCATGGCCGCACACGGGATCTGGGAACCTGAAAACAATATTTTCCGACCGGTGTTCCCATTTGTCCCCTCGCTGAATCTCGCAGTTCGTCGCGATGCCGCACTGGCCGTCGGCGGCTGGGACGAGGGCATGCTTACAGGCGAAGATGTGGACTTCTCGCATCGTATCCTGAAGCAGTTTCCGACCACGATCGCCTACCGGCCCAGGGCCATACTGTTTCACCAGCATCGGCAAACCGATGACGAGTTGCGAACACAGGCATGGACCTACGGCGAGGGCGGCGCCCAGATGTACCGCCGCTATCCGGATGCGGTGAGCTGGGACTTCGCGAAAACACTGCATGTCGGCAAACTGCTCGTAACGCGCGGTGCGGCACCGCTGGTCTACTCGGCGGGGCGCTTGTTTGGTCTCAGCTCCGCAAAAAGGGTGGAACTGGCACGCTATCACCGCCTCTGGACCTGGTGGTGGTGGCGGGGATTCTTCAGCATGTATCGCAGCGGCGAAAGGCGAGAGCGAGGTGCCTGGTGAAAGCGACTGTCGTTATCCCGGTCTACAACGCCGCGGACACTCTCACGGCATGCCTGCATGGGCTTCAGGCACAGGATTTTGCCCCGGATGACTATGAGGTCATCGTTGTGGATGACGGCTCTACTGACAACAGCGCCTCTGTCGCAGCCAGCTTCAATGTTCGACTGATCGAGCAGGCCAACCAGGGCGCCCCGGCAGCCCGAAACACCGGCCTGAAGAACGCGCGGGGTGACTGGGTCGTGTTCACCGACGCAGACTGCATTCCATCACGCTCATGGCTGTCCAGCCTCGTCAATGCGGCCGAGGCAGACACTGGCAGCGCCGCTTTCGGGGCTGCCGGTCGGACCGTTGGTTACAATTCCACTCACGCGGCGGCCCGCTTTGTCGACCTCATGGGGGGGCTGGACGCCGAGCGGCACCTCTCCCACCCGGCTTTTCCGTTCGCACCGACATGCAATGTCATGTACCGGCGCAGCCTGCTGGAACAGATCGGCGGCTTCGACCCGAGGTATTACGCCTACGATGCCTGCGACCTGCATGCACGTGCCCGTCAGCTTCAGGATGGCAGCTTTCCCTATGTCGGCCATGCCATCGTCCTGCACCAGCACCGCCCCTCCTGGAAGGCCTACTGGAAGCAGCAACGCAATTACGGACGGGGTCTTGCGCAGTTCATGTGGCATCACCGGGATCAAGTGCAGTGGTCGCTGACACGTGAACTGGCCGCGTGGGGAAGAGTCGTCGCAAGCGCCCTGCGGGCCAGCTGGCCTGGCAGTGATGATGCCGCCATCAGGCGCCGCGGCACATTCCTCAAGGAGTTCGCACAGAGACTGGGCTTTGCTTCCACTTACTGGAATCGCGCGGAGCGCAGCCGATGGTAGTACCTGAACTGCGTCCGATATGGACACCGGCCGGGATACTGCAACGCAGCCGGCGCCTTTTGCGACAGCCCGGCGACATTGTCTTTACGCTGCGTATCGGCCTGTTCGTATGGCGATTACCGCGCCTGCTGCAAAGCCAGCCGCTACCTGATCTGCTGGATGACTTGCGCAATGCAAGCCGCCCCGCCGCACGTGATATCGACACCGGCCTCGAACGTATCATTCGCCTTCGCAAACCGTGGTTGCGCAAACGCCGCCTTGGCTCGCACAATACCTGTTACGTACGCGCCCTGTCCCTGTACCGGTTCCTGGATGCGGGCGATCACGATTTCCGCATCTACTTCGTGGCGGAACCCGCCAGGACACCCGGCGAGCGGCTGCGCGGGCACGCCTGGGTCACCGTGGACAACCGGATTCTCGAGGAACCGGAACGGCTGAGAGACGAGGGGCTGACTCACGAGGTGTACAGCCACCCCGCGCCAGCCAGTGACCCGGATCGGGACATTCAAACCACCACTGCAACCGGAGCAAAAACGAATGCTGGTATTCGGACTCGGTAGCGGCCGATGCGGAACCACCTCCCTGCGCCTGTTTCTGGATTTACAGCGCAATGTCTCGGTGACCCATGAACTTAATTTCGAGGGAATCCGGCAGCCGATGCCATGGGTAACCGACTTTCCGCTGGCCATCAAGCAACTGGCAAAATTGCAGCAGAAGATCTCGGCCGTCAAGGGCGACATCGGCTTTTACTGGCTACCTTATACCACATGGCTCCTCGGGCAGTTCCCCGACTCACGCTTCATTTGCCTGAAGAGAAACAAGGCGGATACCGTGGCCAGTTACATGCGCCACACTGAAGGCAGAAACCACTGGGTTCTGCACAACGGCACACACTGGAATCCGGATGATGTCTGGGACAAGGCCTTCCCGAAGTACGACATAGAAGACAAACAGGCAGCAGTCTCGAAGTACTGGGACGACTATTATACATCCGCCGGGGCACTGCAGCGTGAGCACCCGGACAACTTCCGCATCTTTCCGGTCGATGCACTCAATAACAGCGAAGGCCAGACCACCATCCTCTCGTTTCTGGGGATTCCCGCGGCCGATATGATTTTTACACCCTCATTCCACCTGAATATCAGTGATGCACGCTAAAGCGCACAAGATCAGTGACCGTTCACCAGCCGGTGATACCGGCAGGATTCGTGACGAGTTCCGGATGCTTTTGCTGTGCGCCCGCACCCGGGTTGACCCGCAGCAACAGGCGCAGATCCAGGCGCTTGCACGGGGACAGCTGGACTGGGAGTTCATCCTCGGCAAGGCTTACTGGCATTCGCTGGCGCCGATGCTGTATCGCAACCTGAGCAAGGTCTGCGCAGACCTGGTCCCGCCGGAGATAATGGCCCGATTCGAGTCCGAATATATGGGAGTTGCGAAGCGCAACCTGGTACTCACCGCGGAACTGATAAAGGTGCTGCGCATCCTGGAATCGGGTGGAATCACTGCCGTTCCCTACAAGGGACCCACCCTCGCCGCACTGGCCTATGGCGATGTTGCCTTGCGCAAGTTCTGTGATCTGGACGTGGTCATACGACCGTGCGACATCATCGAGGCAAAGTCTTTACTGGTTTCGCACGGTTACCAGTGGCGCCCCTTCAAGGGGCAGGTTACCGGTGCCAGCGAAGCGAGAAATTTCCACTTCTGGAACGAGTACTCGTTTATCCATCCCGATAACAATGCCACTATTGACCTGCACTGGCGGATCAGCCCACGGCGTTTCCCCTTCGACATCGACCTGGACGAACTGTGGAAACACCTGGAAACGGCGCAACTTCTCGGCCATGACATAGACGTATTCCCAGCCGAGTATTTACTGCTGTTTCTCTGCGTCCATGGCACCAAGGACCTGTGGTGGAAGCGAATCGGATGGATCTGCGACATTGCCGAGCAGCTGTCATCGAACCCGGATACAGACTGGCAGCGCTGCCTGGAACTGGCGACCCGTACCGGGACACGACGCACCCTGCTGCTGGGACCGGCGCTTGCCCGCAAGTTACTGGGTACACCACTGCCGGACCCGGTATGCGACTGGATACGCACTGACAGCACAGTCCAGAAGCTTGTGGAATATGTCTGCCACCGCATGTTCGATGAAGAGAGCATGCGGGACCGGATACTGGAAAAGCAGCGCTTCCGCATCCGCGCACGCGAGCGTTTCCGCGACAGAATTCCGGTTTACCGGCACCTTGTCAGCGCACCATTGATCAAGCTTTTTGTACCGAGCAGGAAGGACATCGAACTGATCGAACTGCCAGGCGCGCCGTTTGTGCTGTACTACCTTGTGCGGCCCTTCCGCCTTGCCAAAAGACTCTGGTCCCGCGCCCTTCACGGCAACGACACACCGACCGGATAATCCACCTGGAACCCAGAGGCATCATTCGACTCACATGCCCGGCATCATCACACAAATACACTCGCTGTTAACGGCAAAAGAACGCCTGCGATTTGTATACTTTGTGCTTGCGGCGCTGATGATGACAGCCCTGGAACTGGTTGGAATCAGCACGATCGTCGCCTTTATGGGTGCGCTGGCACAGCCGGAAATGATTTTCGAAAACCGCTGGCTGAACCGTCTCTATAACGCGCTGGGTGTCGAGGATACGCGCCAGTTCATCCTGTTCAGCGGCTTCGCGTTACTGCTGATCTATCTGCTCAGGAACCTGTTTGCAGCTTTCATGGTGTGGCTGCAACTGCGATTCGTCTGGGGCACCCTGCTGTCGCTGTCACAGAGACTGCTGAAAAAGTACATTTACGGACCCTATGAGTATTTCCTGACGCATAACACTTCTGAAATCCAGAGAAACCTGCTCTCGGAAATGGACCACGTCGTTAACGGCGTAATCATGCCGATGACAAAACTGATAACCCAGTCAATCCTGGCGGGCTGCATCTTCGCATTGCTGTTCTGGAATGACCCGGTACTGGCATCAGCGACAACCATTCTGTTTGGCGGTGCCTATGCCTGGGTATATTTCGGATTCAGGCACAAACTGTCGACAATCGGCGTGCGCAGGGTCAAGGCCAACAAGCTGCGGTTCAAAACGCTTTCCGAAGCCCTGCATGGCATAAAGGAAGTCCGCATGTCTGGCCGTGAGCAGTATTTCGTCGACAACTTTTCCGGTGCACTGCGAAGGTTCATACGACAGGTGATTGCCGGGGCCCTGATTTCACAGCTACCCAAGTATCTGATCGAGGCACTGGCCTTCGGCGGAATTCTCGGTATCACGCTGTATGTCGTCGGCGTCAAACAGACGATGCAGGAGATCATACCGGTGACAACTCTCTACGTGGTCGCCGCCTACCGGATACTTCCGGGCTTCCAGCAGATAACCAAGGCGCTGTCAGCGCTGCGGCTCAATCGCAAGTCACTTGATGTGATATATCAAGACCTGATGCCTGCAGACACCGTCCCCGGCACTGCCACGACCGTGGATAGCAGGAAACAGCCCGTCACCTTCAACGACTCAATCCGGCTTAACAATGTCTCATTTCACTATCCGATGGCTGAGACGAATGCGCTTGACAGTCTCAATCTGACTATCGAGAAAAACACCTCGGTTGGACTGGTCGGCCCCACCGGAGCAGGCAAAAGCACGGTTGCCGATATCGTGCTTGGACTGCTGATCCCGCAGGCCGGTCAGGTCGAGATTGACCGCTCACCGATCACCGCGCAGACAGCACCCGCCTGGCAGGTCCACTCGGGATATGTACCGCAGCAGACCTACCTGGCCGATGACACGGTAACCCGCAACATCGCATTCGGTGTTGCCACGGACGAGATCGATCACGAGGCAGTAGCCGCGGCCGCGCGCATTGCACATATTCATGAATTTGTCAGCCGTGAACTGCCCGATGGCTTTGATACGCTCGTCGGCGAACAGGGGATTCGCCTGAGTGGCGGTCAGCGCCAGCGTATTGCCATCGCGCGGGCCCTGTATCACAAACCCGAGCTGCTCGTCTTTGACGAGGCGACCAGCGCACTCGACGGTGCAACGGAGTCAACCATCAGGCAATCCGTTCGCGAACTGGCAGGAACGAAAACCCTGCTCATCATCGCACACCGGCTCAATACAGTCAGGGACTGTGACGTCATACATGTGCTGGTGCAGGGGAAGATTATTGCCAGCGGCAGTTACGAGGCACTCATGGACGGCTGTGATACCTTCCGCGCCATGGCCCAGACCCCGGCACACTGACGGACACTAGATGGTTTGCAGCGCGACCCCGCTTCCGGGTATTGATACACGGATGTGATACACCGACCCCGGAGCTGTTATGTAGAGACCCATGCTGTCCCGGTCACCCCAAGCGCAGTTGGACGGTTTCTCCGGCATCCGTATCGTACCCAGATGCCGGCCACCGGGGTCGAACACCCAGACTCCACCAGCACCGGTGCAGTAGACGTTGCCTGCCATGTCGACAAGCATCCCGTCCGGTGCGCCGCGTTGCGGTACACGCATGTCGTGAAACGGGCGACCGTTCACCAGGCTCCCGTCATCAGCGACATCGAATACACGTATGTGACGACGATCGGATGAATCATCTATGTACAGCCGTTTGCCGTCAGGCGAGAAAGCCAGGCCGTTCGGCCGGTCGAAATCATCGGCAACCAGGCTAATATCGCCATGCACGGGATCTATCCTGTAGACACCCTGTAATGCAAGCTCCTGCTGCTCGGGCCTGATTCCATAGGGTGGGTCCGTGAAGTAGATCGCGCCGTCCCGGGCCACGACAACATCATTCGGGCTGTTCAGGCGCAGCCCCTGATATGCGTCAGCCAGGACGCGCACGGAGCCATCCGTGTCGGTTATCGTTACGCGGCGGTTGCCCTGCTCACAGGCAATCAGACGACCTGCCGCGTCGCGCGTCAAACCGTTGGAATGACCGCTGGGTTCCCTGAAAACGGAAACCACGCCATCCGCAGACAGCTTGTATATGCGGCTGGCCGGGATATCACTAAATAGCAAACAGCCCTCTTCAGGAAACCATACGGGCCCCTCGGTAAACCGGTAACCCGTTGTCAGGCGCCGCAGCCTGGCCCGGGAGGGGAACATGCCGGCAAAACTCCCCGTTTCCGGAAACAGCGGCCCGAAAGCAGCCAGTTGCATCCTGCGCGTTACGTTACGTAGTTTTCGCCGCCAGTTAACTGCCATCATGAGTCACCGCACACCGCGAATCCGGCTCTCACCTGCACACAGTTCCTCGAATAACTCGTCATACTCGGACGCATCGACTGGAAACTCAACGGGCTTTCTCCGGACTGCAGACAAAAGAATACCGTTAATCAGCTCAACCGCAGGACGGGTGCTTGCACCGCTCACCAGGGGTTCTCCATCTGTCAGCACGGCATCGACAAAGCTGCGCATGAGAATCGGCATGCCGGTTGTCCTTCTGCGTCGTTTCAGAATGCCAAGCCTGCGCCATAACCTGGCGGGCCTTAGCAGTTTTTCCAGATCGCGCCGCCCGTCCGGTACACTGACAGTTCGCCACTCGATTGCCGGCTGATCATGCGCATCCTGCATTTGCGCATTCAGCTCGACCAGACTGTCTTCAAAGAGGCCAAGCTGTATCAGGTCCTTTTCATCGCCTGCCAGGCTACGCACATCGGGCATGACAAGCATCCCCCTGTCCCCGACCACATGACGGACACTGAAGGCCCTGGGCCTGTTTATCGTCATCTGCAGCGTTGCCAGGACACCGCCCCCGAACACCACACTGGCACTGAATGCATCATCGAGTTCCATGTTGTGAAGCTGGTTTACAACTTCAGCGGACACCGCCTCCGGACGCCCGAACAACCAGCAGATCAGGTCAAGGTCGTGGCTCGCCTGGTTCATCAGCAGGCCGCCTCCGGCCCGGCGCCAGCTCTTGCGCCAGGCATCACGTGCATAATAAATTTCCGGCCGGAACTCGGCCCAGGTCCACAACACCTGCATTATCCGGCCAAGCTGGCCCGAGTCGATAATACGCTTCATTGTCTGCGGCGAATGGTGCAGGCGGTACTGGTGACCCACGCTGATCTTCAGCTTGCGGGAATCGGCCTCGGCCAGCATTTCATCCACTTCCGACAGGCGGTTGGCGAAGGGTTTTTCGAGAAAAATGTGGACACCGTCCCTTAGGCACGCGAGTCCGATTTCCGCATGCAGGTGATGCGGAGTGGCAATCGACACGGCATCGACGACGCCGGCATCGAGCATGTCACGGTAGTCCGCGAACACGCGCACGTCACGCCCTGTCGCGGCAACTCGCAGGGCCTCCTCATTGACGTCCACCAGCGCCGTGAGTTGCAGCCTGTCGTCCTCCAGCGCACGCTGGATATGGTACCTGCCGATCCCGGTGACACCGATCACGCCGTAGCGCAACTTGCTCATGGCAGCCCCGGATATGACGTTACGACAATCACCGCCGCATGTCGCTGTGATGCCGTCACTGGTTGAGACCTATGCTCATCTGCTTTACGGGTAACAGCTGACTATCTGACAGGCTCGTTATTGCGCCATGGCCCGGTAAAACCCTTTCTGCCATCAGCATGCGTAATGCTACCGTAGCCGTCTTTCTTGCCGTTCTTCCAGCCGCCGGTATAGCTGGAACCATTGGCCCACACATGCGTACCCTGCCCGTCCCTTACATCATTCCTGAATGAGCCGATGTATCGGCCACCGCCCGGCCAGGTCAATATACCTTCACCGTCCCTGACATCATTCACCCATCCACCCGAGTAGCGCGCGCCTTTTTTAAGTACGTGCACCCCCTGGCCTTCCCTCATACCGTTTTTGAACGCCCCTGTGTAATGACCACCATCGTCATATCTCATAACGCCCTGTCCATCCGGCTTTCCATTGAGGCATTCGCCGGAATAATTGCCGGCACCTCCATGCGTCGTCTTCCAGCGCATGTCACAATGGACATAACCGCCATCTGCAGCAACGCATATCACTGATGCAAGCAGGCCAGCCAAAAGCAGCGGGCATAGTGTCAACAGACGTAAATTCATTAGATGGATTTCCCTGTGTTTCGAAGCCGGCAACCGGCGACAGCATAAATAATCGATAGTGCCACCACACTCCCGCCATTAGCCAGGTCAGTTCGTGCGCCAGTCCTTGTAGCGTGACCTATTGAATTTCCGGTAAAACACATCATAGACCTCGGCCACGGTTCTCGGTTTTCTGTTTTCTGCATGAAAAATATTCATGTTACGTGCAGCAGGGCCGGGGAATATATCACTGGCGACTTTATCCGGATTCCTGTCCAGGAGTTCAAGGAAGGTTATTGTGCCGGATAAGCCGAGAAAGTGGGTTAAATACATTTCGGTGCGGCCGGGCTCATGGTCAATCGATGATGACAATCGCCGCATATTGTCCTTCAGGTATTCTGCCGCCATTAACGCCGACATTCTCGGATTATGGCGCAAATCCAGCACATGCCGGTATACAACCGGATCACTTATCATGGGCTGCCTGTTGCCGTCACTATCCACGACATATTCCACCTGGGACACGTAGCTTTCAATACCGTAGCTGGCGCCGTGCCGCTTGATGGTATCCAGCCAGGTACCCTCCTTGAACTGGTAAAGCCCCGCGGCAGAGGATTTCAGGGCCCTGGAGTCCGAATCAAAGGTGCTCTCCGCTTCAGCGAGTTCCATGAGAAATGAAAAATCCACGCCGGTACGCAAACTGCTCAAGCGGATTGCGGCCAGCACCCCGCTGTCTATACCGAAGCGTTTCTCATCCTCCCGTGCCAGATCGGCAAACCGCCTGACATGCCTGGCCGGATAATCCGTATCTGTTTTCTGCCGCGTCCCCATGGCCGGCTGGTAGAGGAGCTGAAATTCCTGCAACGCCTGTTCGGTTTGCGCCCCGGCGAAGCCATCTGCCCCGGCATGCCCGAGATCAAAACCCAATACTATCAGGTTGGTTTGCAGTTCCTTTACCAGCGGGTCGAAGTCGGAAGTGCCGGCCTGGTCACGCCCTCCTGTACCCGCCAACTGCAGCGGCGGCCCCCATTCGCCAGCCTCATTGTCGTCCCCGCGCGAATGCCCATTGATACGTACCGGGCGTGATACCGGCACCTCCTGTTTTACGGAATCCGGACCTGCATGACTCAAGGACACCGGCCGCGCGGCTATCAAACCGGCACTGCCAGCCTCCTCAGCGCGCATGCTGGTCCGGGCCTGGTCTGTCCTGTCAGGGTTAACGGTCTTGTCCATCGGGTCAGCATTAATGGTGTCATCCAGCCTCGCCATACCCCGGTCATTTGCCTCTGCCGGACTCCCTGTAAAGGCCACTTCATGCTGACTGATATGCTCCTCAATCAAGAGTCTGAGATCCTTGCTTGCAGCGGAGAGTTCCAGCAGGTCCTGCCGGACGGTCCACAGCGATGTCGCCCCTGCCAGGGCGCCCAGCAGAAAAAGACCCGCAACCAGGGCCATAGCCAGAACGTACTTTTGCGGCCTGGCTGATTCCGCATGGATCGCCTCCAGCAGATATCGCCTGGTCTTGCGAAGGGAATCATCCAGGTTCGACTGGAACTGCAACAGAGACTGCTGCTTGTTCTCGACCTGATTAAGCGTCGCCTGCATTGTCCCCAGTAACGATTCGTGCTTCGCATGTTCCTCATTCAGCCTGTCTTCCAGCCGCCCGACATGCGCGGCGGTGGACTGCTGGTGGATGGAGGCTTCCTCAAGGAGGGCTTCGAGAACATGCAATTGCCGGTGTGCCGTATCGCGTTCGGTCTCCAGCCCGGCGACCCTGTGCCCGAACTCTGCAATCTCATGCCTGTCCCGACTCCTGGTACTCTCGAACTCATTGCGAACTCTATCCAGTTCAACCGTCAGAGACCGGTTTTCTTCCACGACAGCAGACAGCTCGCGCTCCAGTTTCCTGGTCCGCGGCAGGGCAAACTGATTTATGGCATGCAGGACTTTCTGCCAGTAGTGTTTCACGTTACCCAACTGCCCGGTCTTCCGTATAGCCGCTTCAGCGGTATCCGCAGCGTTTATTAATATCGGGGTTCTGTCACCAGGACCCGGTTTTGGTTGTTTGTTGTTAACCGTTACTCCTTGCAGAATACATCTCGATCGCCCCTTCCGTCAAAAATATGGCGTATTTATTGCCATTTATGTGGTAGCCAAGGGCATATCTGCCGCTTGGGCACAATCGAGACCGATCAGCTGACTGCAAATGAGCCGTACTTCTCCCCCCTGAGAGCAAGCGGGATGAACTCGCCACACAGGCAAGGCAGTGCCTGCGCCGGAGTACGGAAATTCAGTAGCGGAGGTGAACTACAGGCAGCATGACGGTCACTGTATTTGGCCATGATCGCGGTCAGGAGCCCCCTTCGGGGGCGATTCACGCGTGCGATCGGGTATCAATCGGCACGCATCCCTGTTACAAACCGGTGCTTGCCCGATCGTGAACGCGGTATGGCCACGACGCGTTCCACCTGGAACGACATATCACTGCCGAGGTCTGTCTGCAGCCGTGACTGCAACGCCTGCCTGACCAGGTCCACAACGTCCTGCCGGGCGCAGAGTTTCAGGACAATGCTGCCGGGCCCGGTCTGCACGAACTGGAATTGCCCGATGCCGCTATGGCCATCCAGAAGATGCACGAAATACGCCGGATAGATCCTGCGCCCACCGGGCGTCACAATGAGGTCATTCTTGCGGCAGACGTCGAGCGACAGCAACGGAAATGGCGAGCCGCAACTGCACTGCCCCTCCCGCAAACGGCCCAGGTCACCGAGCTCGTAACGAATCATCGGCATCACGCGATTGGTCAGCGATGTCACCAGCAGCCGGTGCTCTCCATCGACCGGTATCGATTCGAGTTTCACCAGGTCACTGAACACGTGGAAGTTGCCATGCGTACATTGCAGGCCGATATTCGGCACCTCCCGGCTGCCGTACTGATTGAATACCGTGCATGAGAATGCCGATTCAATGGCGGCGCGCTGCCAGTCGTAAAGCACCTCTGCCGTCGTGAACACCCCCTTGATGGTTGCCGGCATGCACATGTTGTGGTGCCGTACAAACTGCGCCAGTTCCGCCAGGACCGAGGCATACCCCTGCAGCAGGACCGGCTTCCAGGACTGAACGTGGCGCGCCCAGTCCAGCAGGTCGGTTTCAGTGAATTCATACGTGCCGAGCGTCTGCTCGGCCGCGGCATAGCGCCGCAGCCGGTCGCCCGGCTTGCGCGGCTTGCGGATATCCTGTCGCGCACCCCAGAAGTTCAGCACCTTGTCGCCCGGTCGCCAGCCAGCCCAGCGGTAACTGCGCATCATGCCCGCACGCATCTGCTCGGTTTTCTCGTCGTTGTAATAATATGCCAGCGGCTTGCCGGTCGAACCGCCAGTGTAGGCCAGTTTCAGGCCGGCCTGCCCGGGGCCACCGGCGACCAGCGCATCACGCCGTTCAACCACCGCCTGCCGGGTAAGGACCGGCAGTTCAGCCGGATCAAAATCCGGCCCGGCAATGCCCTGATAGCTGTGCCTGTAATAGTCCGTATGCCGGATCGCAAACCGCACCATGGCGTTGAACTGCTGCTGCTGGTAGTGCTGCAACTGTTCAGCGCCCAGCGCCTCATGCGCGAGCAGTGGCTTCAGCAGGCGATAACGCAGCGGCTTCGCCCGCCGATGGACAAGGCTTTTCAGCCGGGCCATCACCTCTGCAGTACCCGCTCCCAGGACTGCCGGTCACACCGGTAGGATGCCAGGGCATCGACAATGGCCGTAAGGCGTTCATCACGGTGGGCGGCATCATCGATCAACTGCCAGCAACGCGATGCGGCACCGAAGTTGGCGTGCAGCGACGCTGTGAATTGCCCGAACAGGGCATGCGTTTCTGCAGCGCTGTCTGTGTCGTTCCACCAGTGACCCGGGTCAGACAGAAGGGCCTCGACATCGCTCAGGCGGTTCAGCACGCGCTGGCGCACATCCGCATACTGTGCCCGCATCCTGGCTTCTGTCGCCAGTACCTGCGCCCGTATCTCATCCCTCGCCGGCAGCTGCCCAGGGTAACCCCGCTCCACCAGCCCGGTCACTGCAAACAACATAACGTCACCGAAGAACTGCCGTTCGAACTCGCCGGACAGGTCAACCAGCGGGGCACTGCGATCCACACCCGGTCGGAATTCCGAACCACCCGTCTCGTCCACCGTCCGCCTGTGCAGCATTGGCAGGTTGGCCGAAACAAAGGCATCACCGCTACTGGCCTGTACGAGACGCCCGAGTACCGGCCCCGCCATTCTCAGCTGCAGACCCGCAAACGGAATGAAATACTTCAGGGCCCCGGGTGAGAGTACATAGTTCCCGGTATATACCGTGCGTGCCGGCGTGACGTTCGCCTGCACATCGACATGCCTGTACGGTGTTACCCGCGTGGGGTGCTCACCATCGAAGAAACGGTTGAGCCGGTGCACGAACCGGGACAGGCATGCCCGATGGTCGTGCGGCCCCTGCAGAGGACACTG
>Ga0209536_100007210_pt1 | contig 16886 bp, 15 predicted proteins | sample DeeMarSeWOR28_12_FD_187461 | JGI IMG/M metagenome (GOLD analysis project Ga0209536, IMG submission 187461) | Marine sediment microbial communities from White Oak River estuary, North Carolina - WOR-2-8_12 (SPAdes) (version 2) | ecosystem: Environmental > Aquatic > Marine > Intertidal zone >... | reverse complement strand
AAGTCTTCAGTTCCCTTGAGTTTCGCCCTGACTTGATTAAGAACTACCACCGCCACATCATGGTTTCGTGCTAGACCCTTCAAGACCCCTGCCTGTCTGTTCAGTTCACGGTGGTTTGCATAGTTTGTCTTCTTGTCTTCGAGCTCTAGCCTGTAGAATCTCGTCAACGTATCAATAATGATAAGCTTCGTATTCTCCCTTAGGTACAATTCGAGGTCATCAATAAGCACTCCCTGCTCACTGAATCCCTTAGGGGCCAATATTTTGACAATATCTTCAATATCACTGAATACTCGACCTGTTATCTGTTCTAGGCGCCGTACTGGTGATGTACCTTCAGAGTTCACATAGATGGTCCCTAAATCAAGTCTATGTGCATTGGCGACAAACTGTATAGCAAGAGTGGTCTTTCCTGCAGCTGCATCCCCATAGACATGTGTGAATAATCCTGTGTTTACCCCACCATTGAAGATACGATCAACCAATGATACCCCAGACGGAAGAATCAAATTCAATCCCACTGCCTTCTTTTCGTCACTCTCGAGTGATAAGCATATCTAGAAGGATCGACATCATGCTTAGGTGGCAGGTAGCAATTGCCACAGAGAATCCCAGGGTGCTCTATCTTGTCATCGAGCTCTTGAAGAAACTCGACCTCAAGTTTGTGGTCTGCACACCAGGCGACTCTCGTTGTGAGGACGCAAAAGTAGTCGTGACTACAAGAGAGGACTCCAATGAACATGATGCTCTTGTCGTGGTGGATGATGACCTCGACCCCGTCCTTACATCGATTGAGATTATGGCCAAACTCAACGACATTCACAGTCCAATACTAGCGATTATAGGTATTGATCCTGGAATGAGGTTTGGAGTCGCGTTGCTCATAGATGGGATTGTAACTTACACAAACTCTCCTGTTTCACCCAGTGCTGCTGCAAAACTCACATCACGACTCGAATCTTATGTTGCTAGATTGTTTCCAGATTGTAGAACAACAGTCCGCGCAGGAACGGGGTCAAAACTGTATTCAACGCTATTCCTTAGAGATATGAATCGTCATTTTCCCGACCTGACAATCGAACTTGTGAATGAACATCACACAACACTCTCAGGAGGGGTCACCTCTGATCAAACATCAGCTATACTCATTGCTGGAAGATCCGGGCGTTCTCAGACTGATACGGATATTATCCTTGAAGCAAAGGCAGGCTATGTCAGGTCGTTGCAGCTGTTTGTTCGGCGTTTCAGCAGAGGTAAAAGAGAGCTGTCCACTGACGAAGCACGTGCCATCTTACTTGATGAAACCTCACTTGATTGTGTTCTGACAGACTGCTAAACAACGAAGAAGCTCTCTACCTGATGAGCTGTGATATCTGGATCGTTCGCAATGATTTCTGTGACATCTGTCAACCAAGATGGAACGAATCTACTAAGATATGGTGTTCCGAATCTCTGGTCAAGCATCACTATTACTCCCCTGTCATCCAGTCGTCTAACCGGTCTACCTGCAGCCTGAATCGCACGGGTCATTGCTGGGAGTACGTATGCATAATCTCTACCCTTCTGATTGAAACGTGAATCATAGTAATTGATTTGTGCCTCCATCCTTGGAGTGGGTTTTGCATATGGTACACCTACAACCACGACACTCTCCATGTTTGTACCTGGAAAGTCGCCTCCCTCTGAGTTTCGACCCCCTTGGACACCCAGAAGCACAGCACCTCCACGGTCTCCCTGTTTCTTGAAATCCTCAATCAGCTTGTCATTCTCTGTTCCTTTCATACCTGCTTTCTCAATGAAGAGTTTGCGTCTGAGACGCTTCTCGAGACCAGCATCAAGTAGCGACTTGCCTACGGAATAGCTAGACGTGAAGATTCCTGTATTACTTGGGGTTGCATCTGCAACAGCAACACAGTGATCTACCATCTGTTCAAAGGTTGATTTGCTTCTGTTCTGATATGAAGTGTCTAGGCCATTTACAATCAACCCAAGTCTATTCCTTCTAGCAAAGGGACTCTGAAATGTCGCTTTGACCGCATCAGACCCGAATCCCAACATCTCAGAGTATGCGTCTAATGGTGATATCGTTCCAGAAATGGCCACCGAACTATGGACCATTCCAAGAACGTTCCCTGTGACAGCTGTTGGATCTAGAGCAACAAGGTCCAATGAAACCCTCCTGGTTTCACCGTAGCCTCTAGCGGATGCCAAAAGAAATGCGTAATCATCCCTCTCCGCACATTGTAGCCATCTGGTGAGAAACTCACTCACCCTGTGGATGGATGATCGTGGGAACTTGCCAGATTTTAGTAGCCCTCGCCGTATCTTGTTTCCAAGGTCTTTCATGTGTGCAAGAATCTGTGGTTGATGTCCAAGTTGAGCTACTTTTATTGTAGATTCAACTATCTGACGAGGATTAACCATCTTCTCATCAACTTGTTTCATCTCAGCGGAGAGCTCTAGAATCGTCTTTGCTAGGGCACGAGTGAAATCCTTGGAAGGTTCATCATTGTAGGTATTTGCTTCTCGTAGTGCCTGTCTTACAGCTCCAATAGTCAACGAGTCACTAGCAGAGTCTAATGCTGTGGCTGGTACATTGTGTGCCTCATCCTGAACAAGCACCATCTTTGAGGGTGGAGTTTCAAGGTCGGGTATGAACACCTCAAGTATCCATGGATCAAAGACGTATAGGTATGAGAGTGCAACTACATCGACAACCTTGGCAAGCCGTTTGGTCAATTCATACGGACAGATTGACCTACTGGCTGCTATCTTAGCAATCTCAGGAGCTGTAAGCACCCTCTTTGGCATATCCTCTAGGAGGTCTTCTGGGTTACCTGCATGACGGAGTTTCTCATAGAACGAACATCGTCCAGTTGCTTTCAATTGACCACAAACCTCAGAGATTGGCGCCACAAAGTCTGCATTCTCAAGAACGAACGTGTTCAAACACATATGTCGACGACCACGGAAAGAAACACCAGACACATCTTTGGTCTTAGAAATCTCCTCAAGTTCTTCCATGACACGGTCCAGTTGTCTATGGGTTCGTGCGCAATACAGCACTTTGCCTTTTTTCTTCTTTATCCAAGGCAATATTCCGCTTAATGTGACACAGGTCTTGCCAAACCCATTTGGAGCTTCAGAACAGATGTGTACTCCCGCATTGACTGATTCCTCTATTTTTTTCATCATGTTCTCTTGACCGTCGCGTGCTTCAGGATACGGAAAGAAGTCCGTATAACTCGAGGAATCTTCAGTCATGTGACCTCTATACATTTGCACGCCATGGCCTTGATAACCATGTTGCTTTGCGTTACTGATTTATCCAAGCTGTACACTCAATTGGTTGACTAGTCATGGAGTTCGATGACATAACTGAGTTCTCATCGGAAACATCGGCAGGACCTGTAAGGATTCGCATTATGAGACTTTCAAATGGGGTTCTAGTTCTGATTTCCGATTCAAACAAGTTCAGACTTGGATTGTCTGCTATGGCAATTCCTGCTGGACAAGGTCGTTCTGAACCAACATCAATTGGATTCTTCACCACAGAGATGGAGAGTACATTGGTACGCACACTTGCTGAAAGAGTGGCATTGTGGATGAATCAGACCTGTATGCTTATTGTCGCGATGAGTACCCTCACTAGGGAACGTATGATGGAACTCATGACGGTGCTGAAAGATCGTCTCCTGACTTGAGCTGTTCAGCGACATCAAATACCCAACGTCCTGTTTCTTCTAGTTGACAGAGTTTCTCGATATACTCTTTCCAACTCACTCCGCTGGCCTTTTTCCAAGCCTCATATGACGTATGTAGACTATCCAGTGCACTCTGATGATATTGACACAAGACACTGCCCTTCACCACAGTACGACCACAGATCTTACAGAATGTCATTTCTCCTCCCCCTCTGTTTTCTTGTCCTGTTTATTCCGACGTTCTTCAAGAGCCTTGAGCTCGTCCTTCCTCCCAAGACATTCTGTCCAGTTGATACAAGTTTCCCACTTCCTGCGCCCTGATGTCACTTGGAACATGATGTAGCCGCAGTGTGGGCAAACCGTATCTAGAGGTGTTATATCCCCTTTCTGTGGGAGTGGAAATGTCTGGTCACAATTACCCTCGCTATAGTTTGAACAACCTACGAACCTTTTTCCAGTCTTTGAGGACCTTATCACGCGAAGTGTACCCTCCTGACATTTGGGACACTCACCGAGTTCCTCTTTTGATTGCCAATATCTCTGTAGACCCGTCACGAGTTCATTTCCAATCTCACTCTCTTGTGACTTGAAGTCCTCAAGTAGTTCTAGGAGGTTGCTCTTTGCTTCAGTGAGTACACTCTCTCTGTCTTTCTTCTCTTGTTGAATCTCCTCCATCTCACTCTCCAAGAACCGTGTGAGTTCAGGCGATAGAATGTTTGGCATGTACTTCCCAAGAGTTTCAAAGAGTGCATATCCAAGTGTGGAGAGTTCAAACCTGTCATTCATCGTGTATCCTCGAGACTTTATGGAGTCTACAATCCTTGCTCTTGTTGCCTTAGTCCCCAGATTTTCTTGTTCTAATAACTTCAGGAGACTGGCTGGATTGAAACGGGCTGGTGGTTGTGTATACCGCTCCTCGTCACTAACAGGACTCAATAGAAGTGAATCTCCCTCGGAGATGTCAGGAAGCTCTCTCTCATTCGTCTTTGAATAGGGTCCGTAGAATTCCATCCATCCTTGCTTTAGAATCCTAAGCCCCCTCAGATAGAGAAGATGTTCTTCGTGTTTGATATCTGCACGGAGATGCTCCTTCTCAGCTGGTTCACAGAACAGTGCTAGAAATCTTCTTACAATAAGGTCATACAGCTTATTCTCACTGGGTGTGAGCCGTTTCGTTGGTTTTGACCCAGTTGGATGTATAGCAGGATGCGCAGGATCGCTCTTCTTGCCCTGCACGGGTGTGAGATTCCCTTTCTGTAGTACTTGCTTCGTCATTCCTGCATAACTCTTCATCTTTCCAAGTCCGCTGATAATCTTCTTCAGGTCAATCGTTTCTGGCAGCTTTTCACTACTTGTTCGAGGATAGGAAATGACTGCATCAAGATAGAGCGACTGAGCGATTGCAAGGGTCCTACTTGGTTTGAATCCAAAGTGTCGATACGCCTCAGACTGCAGCGTACTAAGATTGAACGGTGGATGAGGTTGCTGTGTACTGATCTTTTTGTTTATCGAATCAACATGAGCTGTCTGTCCATCCAGATCACCCACAATTGAATCAGATTCATTTCTTGTTTCTATTCGTTTCTTAGAATACTCCAGTTCTATCTCTATGTTGTTGTGCATAGTCTTTGCATGAATCACCCAAAATGGGTTGGGTACAAAGAGGTTGATCTGTTGTTCCCTCTCTGCCACAAACGAGAGCGTGGGTCCTTGGACTCTCCCGGTTGACACGATTTTGAACCAGCCTGCTGTGTTCTTTACTGCTAGGGTCAGAGCTCGAGTGAGGTTTATCCCATATAGCCAATCAATCTCATGTCTTACCTGACCTGCCGCTATCATTGGGAAATTCAGGGAGCCTGCCATATTATCATAAGCGCTTTGAATCTCAGAGTCTGTGAGAGTGCTGAAGAACATCCTGTGAGCCTGCTCTGGGTCTGCGTTGCAGGCATGCTTCAATGTAAGATATCCAATCAGACTCCCCTCGATGTCATAGTCTGTTGCAACGACAAAAGAGTCTACATCCTTCGCTAGCTTCTTGATTAGATTGATGATTGGTTTTATCTGAGTGGCTTTCTTCTCAACCTCATACCTTGGAACCCATGAAGTTTCCATTCTCGGATAGGTCCATCCTTTCACGGTCTGCTTAAGTTCGAATAGATGTCCCAGTGCATATACCACTACAAGATCATCATTTTCTCTTTTGCATTCATAGTATGAGGCTCCTCGCTTCTTGACCTCGGTGGGGCTTTTGTTCTCATCCAGAGCATGTGCTATACGCTTGGCTGCAGTAGGTTTCTCTGTGATCACCATCACTCTGGACAATTTTCTATACCTCTCCTCTCAGTTATCGCAACTAACACATGCTCAAATAGCCATTGTGGCTCATTCACTCATTCATTAGTACAACATTGCATATCGCGTAAGTCTTAAAAGCAGACACAAAATGTGGACCGCTCGAGGTAAGATATGTGAAGCCTTGGTGGCCAAGTATCATAGTAAAGCCAAGAGTGCGACTCACTAGGCCCAGTTTTGGAATGCCTACTCGCCCTCCGGACACAGTCATTTTTGGAATCATGTTCATTGCCATACTGTTCGTCTTAGGAGGCAATATCTATACCTTAGTCAGAACTCCACCTGCAGTTGCTGGAAGTCAGTCAGGCGCTCCAATCCTTATTGCTCCTGGTATTGACCAGCAATTAGGAATGGAAGGGATTGTTGCCTCAGTAATCATTCTTGTAGGTGTTACCGGTCTAGGAATGGTATACTACGCCTCAAAGTATGTCTTCCAACCAGGTTACGCAACCCGACTTATGGTCCTTGGAATGATAATGGCTGGTGTTGCATTTCTGGTCTTCAGTTATCTATGGAATATCAAGGCGGGCTTCCTCTAGAGTCCTCCTTCCCACATAGCAAACAGAGAATCAGTCTATGTAAGGAATCGATAATCTATCTCAGTCTGCTTCAGGAGCCTAGAAATCAGTTCTTCCGCTATTTCTAGCTTGATCTGTTTCCTCTCTCCTGCAGAGAAGTGACTGTCATGTCCAGGCTTAGACCACTTTCCTACTGTATCTCCAAAATCCATTCCTGCGAGGATGATACTCTCTGGCGAGTAATCGCAGACAACATGACAGGCTCTGTCCCCATCTGTGAATCCTCCCCATAGAAAAGCTCTCTCAGTTGGCTCAACCTGTGTACTTCCCAAAACAGCACCTAACCTTGGGACAATGGAAGTGACTCGTTCCATGTTGTCTCCATGAGCATGAACAATCAACAATGAGCCATTGTTCTTTGCCTGAATGAGATGGTCAACGTTTCCATCCAAATCAGTCACTACTACATCGCAATGCAGACCAATTTCCAACATGACTGAGGTAGCACCATCAGCGACAACAAACACAGAGTCCTCTGTTTCTGAGAATGATTCTATCTGTCGTTTCAGAGAGGGACCTGCACCGCACACCACAATCTGTCTTCCTGAGATAATCTCCGACAATTTAGCCAGAAGTGGATTGGGATCTATTGGCTGAAGCATAGATGTGAGAAGGTCTGTTGCTCTTCTATCAGCAATAGAATCAAGACTTAATCTCTGCATAATGTCCAAGTAGACCGGACGCCAATCATCCCATCTCAATATCTACACCAACTCTAGTCGTTTCTCTCGTATAACCTCTCCCATCCTGATGGCAGTCTTAGTTTCCACAACATCATGGGTCCTAATAACACACGCACCATTCACAACCGCAAAAGCAGTTGCTATTAATGAACCTGTCAACCTATCGTCTGGATTTGGTAGATCGAGGATATGACCGATGAAGGCTTTCCTAGAAACTCCTACAAGAAGTGGATGTTTCAGCTTGGTATACTGTTTCAACACACTAAGAATCTCAAAGTCAACCTCAGGTGGCTTTCCAAATCCAATTCCAGGATCGAGGATTATCTTGTCTTTTTGAATTCCTACATCTTCTGCAATTCTGAGGCTCTTCTTCAGCGAATCTATTGATGCCTTCACACTTTCACATGGTGGTTTACAATTGGCCATCAGAACAACAGGGACTTCATACTCTGCTACAAGGCTTGCCATCTTTGAGTCAGATTGCATTCCTGAAACGTCATTGATCATAGCTGCACCATGTTCCAATGCAATCTCCGCAACCTTCGATGATATTGTGTCAATCGAAACAGGTGGATATTTCGAAACATCAATAGATTCCATAGCTTGCGTCACTCTCTCAATTTCATCTGCAGTTGAAATCTCTGATGTTCCATAGACCTGTTTTGGAGCTGTGGATGCAGCCCCGATATCAATAATGTCCGCGCCTAGTTCTGAAGAGTTCTTCATCATCTCTTGGAAGTTATCAGCATCCTCCGCAATGGATCCCTGATAGAACGATTCAGGTGATAGGTTAATCACACTCATCAATCTTACAGGCTTATTTGGACCAATTAATAGGCCACGAACGTCTACGGTGGGGATATCGGTCAAGTGATAGTACCTCTGTTTGTACAGCTTCATAGAAGGAAATAAAATGGTAGCTGAATCCGCTAGGAACACCTGTAGGAGCATACAAATTGGTGATTTAGCATGAGTGATACACTGAAGCGCACACATCTCTATGATTGGCATGTAGAACACGGTGATGTGATTCCTTTTGCTGGATGGGAAATGCCTGTTCGCTACACAGACATCAGGGAAGAACACATGGCTGTGCGAGATAGTATCGGAATGTTCGATACATCACACATGTCACGGTTTATCATCAAAGGACCTCAAGCTAGAGAGTTCCTTCAGACCCTAACGACAAACAATGTCAGTAATCTGGGTGTAAATGAAGGTCAGTACACCACCTGTCTGAATGAGAAAGGTGGAATCCATGATGATTTGACACTCTACAGAGTGGATGAAGACGAGTACATATGGATTACAAATGCCTCCAATGGACCAAAGATTCTGAATCACCTACAGAAACATGCACCGACTTTTCAGGTTGAGGTGATGGATAGATCCAGAGAAATTACCATGATTGCTGTTCAAGGCCCAAAAGCCCTTCAATTGATTCAGAAAATAGCGGATAGGGACATCACGAACTATTCCCGATTTTCAAGTCATAGAGTCAAGCTATCTGGTTATGATTGCTATCTTTGTAGGACAGGCTACACAGGCGAAGATGGAGTAGAGATTCTTCTTCTTGATACTCCATTCACTGATGATGGTAAAAAGAAGGCAACGGCATTCTGGGGGGAGTTACTGTCGCAGGGTAAGGAGTTCAACATCAAACCTTGTGGTCTGGGCTCAAGAGACTCCACGAGACTCGAAGCAGGATTTGTCCTGTACGGTCACGAACTAGATGAAGAAACATCACCGATAGAAGCCAAGATTGCTTATGCTGTGAAGTTTAAGGTGGACCCTCACTACATTGGCTATGATGTCGTACAACATCACAAGAAAGAGGGTGGAATCCGAAAGACACGCATAGGTCTTGTCATGATTGACCGTGGTATTCCAAGAGAACACTACCCTGTCCTTCTGAATGGTGAGGTAATTGGAGAAACCAGTAGTGGTGGACTGTCTCCTGTTCTGAACAAGGGGATTGCACTTGCCTATGTGAAACCTGACTCTGTGAAAGAGGGAGAAACAGTCGAGATAGATATCAAAGGCAGAATGAGGAAAGCTGAGGTCACAAAGTGGCCGTTCTATGACACTGAGGTCTATGGCAGCTCTCGAACACAATAACCAAAGCCATTTAAACCGAGTCAGCTCATCGCAACGCGTAGGTGGACCGAATGAGCGACACCGAGGTTAAGGATGATAGAAAATATAGCAAGGACCACGAGTGGATTAAAGTCGAGGGCGACCTAGTCGTAGTCGGCATAACAGACTTTGCTCAGAACTCTCTCCATGAGATCACTTTTGTTGAGATCTCAGAGGTTGGTACTACTTTGGAGGCCAATGGTGAGTGTGGGCTCGTCGAATCCATGAAAGCATCATCAGACATCTTTTCACCTGTGGCTGGAGAGATTGTCGAAGTGAATAGTGAACTAGAAGATGCTCCAGAGATTGTTAATGAGGATCCATACGGCAAGGGTTGGATGTTCAAACTCAAGCCATCAAACCTTGACGCTGACCTCGCGGGTCTCATGGATGCAGCAGCATACAAAGAATTCATCGAATCTCTTTAGATATCCTGAATTTCAACGATGGAGTAATGGAAAAGGGGCCACAACCCCTTCCATGCCTCTATTTCCTTGTTTAGACGTGTTTTTACATATAGGACAAATTTACAATTAACAGCAACCTTTTTAGCGAATCACAAAATCGCTGCCGATAGTTCGAAACAGCTCGGAGACTGTACCATACATGTCATTTGGCAAGTTCAGAAGGTCCACTGGAAGATTTCTACGGAAAGTATTCCATAGACCCAAGTCAAAGATTTCACGCGGTTCTATCATGCTAGTTGTGACTCTTCTTTTGATATTCACAACAGCACTCCTACTACGTGTTGAGCCATTATTCAACTCACAGCCGATAGTTCGTGCGTTCGACCCCTGGTTCCAGCTAAAAGTGACAGACTATGTCGCCGAGAATGGTTTCGGCGCCTTCTTCACATGGTATGATGAAACTACTTGGGTTCCATTTGGTCGTGATATGGCAGCGACTAGTTACATTGGAGTTCCATTCACAAGTGCATTCTTCTACTTCCTTCTAAATGGAATTGGAATCCAAATTGATGTCCTAACAGTATCCTTACTCCTACCTGCCTTCATGGGTGCACTCACAACAATTGTTGCATTCTTCCTGGGGAGAGAGCTTGTTAACAACACTGTAGGACTCTTTGCAGGTCTTTTCACCGCATTCATTCCAGCTTTCATAACGAGAACTGTTGCAGGATTCTATGATAATGAGTGCATAGGTGTATTTGCAATTGTACTCACATCATTCTTCTACATTCGCGGTCTGAAGCGAGGCTCTATTCCCTCGTCTATTGGTGCAGGTCTATCACTTGGCTATCTACAGATGTCTTGGGGTGCAGCAGATTTCATACTCGGTGTTTTTGCACTTCACGGTTTCCTTATGTTAGTCATGGGCCGCTACAGTCGCCGACTTCTGACTTCCTACCTGCTTACTATCATGATAGGTATCTTCATTGGAGGGCTCATTCCACGAAATGGATTTAGCAGTCTCACTAGCTTTGCTCTTCTTGCTCCTATCGGTATTGGAGGATTACTCGTACTCTATGAGGTATGGCTACGGATTGGAGCCTATCGCGAAACAACAGCCTCTGCGCTGGCACCTCATCTCAAACCAATATTGACTGGGCTGATTGTTCCCGCCATTGGCATGAGCGCTTACTTGATGTATACTGGTGGACTGGAACTTGAAATTGATCCATACAATACGAATCCTCTAATCCAGATTGGTTCAAAGTTCTTGACAGTAATCAATCCATTCACACGTCTTGATCAGAGAATCCTCGCCTCAGTTGCTGAGCACTTGCCCAGTCCATGGGGTAGTTTCTACAATGTCCTTCTGATTCTGATATTCTTCTTCCCACTGGGGATGTATTTCCTGTTCAAGAGAGGACGTGACGAAGACTGGTTCATGCTCATTTACGGACTCACTGCCGTGTACTTTGCAGGTAGTATGATCCGACTTAATCTGATTCTGGCTCCTGGAGTAGCAATCTTGGCTGCAGTAGCGACTTTCAACATCCTTGCACCTTTTGCGAAAGTTGTCAGTCAGAAGTCAGTATTCGAAAGACGGAGGTTCAGAATGAGCTCATCACTGACATCGGAGCACGCTCTGACTGCTTTCGCGTTTGTTGCATTGCTTCTATCCGTCAACATCATTCTTAGTGTCCAATATGTGGATATACAGGTCGGTAATCCGGAATTTGCACAGGCTGACCTCTCAGCCACCGGTCAAGCAACTGACTGGCAGACCGCGATGACGTATATCCGTAATGTTTTACCACCTGATGCAGTAGTTGCTAGTTGGTGGGACTATGGATATTGGATAAATAGTGCGTCTGGTAAACAAACGATAGTGGATAATGCGACGTTTAACAGTACGCAGATAGGGAAAATGGGTTACGCGCTCATGGCACTCAACCTCACGGAGTCCCTCAGATACTTCAAGGCTTGGGACACTACACATGTCCTTGTGTACTTTGGACATCGCTACTCTGGCTTTGGTGGCGATGAGGGTAAGTGGCCATGGATGGTCCGAATTGCAGAGGACAAGTTGGGCAGTTCAGTGATTGATGATGAAACCTACTTGGGTACAAATGATCAGACCCAGGAACCATTCTATTCATCCACACTGTTCAAACTCCTAGTCTATGGAGAACCACGTGACGAGCAAGAGGCTGGAATCATGGGCCTTTCAGAGGCAAGAATGAGTGCTGACCAGATTCTATGGAGCGACACTGAATGGACTAGTCACATGCCTGCTGACCTCCACGGTGCTTTCTCAGATCCCTACTATAGTTCAGCATATGGAACAGTCAAGATCTATGAGATTGACTACACCATGTACGAACAGTGGAAGAACCGAACAAGAGCCGATTGGATACTTGGCATGGTAGACACTGACTTGAACGTCAATCTTGACGGTCAAATCTCAGGTGCAGAAGATGATCTTCCAAGCCACACTGTCACCTTTGGTGGTGGTTATGAGGCTCAGGTCTATTCCAAGTCCAATGGAACACACATGTACTATGGAATCCAGATGGACAACTATACACTCGGTGATGACGCCTTTGGTCTTCAGATTTCATCAATAGACGAACCACTCAGTTCCGACCTCAGGATTGTGAACTACAAGGGTCAGGACTTTGATGGACACATCCGATACGATGACACTTGGGCTGAAGACTCCACTGGTACCGACTCATCAGAGTTTGCCACTGGTGACAATGTGATTGAGTTCCTCGTTCCACTATCTGGTGGAGATGCTCAGGACCTTCCAATGGCGCCTGGAATGAACTACCAGATCAGATTTCTCTGGTGGAACAACGTAGACCGTGGTGAACCCTCCTTCACAGGAAACTGGGAGACCTTCTGGGTTCCAGTTGAGCTATACTAGAAACAAAGACCGGCGGTTGATCTCTGAATCAATCGCCTTGCTCCTTTCTTTAAAATTAGTTTGACTCTGCTGACTTTTGCTGAGCCTTGCGTTTTGCCTTTCTACGATAGGCCCCGTATTTGTCCTGAGGACTATACTTTGGAGGTTTTGGACTAGAAACAACACCGCCACATTCTGGACACTTCTTATGTTCTAGAGTGTATTGCCCGCATTTACTACACTTGTAGAGATGAGTCATTGAAGACCCCCTACTTTCGTATAAAACTAATGTTACCTGAGCCACCCTCTATGGTCTTCGTGACAAGACCGAGGATGTCCGACAATAGGTCCTCAGCTTCTTTGTAATCCGGGCTCACAATTCGAAGCTTGTACCTTGGTGAACCGAGAGTGTAAATCTCTGTCGTGGATTTGTCCCGTTTCTTACCCTCAGCTAGACCTTCGGACAGAGCTTTCTTGATGACTTCAATTCCATTAGGCCCTGGAACTGTGATTGTCATCTCACCATCAATCTCAACAGATGGAATCTCAATTCTCTGCTTTGCTAGGTCTGCAACCTGCTTTCGGAGCTTCTTCGTAGCAACCACAGTCTCGAAGACATCAACTCCACCGTCAGCAGCACGCTCAAGACCCTTGTAGATCTCTCCAAACTCATCCTCAATTGGCCAACCAATCTTCTCATAGACCTGCTCAAGTGTCATCTCATTCTCTTTGGCAATGAGTTCGAGAAGCTTCTCTGCCTTTTGGGCTCGTTTCCACTCGTTGTTCTTGGTCCTCTTTGTCTCAGTAGACACTCGTCGAAGTGAACAGTCTATGTGCATCTTCTCGGTATCAACTTTCAGGACCTTTACAACAACACGTTGATTCTCGTGAATGTGATTTCGGATGTTCCTGACCCAAGTGCTGCTTATCTCAGAGATATGGATGAACCCCTCTTTCTCACCATATTCTGGTAGGATAACATAAGCCCCATAGTTGGCTACTTTAGTCGCGACTGCAATGGCGAACTCATCTGGTTGCGGCCATTCAGCGCGTTTCAGGACCATTTTCTTTACTCCTATGGAAGTACCTCGATCTCTCTGGCAGTCGGCTCCAGTTTAGCTTTGCCACCACTGGGCTTTGCCAACACTTTCTCACACTTCAGACATTTTACTTCTGTGGTAGCATGTCCAAAAATAATCTGCTCATTCTCGCAGTCAAGGCATTTCACCTTGAGGAACCGTGATTTTGGTTGTTGAACGATATCACCTTGAGGCATGTCAATCACCTACGCCCTCAGAACCTCGACCTTCTTCAGTCGCATGCTCTTGGACTGAATAACGTGTTCACAGTCCTTGCACTTCAACTTCAGAACAGTCTTCTTCGTGGTCTTAGCGAACCTCTTCTGGATAGCTTTCGGGAATGACCCATAGCCTCTCTTCTTTCTGTCCATTCGGCGTTCTCCCTCAGACATACTCCGTCTCTTACCCGCTTTACCTATTGACACACCGTGTACTGTGTACTTCTTGCACCGCGGACAGTATTTGTTCAGTTCGCTCTTCATCTTCATTGATAGTCACCAGTCTTGACCGTGCGAAACGGCCGAGAGTCCTTTATAATCGTTAGGGCATGTTCCTTCTGGACTAGGGCTCAGACTCGCTATGATGCACCGGCTAACGCAGCAATATGCGCAATCACCGTGGCAATCACTAGGATTCCCGCGAGGATCACTACCATCGTCGGCCCTACCTTGATGCCTGGCGTCTCGTCTTCGAAGAAGCGAATTAGACCTGCTCCGCCACTGGGCATCGGACCATCTCCACGTTTCCTCTTCTTCTTACCTGACTTCTTTGGCATCATTAGTCACCCACGTAAAGGATGACCTCCCTCACAGTGTTCGGTTTATTAACTCTTCTAATGGTTCAAGAATTATGATTTCTTTTTCTCGAGCTGTACAATTCCATAGATGCTTCTCACAGAACGTGCATATCCATAGTCATACCATAGTTTCTCAGTTATTTCACCAGGAGTGAAACCTTGTTTATGAAGTTCCAATATGATTATCCGTTCTCTTTCAGGAACTCTACCACCACTTCCATCAAGCTGATCGATTATTTTGCATAACTCATCATGATTTCTATTACGACTTGCAGCATGTCTAAAGAGAGGTAGACTGTTGGCTTTGTGAATGCACTCATGTTTCTTTATGACTACCTTTGTCTTCTCCATTTTAGACTGAATTTCAAAGGTCGAAAGAAGCCGTCTGATGAACTCTTGGTTGGTTTTAGACCCAATTCCTATCCGGAATGCTTTGATGGACGCATAACCATCCCCATCTGCCAAACCCTGTAGAAACGCAACACGATAGTCAAGGGGCATACTCAACACCCAATTGGCATCTATGGGCGTTCCTTTCTTCGGTTCAGACCTTCCCAAACCAAACAAAACCTCCTTGACCCAGCGAAGAAATGGACTTGCCTGACTCGCCCATACGTGGAATACATTCGTTTTACCATCTCTGACTTTGGTAACATCTGTCCTCTTTTCAGCGTCCAAACCAATCCGACCCATGGCAAACACGAATGCCTGACCTAATTTGAAACTCCACTGATATTTCTTGGATGCGAATAGAACTACTCTTGCTGACAAGTCCGAATCAGCATCAAAGCCCCCATCAGAAACCATGAGTCCAAGAAGATACATGAAGGTCAAAACCTTGGACTCCTCTCCGTGCTCTTTCTCAAATTCCCTCATCTGCGGTGTGTCAAGACTCTGAAGCTGCTGGAGAACAGAAAGAAGGTCTTCCTCTGACGTTACCTTCTCTGGTACCTGAATGAACTGCTCTGGGAGATTTGTCAGATGATTGAGTCGTAGTGGCAACCACTTCTTTCCTAGATCAGGTTCATTCTTAGGAATCTCTACAGCTAACCTAATGTAGGAGGGCAGTTGAGAGCCACTGAACCACTCTGAGATTGTGCTCTTCCCAATCTTCATCCGTTTTGCGATACTCTTGAGAATCCCACCCTGAGTATACTCCTCTAGGAACTGGAAGAACAACCTCGCCCGTTCCAGGTTCTCAGCATGCTTCTTCGACTGATCCAGCACACTATAGAGAAAGAGTGTCCTGAGCCGCTTCTCAAGATTCTCCATGTCAGTTACTCCGTTCAACGAGGCTAGGAGCTTGGCCACCCTCTCCTCCCTGTCATCCAAAGGGTTCCGATTGAGATAGTGATAGACCCGAGGCTTTGCCCCCTCGATGAGCCACCGCTTGACAGTGGTGGGGGACTCTCCAGTTTCCTTTGCTATTCTTCCGATGTCGCCCCTCTTCAACTCCTGCTCCTCAAACCGCCTCATCAGCTCGAGATGGAGTTTGGCCTGTCGGAGATACTTCTGGTAGTCCTTGTGCTTTAGCAACCCGGGATACCGCTCTCGAACGAGCTGCTCCAGCTGCTCCACAGACTCCACCCGCTCTCCGTTGACCCGAGGCATCCAGAGCTTGAGCCTGGTCCCCTCTCGAGTCAGGAACTCCTCTAGAGCGTCCACTTCTTCCACTTCATCATCATCCTCAGTGGACTCTATGTTCGCATGTTGCCTCTTATCCTCCTCTAACAGTTTCGAGAAGAGGTTCCGACGCTTTCGTTTCAGTCTATGCAGGAGGGTCAGAGTCACCGAAGACCCTTTTGGCTGAAATTGGATTAGATTTGACAGAACCAAAGTTCTGGAACATTGGATTCGATTTGGCAGAGAAGTATCTAGACGAGTATGAAGATATTGTGAAGAAGCTAAGCTAACTCCTCCAAAACGAATCTACTTCAAATCCAGTGGCTCAGGACAGACACATGGACTCTTCTTACACTTTGAGCAACTATCAGTGTACTTCTCGTAGAATGCCTTTGAAACATCAATCTCCAGAAGATTAGCCAGAGAACAGAGCCATGCAAAGACATCTGCAAACTCGTCAGCAAGGGCCTGAGATGAACCCTTGTTCTCGATTGCCTCCTGCAACTCCTCAAGTTCCTCGAAGGTCCTCCGCAGAGTTCCATCCACTCCTCGAGCACGGTCTCTCTCAAGGTAGACCTTTCGCATCATGTCCTGTGCTTCTTCAATCTTCAATGAAATCCCTC
>Ga0209536_100007209_pt1 | contig 16890 bp, 14 predicted proteins | sample DeeMarSeWOR28_12_FD_187461 | JGI IMG/M metagenome (GOLD analysis project Ga0209536, IMG submission 187461) | Marine sediment microbial communities from White Oak River estuary, North Carolina - WOR-2-8_12 (SPAdes) (version 2) | ecosystem: Environmental > Aquatic > Marine > Intertidal zone >... | reverse complement strand
TCGGTCCCCGCATAAACATGGTAGGGCGTTTTCGTCCCCGATGTTTCCCCGAGTGTGGGGAGCGCCTCCAGGCCCGGCATTGCATTCTGGGTCTTCAGGCCGTAAACGCGTGCGATCCCCCCCCCGCTGCAGGGGTTCGATGCGTTGGGGGTAAACGTTGTGAAATAGACATTGTTGTAAAAGATCACCGGGTCGGAGAGCACCTTCTCGGCGGAGTGCGAATAGGTGTCGGCGGAGTTTGCCGTGGAAGGAATGTTGGCAAGGTTGATGAGCCATCCGTACTGCGTTGGAGCGGCCGTTCCGGTTCCCAAATTGCCCGTCAGGTCTGCCAGGCTGCTTTCCACCAGCGGAGAAGTCGGCCAGAACGAATCGGTGTCGATGACCGCATAGAATTTTCCCGTTCCGCCGTCCGACACCGGGCTTTCCTGGTTTCCGGTGCCGAAGAACAGGTGGCGACTGCTCTCGGTAATGCTGGCGGGCTCCACCCTGTGGAAGGCCGGCTGCCCGGAGGAGGCCTGAAAGATCTTGGTGACGGCCCAGTCCGAGAACCCGTTGCTCCTGAGGCCCGTCGTACGGAAGTCGAATTTGTAGACAGAGCCGGTGATGCCGGGGGCGTAGGCAAATTTGATATACCCGCTCGCGTCGAGAACCACCGAAGGGGAAGCCACGATCATGTCGTCGATCCCGGTCGCGAAGGTCTTGAGGGCCGTTCCCGTTGCGATGTCCATGACCACCAGGGATGCCCCAACCGCCCCTGTATCCGACTTCCCTCCGCCGAAGATCGCCACCCAACGGTCCCTCGCTGATGGCCAGGCGGCCTCCTGCATCCGGACCTTTCCGATGAAGGGCTCTGACCAGGTTTCGCCTACATTGGTGTCATTTGCGTACTCCCAGAGCACAACGGGATAATCCGCGTAATTGGTGTTCGTGGGAGGGTTGGTGACATCCAGCGCGAAGTAGCTCATCCCTCCCTTTCGCAGACCCCCGATCAGGACGGTCCTCCACTCGGAGCTCTGCTTGATCCCGTCGCTGTTGGCGTCGATCCAGATGTCTGCGACCCGGGGCGAGGAGTCCACATAGTAGCCGTGGGCGCTCACATCCCCCGGGACGAAATATTGGAGGTTCTTCAGGATGGAATACGGGACGAATCCGAAAAGCTCTTCCCCCGTTCCGCTGTCGTACATCCCGGTGGACGGATTGTACGTTCCGCTCAGGATCGCATGGAGCATTCCGTCGTTGGTCCCCACGAAGATGACCCGCTTGCGGGTCGCCTTGGCGTCGACGAAGCTTTCGCTCGCCCCTACGGCCGTCGAGTACCCCTCGTCGAGGAAGAACCGGGACGGGGGACCTACGACCACCGGCTTGGAATGGAAGATGTCGCCGAACTTTGCGTTGTTGTCGTGCCCGACCCCACGAACGTAATTTACCACTGCGTCCCGCTTCGCGGTGGTGGTCACATCGAGCATCGAGGGGGTGATGGGGGACGAGGATCCCCCGATGAAGTCGAGCCGGGACCAGGAGGTATTATCCGTGTACCCCGCAAAGATCCTGCGATCCGCAGGGTCCGTGTTCTGGAGAACGGTGCTCGCGTCCCAATGCGAGGTGTACGTATTGTCGGCGTTGATCGTCAGCGCCTCGAGGTGCCCTTCCCAGAGGGTCGCCGGCGGAGGGGCGGGAATGAACGTGGCCTTGTAGAGGTAGTTCCTGTCGGTCATTCGGACGGAGGCCACCGTCGGTGAAGTGAAGGAGTAGGTGCCTGCGGAGATCTGGTGGAAGATGTTCCGCAGCGCGACCGACAACTCGGTGGCGTCGGTGGCGAAGAACGCCCGGCCGGCGCCCCGCGAGGTGTTGTCCCCCGATGCGCCGATGGCGTTGAACTCCGCAACGGTCCCCTGTCCGTTCCGTTGCTCGGCGGCTCTCCGAAGGACCTCCCGCTGGACCCTCTGGTCCGACTCGTTGCCGCTGATCCCGACGCCGACGGTGAAGAGCTTGACGGTGGGGTTGACCGTCAGCAGGTTCGCGGATTGGTGAATGACCGCGTTGTGCCGGGCAACCTGCCCTTGGCCATAACCGGACCGGCACGAACTGCCGCTCCAGGAGGAGCAGCCGTCGGCCCAGAAGTAAGACCCCGAGTAATAATTCGGGATGCTGCTGGTCGCCCCGTCAACACCCCCCATCGTGTCCTCCCCGTCCGTTACCAGGACGGCGAAGTTCGGCCGGCATACCTCGCTGGGGTTGTACGCCGTGTTGAAAAATCCCTGTGCCTCATAGAGCGCTTTGGCGGAGGGTGTCCAGCCGGTAGGCAGGGCGTACTGCTTGACGGAACTCCAAATATCCCCGTAGGAGGGACTGAACGGCGGGGAATTCGGGGCCCCGGAGGTGATCTGGTTCCTGACATTTATGGCGAACGACGGCGAGAACCCGCCGTTTCCGGTGAAGGTCATGAGCCCCAGTCGGGCCCTCAGGATTTCCTCATCGGTCTGGGTGAGGTTGTTCTGGAAATCCGAGCTTATTGCCTCGGTCCGATTGGTCGGAAACGGATAACTGTAGGAGCTTGAACCGGATATGGAAATGACCGCGCCGCTCGGATAGCTGTTGTTGAATCTTTTTGAGGGCGAGAAATTGAAGTAGTATCTCGCACCCCCCCACCCCCACGCGGTGGACTTGCTGCTGTAGGTGAACGTCTCCGTCAGGCTTCCGCTTCCGATTCGAACCGTGCCGTTCGTGTCCGGAAATCGACTCCAGTTCGATCCGTTTACCTGAATTCTGGTGTACGTGGAGAATCTTGAGATCGATTGCATTGTTGCGCAGGTGTATGTGCCGCCGGTGGATGCCGGGATGCTCAGATCGGCGTTTAGGAGCGAGTAGACGACCTTCCAGAGGACGTCATTCCGGCTGTTGGTGTTCCCTTCCCCGTCGAGATCGCCCACCGAAGAACTGCCGGCCACGGTATCCATGGACAATGAGGCGTCGAGCATCAGCAGCACGTTCGGGTTGGCGGACGTCGTGAACAGCTCCGTGTCGTCGGCCAGGGCGGCCGGCGGCAGCGCGATCAGGCACGACAGCAACAGGGCCAACCATATGGAAAGATTCTTCGTCCTCATCGTCAATGTCCTCCATCCTGCTTCGAAAGCTAATACATCGTCCCCACGGGTACCGGTCCGTAGATGACGACAGCCTGCACGGTTCTCCTGGCGACGAACTGGGGAGGGGCGCTTCCCTCGCTCGACACACCGAAATCGGCGAACCGGTAATTCGATCCGTATCCCGGGCGCAGCGTCATCGCTCCCGTCAACGCCGAGGTAACGCTGTAGGAGGACTGGTTCGACAAGGTTCCGGCCACGGCCGCCGCCAGCACATTGGGTACCTGGTCGATGCCCACGTTGGCACCGGCTTCCGCTGCGTTCAGCGTCACCGTCCCTATTTTGGACTGCAGGGTGACGTCGATCTCGCCCACGGATACGCTGATGGCGTAGATGCCGATCGCGGTCAGGATCAGGAGAAGCATCAGGGTGATGACCAGGGCGCTCCCGCGTTCGTTGTTCATGCTCTTCCCCTTCTCGTTATCCCGGATTTCTGAGGTCGATCAGGATCCCGTTCTGTATGACCCTGCGACGGTAGCCGTCCGTGGGTCCTGCCGCCCTGTCCGCAAGCGCCGGCCGCCCGTCCTGCCATCCCTTTTCCGTCATGCGGGTCCGGGCCGAGAGAAACACCCGCACCTGCTTGATCTGCGGTACCTGCGCCGCGGTCGGGGCATTCACCACGTTGTCCACGACGAAGTCTCCGTCCGTGTCGAGACCGTACTGGAACTGCATGTCCTCGATATCGTCGGCCAGCGGCTGGGCGGCCCCGGTCATCCGGTCGACCATCAGCGTCGGGTGGTTCGGATCCGTCACGTTATCGATGAAATAACGGACGAACCGGGCCTTGGATACCGTGTCGCCGACTGCGTACGACCCCATCGGGTTATGCGCGGCCAGGCTGTTGTATTGATTGACCGACCCGCCGACGTCGTGGTCGAGAGTCGGTGCGGCAGGGGTTTGCGTCACCTCGAACAGGTCGGCCGCGGTGTCATCGTCGACCAGGATGAGGTCGCCCCGGGCAAACCCCGATACGCTGGCAACATTCAGGACGTCGGTGTAGTTGGCCATCCCGCTGCTTGTCGTGGTCGGGGGGAGGCTGGCGTCCATGTCGTACCGGTAGAGGATGTAGATCTCGTCGGCTCCCGTCGTCGCGTTCAGCGGGCGGATGTTCCGGATGGTGTTGTCCCCCGTGGGAAGCAGCCCGGGGGGAAGATTGACCGGCGCCGGAATTCCGTATCCGGCCAGCCGGATGTCCCGGCTCAAGACCTCCAGGGCGGCCCGGAGGTTCTGCTGGGCCTCCGCCACGTGGTTCTGCACCGTGAAGGAGGAATGCTGGAACTCGAACGTGGCGTACGCCGCGGTCATCGCGATGCCGAGTATGACCAGCGCCGACATGACCTCGACGAGGGAGAACCCGCCCTTGGAGAACCGCCTCCCCATCATCCTCTTTGCCCCAGCGGATCGGCTCGTATTCGTCATGTCAGACACCCACGTTTGTACGGCGCGTCACCAGCATGACGTTGTGCCAGATCTGCCGCTCGTCCCGCCAGGACGCCCATACCGTGATCGTTCGCATCGTGGCCGAGTCGTTGGAGACGAACCACGCCCGGTAAAAGTCCGTTCCCCGGACCGTGACGACATCCCCCTCGCTCCCCGGGAAGGCGCCGTACACCGGCGTCATGGTCGCCGTGTCGTAGCCTCCCGCGGGAGAGGAGACAAAGGCCGCCCAGTCGGTGTGGCGGAACTGTTCCAGGCGGTCCTGGGCGAGCTGCGTCGCAACCGTGGCTTTCGAGGCAAGGGTGTTTCCCTTGATGGCCGTCGTCTGCAGGAGAGCCAGTGCCAGGAGACCCACGGCGAGGATCGTCATCGCCACCATCACTTCGATCAGGGAAAACCCGTCCTGTTTTCTGATGTCAGATCGTCCCAACGGAGAGCCTCGACTTTCCCGTCCAGCAGAAGAGCCGGACCGTCGCTGTTTCTCCCGAATCGCTCGAGAGGTGGATGTTTGCCGTATCGAGGGGAGTGAATGCCCCTCCCGCCCACCGGTACACGTCGCCTGCGGGGCTGAACACCAGATAGAACATGCCGCCCGACGGTGTGGCGCCGGTTCCAGCGCGCAACCATGCGATATCCGTGATTTCGGATCCCGAGGATGCGGAGACGACCGCCCGGTCGGCCGTCCAGACGGTCGACCCCGACCCGGCATCTCCCCTTTCCAGGAGCATCGTCTCCGCGTCGAGATCGAACGCGAGGCGGTATTGCCTCCGCATGGCAAATGCCCGCGACCTTGCCTCCTGCATCTCCGTGAATACATTCCGCTGAAAGCCGACGAAACGGTTGTGGCGATTCCACCCGTGCAGGTTGGAAACGGCCATGATCCCGATGATGCCAAGGATGGCCACCACGATCATGATTTCCACCAGGGTGAACCCTTTTTCGGATCGCATGGGCTTCCTCCTGCGTTCTTTACACGCAATGCCCGTGCCACTCTTGCCAGACCTCCAACCTATTGAAATTCATAGAGATGAATTCTTTACGGAGAGGGATCGGGAGAAAATAATTTAATGGGGATTAAATAGTTTAATGCAAACGGTGCTTCAGGATGGCCGCGAGGGCTTCCGGATTGCCTCCAGAATCCGGGATACGGCGAGGCTGGCGCTCGTCCGGATGTGAAGGTCCGTCACCCTCCCCGTCAGGGGGGTCTCTTCCGGGTTGATCTCGATGATGAAGGCCCCCTGTCTCTTGGAGAGTCGGGGAATCTCGCAGGCGGGAGACACCTGCGCCGAGGTGCCGATCACGAGGAGGACTGCGCAGCTTTCCGCTTCGGATTCCGCCTCATCCTGCGCGTTCCACGGGATCGGTTCCCCGAACAGGACGAGGTCCGGCTTGAGGATCTTTCCGCATCCGCACCTCGGGGGGATTCCCTCCCGGATCTTCGCCCTTGAGGGATACCGGGTCCAGCAGGACAGGCAGACCAGTTCCTCCGCATTCCCGTGGAACTCGATCACCTTGCGGGAGCCTGCCGCCTGGTGAAGGCCGTCCACATTCTGGGTGATGACCGACCGCAGAATCCCCATCCTCTCCAGGTCCGCAAGTCCGACATGGGCGGGATTGGGCGATGCGCGCGAGAGGAGGTCGACCATCTCGGACAGCATCGACCAGACCTTCTCCGGGTCCCGGAAGAACGCGTCGATCGTTGCGTACTCCATCGGGTCGTACTTTTCCCACATCCCCTGGGTTCCGCGAAACGCGGGGATCCCGCTTTCCACCGAGATCCCCGCCCCGGTGAGGGCTACCGCGTTCCGGCGGGACAAGAGGGCGTCGGCCGCTTCTTCGAAGATCTGTTCCCCGGGGCCGGGCACCGTGGTTTTTCGTCAGACCTTCAGAAACGACCCGAGCTTGAGCGCCAGTCCCATGTCCCCCGCCACTTTCAGCTTTCCGGTCATGAAGGCCATCTGGCTGTTCAGCTTTCCGGAGACCATCTCGAGGAAATCGTTTTCGGCCATCGTGACGGTGCAGTTCGGGTCGGGAGTCGGCCCGGATGCCACGGAGGCCTTTCCTTCCTTGATCGATACGCAGTAGCTTCCTTCCCCGACCTGGAACTGGTAGACGGCGTTCAAGCCGGCCAGTTTCGACGGGTCGGAGTTCAAATTGGCTTCCAGCGAATCGAAGAACCCCTTCAAGGTCGTCTCGGGCATGGCTCATCCCTCCTTCCTGTCGAAGAAAATGAATAGTGATTCATTCGGTTCGACGCTACCACCCCTGCCGCGTCTTGTCAACGGCGCCGCCTTTGCGGCAGATCCATTCCCAATCCGCTCCCGGTGGTATGATTCTTTCCATGCGCGTTTTCGGACTGACGGGAGGAATCGGCTCCGGGAAGACGACCGTGGCCCGCCTGTTCCAGCAGGAGAAGATCCCCGTTGTGGACGCGGACCGGATCTCCCGGGAGGTCACCTCCCCGGGAAATCCCGCCCACGAAGCCATCGTCCGGCATTTCGGGCCGGAAGTGTTGCTGCCCGACGGCCGGATCGACCGGAAAAAGCTGGGTTCGATCGTCTTCTCGGATCCCGGAAGGCGCGCCGCGCTCGAAGCCATCACCCACCCGCGCATCACCGAAGGGATCCGTAAGGCGGTTTCCGCCCTCGCCTCCGAGGGACATCCGGTCGCCATCGTCGAGGCGGCTCTCATCCATGAGAAGGGACGCCAGGGGATGTTCGAGGCTGTGATCGGGGTGCATTGCGGGAGGAGACTGCAGGTCGAGCGCATCATGCGCCGCGACGGCATCTCGCGGGAAGAGGCTCTCCGGATCGTCTCGACGCAGATGGACCCCGAGGAGAAGGTAAGGGCCTCCGACCACGTGATCGACAACTCCGGCGACCTTGCCCGGACCCGCGTCCAGGTCCGCGCCCTCGCGGAGAAACTCAGGCGACCGGTACCCGGGAACTGATAAAGCGGGAAGTGCCGGTCCGGAAGATCTTCTACAGCAACGTCTCCGGGGGCGTATAGTCCCTGCCAAGAGCGTGGGCAACTCCTTTGCAGGTCACCATCCCCCGGAACGTATTGAGCCCCGCACGAAGCCCCGGATCGTTGCGGAGAGCGTCCGGAATTCCTTTTATGGCGATTTTCCGGATATACGGAAGGGTCGCCTTCGTCAAGGCGATCGTGGAGGTCCGGGGTACGGCCGAGGGCATGTTCGACACGCAGTAGTGGACCACCCCTTCCTCGACGAAGAAGGGGGCTGCGTGCTTCGTCGGCCTGGAGGTTTCCAGGGTGCCCCCCTGGTCGATCGAGATGTCCACAACGACAGCCCCCCGACGCATGCGGCGAAGGATTTTCCGGGTGATCAGGACGGGGGCCTTGTCCCCGACCACGAGAATCGTCGAGATCACGAGATCCGCCGCCGTCACCTCCCGTTCGATCGACCTCGGTGTGGACAGGACGGTATGGATGCGTTCTCCGGTCTCCTCGCGGAGTCGGGCGAGCTTCTCCCGGGAGATGTCCAGCACCGTCACACGCGCGCCGATTCCGGCCGCTGTCCGCGCAGCGCTCCTGCCCGAGGTCCCCGCTCCGATCACGCAGACCGACGCAGGTTTGCCGCCCCGGACGCCGGAAAGGAGAATTCCCCTGCCTCCCGACGCGTTTTCCAGCCCCCGGGCCCCGACCTGGACGGACAGGATCCCCGCGACCTCGCTCATCGGCCGCAGGAGGGGAAGCCGGCCGTCCTTTGTCACCGTTTCGTATGCGATGGCCGTCACCTTCCTGGACAGCAGGGTCTTTGCCAGCCTGGGGAAGGCAGCCAGGTGGAGGTAGGTGAACAGGGCCGTCTTGTCGGAAAGAAATCGGAATTCCACCGGGAGGGGTTCCTTCACCTTGACGACGAGATCGGTACTCCAGGCATCCGCGGCCTCCTTCACGATGGATGCCCCCGCCCTCGCGAACGCAGAGTCCGGGAAACCGCTTCCGAGGCCCGCGCCACTCTGGACCAATACCCTCGCGCCCGCCCCGCGAAGCGCAGCCACGCACCGTGGGGTGGCTGCAATACGGTTTTCCCCGTTCTTGATCTCCCGCGGGATTCCGATGCGGAGTTTCATCCCTCTTTTTCCAGGACGACCACACGGGCATCTGCCACGATCAGGCCTTTCTCGTGAACGATCACCGGGTTCAGGTCCATCTCCTCGATCTCGGGATGGCTCGCTGCAAGCTGCGAAACCCGGAGGAGAAGCTCGCGGATCGCCTCCACATCGGCAGGTTTTCTCCCCCGGAGTCCTGCCAGGACGCCCGCCCCCCGGATCTCCGCGACCATCTCCTCGGCATCTTTTCCGCTCAGCGGGACGACCCGGAGCGACACGTCCTTCATGACCTCTACCATGATGCCCCCGAGCCCGAACATGACCGCGTGCCCGAACTGAAGGTCTTTCGTCACCCCGACGATGATCTCCTGCCCGGGTTTCGCCATCGCCGACACGAGCACCCCGCCATCTCTAGCCCCGATCATCCCGGCGGCCTCCCCGATGCTGCGGTACGCCTTCCTGACCCCTTCCTCGTCTGCGATGTTCAGCACAACCCCGCCCACGTCGGATTTGTGCGTCACGTCGGGGGAATTCATTTTCACCGCAACGGGAAAACCGATACGCTTAGCGGATTCCACGGCCTCCTTCTCGTTCCCTGCCGGCAGCGTTGGGGTAACGGGGAATCCGTTTCCCTCCACAAACGTCATCGATTCGGCGGGCGTCAGGACCCGGACGCCCTCCCGCCGATCCATCGGCGACGGGCCACCCGCCCGGTCCCGCGGGAATGTTTTCCGGTCGAACCGCGCATAGCAGGACAAGGCCTTGACCGCTCTCTCCGGCGTCGGAAAGACGGCGATCTTCTTTTCGTGCAGTTTTCCCCGCTCTTCCCTTTCCACGTCTGCCCCGCCGAGGTAGGAGACGAGATCGCATTTCCCGGGACGGATCACTTCGGCGGCACCCGGGATCGGATCGCCGAAGATCGTCATGACAACGTCATAATGGCCGTCCGAGGCTTCGAGGACCTTCCGGTACCGGTCGGCGTCTGTGTCCCCTGTGAGATCCAGCGGGTTTCCGACGATGCAGTGGGAGGGGAGAATCTCGCGCAGCCGGACCGCCAGTTCCCGGGCAAGGGGAGCCACGCGAAACCCTTCCTCCTCGGCCACGTCGGTCGCGATGATGGCGGATCCCCCCGAACTCGTGACGATCAGCATCTTCGGCCCCGGCGGTGGCGGCAGGTAGGCGAGCGCCTTGGAAAAGTCGTACAGTTCCTCGAGGGTGGACGCGCGATGCACGCCGTGCTGACGGAAGACGGCATCGTAGATCTCGTCCTTGCCCGCGAGGGAGCGGGTGTGGGATTCCGCCGCTTTCCTCCCCTGCTCCGTCCGCCCTGCCTTGAAGATGACGATGGGCTTTTGACATTTCCGGACGGCAGAGAGGAACTTCTCCGCGTCCTTCACCCCTTCGATATACATGGCGACGACCTTTGCGTTCGGGTCGTCCGCAAAAAAGGCGATCAGGTCCGCCTCGTCCACGTCGGCCCGGTTACCCATGCTCACGAACGCCGAGAAGCCGAGCCTGTCCTCGGACGCCCAGTCGATCAGTGCCGCACCCACGGTTCCGCTCTGGGACACGATCGCGATCTCTCCCCTGCGCGTGATGAGCGGCCAGGAGGCACAGACCCCGTGGTACGGGTAGTTGAGCCCCTGGCAGTTCGGCCCGATGAGCCGGATCCCGCATTCTTTGGCGTTCCGGACCAGTTCTTCCTGGAGGGCCGCGCCCTCAGCCCCCGACTCGGCGAACCCCCCCGTGATGACAATTGCGGCGCGAACCTTCCTCTCGCCCAGCTGAAGAATGGTCGAGGGAACAAGCTTCGCCGGTATGATGACGACGGCAAGATCGGTCCCCTCGGGGATTTCGCCGGCCGATCGGACCGATGGAAGGCCCAGAATGATTTCCCCCTTCGGGTTTACGGGAATGATCTCTCCCGCAAATCCGGCATCCAGAATGTTCCGGAAGATCTGGAACCCCATTTTTTCGGGATTGGCCGACGCGCCGATGACGGCGATGCGGTCGGGCCGGAAAAGAGGCGTGAGGGAGGAGGACATGGGGGACACCTCTGCGCGATGGCCCTTTCCCCTTCCGGAGATTCGTTGACCCGGGCGGAAACGTTATCGGCCGGGCGGGAGGCGGACCGGGCGGATTGTAGGGGACAATCTAGCAAAGCGAACCCGTCGTGTCACTCCCTTTCGGACCCGTTGGGGGGAAAGCACGAATCAACGCCATGTGTTACCGATAAAAAAGCGCCTCCGGGATCGCCTCCCGTGGCGCTTTCTCCTGATACCCTGTTCTTCGCGGCCGGTCAGATTTTCCGGACGTTGGACGCTTTTTTCCCCTTGGGTCCGTGGGTCACCTCGAACTCCACTTTCATCCCCTCGGCCAAGGAGCGGAAACCATCTCCCACGATCTCGCTGAAATGGACGAAGATATCCTCACCTTCGTCAGGAGTGATAAACCCGTACCCCTTTGAATCGTTGAACCACTTCACCGTCCCTGTTGACATCCCTTTCGCTCTCCTTTGCGCTTTTTTCGCCGATCAAGCTGCGGCTTGCCCCCTGTCGCGACGCGGCCAGAACCGTGATGGAGGGTATTATCCTGCGGTGAGGGTCTCCCCCAGATTCCTCGATACTTCGGCGCGTTCGAGGGCGGATTCGGACCCCAGATAGATGATGTCGCCCTGCCCCGACGCGAAAAGTTTCTGGGCGAGCTTCGCCAGGGCGATACGGTTCATGCTTCTTCTGCTTTTGCGGAACTCGAGCATCGTCCCGACGCGGAGGATCGTGTCGGTCGAGGTGTCCATCCTGTATACAGGGTAGCCTCTCATATCCCCCCAGAAAATTTGCAATTACCGGGCCTTGACGAATAAAAAAAAACCGTATTGGTTTTGGGGACTTACCAAATTGGGACTATTTCCTGTTTCCCGTTTGGGTTCCCACGTTCCCATTTTCGGTTGTAATTTTCCTGTCGTCGCCGGAACAGGAAATTTTTTTCCACTCCTACCTGCGAAGGATCGAGGATTTATCACTGATTCCTTTCCAGTGTTCCCTTTCCTTCTTTCCGTTCCAGATCGACCGGAAAACGGACACGATCATCGCCATCATGACAAGGAACCCGATGCCGAAGAACGCCCAGAACAGGACATCCATCATGGCAACCCCCTTCCCCTCCTGGGGCCATGAATGTTCGTCCGCGCGTTACCCCGCCGCCGTGCATGGAGCCGAATTTCATTATACCCGATCCCCCTCAGGATCAACAGGGGAAAGCGCACCCGTGGAGGAAGCCGGTTGCCGCCCTATCTGCGCCTTCTCCGGGAATCGACGCGCTGGGCGGCCTCCTCGTTCCGTCGCCGTTCCTCCTCCGTCTCGAGAACGAGCCGGGGCACCGTGGTAGGCCGTCCATCCGGATCGAGGGCAACCATCGTAAAGTAGCAGGAATTGGTGTGGGTCTTCTTTCCCGTCCTCAGGTCCTCGGCCTCTACGCGAACCCCCACCTCCATCGACGACCGTCCCACGTAATTGAGGGAGGCAAACAGGTTCACCAGGTTCCCCACGTAGATCGGCGCGTGGAAATCGAACCGGTCCACCGAGGCGGTGACGCACAGGCACCCGGAGTGCCGCATGGCCACCACCGCGGAAGCGCTGTCGGCGAGCTTCATGATGTTTCCTCCGTGCACGTTTCCCGCGATGTTGGCGTCCAGGGGGGTCATGACCTGCGCCAGCACCAACCGGGATGCGGACACCGGTTTGCCTTTCGCGCTCATCCGGTCTCTCCCCTCGAGAGCGCCGCGTTTTTCCCCTGGCTTCCCGGGCATGCACGAAAATATACTATATTTTTGAATCAGACTCCATTTCGTGGAATCCAAAAAATACGCCATCCGGGACGACACACCGAAACGACCAAGTGTACGCCGAGGAGGAATTCATGTCCGGGAAACCGAATGATCGTGCCCGATCCTGGCCTCTTTCCTGCCCCCCGACCCTTGGCACCCCCCTCCCCGAAATGATGGAAGCGCTTACGATCCACCGGGATCGGTACGGGTTGCCCTCTGAATCTCTCCGACGGGAGCAGGTACAGGTTCCCCGCCTGCGCGGACGGGACGCAAAACGCGTGCTCGTGGCGATCCTTGCCACGGGACCGAACTTCAACACCATTTTCGCATCGATGGGCCTCCCGGTCCCGGTTTTCGGGAAGGGGGACCCCGCAACCATACACATCCCGGGAAGCGACGCCCTGGGGATCGTGGTCGACACAGGCGGTGCGGTATCGCGCGTCAGGGAGGGTCAGGCGGTTATCCTGGATTCCTGGACCGGTCACAATATCCGAGGATACGAGACCCATGACGGGTTCAACGCCCAGTTCGCGATCGTGGACGAGGAACGGGCGATCCCTGTCCCACCCGCGCTGCGGGGGCATGCTCCGGAAAGAGTTGCCGCGATGCTTCTCACCTACGGGACGGCCTACCGTGCCATCGTCGAGAGACTCGGAGTCTCCCCTGGCGATTCCGTCCTTCTTCTGGGGGGCGGAAAGGGTACGAGTTTCGCGGGGGCGCAGATCGCCAAGAGGCTCGGTGCCCGGGTGATCCTGATGGGGTCCAATCCCGACCTTGCGCGATCGCTCCGTGAGCGCGGCATCGCGGATGCATTCATCGATCGGCGCGTCATCCCTCCGGAAGTCTTCGGCTCCATCCCGCCGGGAACCCTGTACGAGGAATGGTTCGCGAGGACGGAGCCGTTCCGGCAGGCGGTATATGCCGCCAACGACGGCCGTCCGGTGGACAGGATCTTCGAGCATACCGGCGCGCTCAACTTCCCCCTGCTCGTCTCCGCACTGTCCCAAAACGGCTCGCTTGCATTCTTCGGCGCCACGGGGAAAGGTCTCAAGGGGGAATACAAGGAAACCTTCTTCTACGACGGCGGGAGGTACGTATTCGACGCTCGGTGGGTCTGGATGCGGCAGAAGCAGGTTCTCTTCCGGAAGGGCACGCCCGAAGCGATCTTTGCGGAAATCGGCCTCCTTCCCGGCCGCAAGGGCCTGGTCTGGGGGGCTGACGCCTATGCCCGAAGCTTCGCCCGGGCGGCGCTTGCCCGCGGAGCGGAACTCGCGTTCGTGGCCTCCTCCTCTGCCGAAAAAAAGGGGATCGCCTCGCTCCGGCGGATGGGCATCCCCCCTTCCCGCGTGATCGACCGGGACGGAATCCGATTCCTGCCGGACATGCCTGACCCTCTTACGCCCGACGGAAAGCCGGATCCCGAATACGCAACGGGGTTCATGCGGAGCGCCCAGGCCCTCGGCAAGGCGTACTGGGGTATTTTCGGCCCACGCCAGAGCCCCGATTTCATCGTGGAGCGCCCGGACCAGAGCACGCTCCATTACAGCACGTTCATCCTGCGCGACTACGACGAGAAAAACGCGATGCCCTGCGGGTTCATCGTGTTACGCGGGAAGACGAACATGTCCATTTTCGGATCCCACATGTACCGTTCGGACCAGGCGGGGGAAGTTATCCGGCTTCTTGCAGAGGGGAAGATCCTCATGGAGCAGGAGGACTTGGAGATCACCACCCTGGACGGACTTCCCGGGGTCCACCAGAAAATGCTGGATGGGGTCATGGGGAAACCGAAAGGCGTCGCGCTTGTGCAGGCGGACCGGGCCGGGCGTTCGATCCGGGAATACGAGGATCTGTTCCGCGGCGAGAGGATCATGGGCGCAGAACCAAAGGAGAACCGGTTCCTCGACGTGAGACTCCTGGACGACGTGGCGATCGTAACTCTCACCCGTCCGGAGGCGCTGAACGCTCTTAACGAGGCACTGCTTTCCCAGCTTTCCTCGGTGGTTCGGGAGGCCGGCTCCCTCGGGACGATCGGGGGGAAAGCCGTTCGGGCACTGGTGCTTACCGGGGCAGGAAGGGCCTTCGTCGCGGGCGCAGACGTGAAGGAATTCCACGGGAAGGATGCCGAGACGATCCGCGCTCTTGCGTCGAAAAACATCTCCGTCTTCAAGGAACTCGAGGCCCTGGCCCTTCCCGTGATCGCGGTTGTCGACGGGTTTGCCCTGGGAGGCGGCAACGAGTTGGCGATGAGCGCCCATTACCGGATCGTGACGGAGAACGCGAGCCTGGGCCAGCCCGAGGTCAAGCTCGGCATCATCCCCGGATACGGGGGGATGCAGCGTCTCCCCCGTCTCGTAGGCCCCGCCCGGGCAGCGGAGATGAGCGCCAACGGCGAGCCGGTGGACGGAGACACGGCGGTTGCGTGGGGACTGGCCGACGAGTTCATCCCGTCCGCAACCGCCCTGTCCGTGGCCGTGACGCGGGCGCGCGCGTTCCTCTCGGGAGACAGACCCTTCCCCCGGAAGGACTGGGACGTCATGGCGGAGGAGCAGAAGGAAGCCCTTCGCCGTTTCCTGGAACGAAGGGATGTCCGGGAGATCCTTGCGGCCCCTCTTCCCGGCCCGGGGGAGGCGAAAGATCTCCGGGCCGCACGAAAAGCCGCCGCGAAGGGGGCTCTCCTCGCCATGAAATACGGCTACGAAAACGGGTTTTTCTCCGGCCTGGGAAATGATGCCGTGGCGTTCGGGGAGATCACGGCCTCCCCCGCAGGGCAGGAGTGGGTCGGACGCTTCCTCGGGAAGGACCCGCTGCAGTCGTCGTTCCTGGAACTGATCTCTCCCGAGGGGGAGTGAATGAGCCAGGAGGCAGGACCCATAACCAAGAAAGCCCCGGGGGACCGTCCGATCTCCTTCGAGGAGGTCGGGCGGTTCGCCTCTCTCATCATGGAGCGATCCTCCGAGGGCGTTGTGACGGACCTGCCCCCATCCGCAATAAAGCAAATCGTGTCCATCCTCCGAAAGCGCCAGCCGCCCGCATTCCTCTGGTCCATCGACCCCTCTTCCGCGAGGACCTTCGTGAGCCGGATTGCCCGGACCCTGGAAAAAGGAGAAGTGAAGGTACGCGTCGTCGACTTCGGGATGTCGACCGGATTCCCGAGAGAGAACGCCCGGCCGATCTACGAGGTCCTCCTCGTCGACAAGGGTGGCAAGCTTCTCTGGGAGGGGAAGAAGGGGCTGCTGTCGGGAGGGGGAGCCACGGCCACGATGTTCATCACTTCGGCGTTCTTCGAGATATCCCGGTCCCGTCCCCATCTCCTTCTCCAGACGATCCTGCATCCCGTGCTGGAATGGATCCTCGGTTTCCCCCACATGGTCGCCGTCCTGTGTGAATCGTCATACAACGCCACCCCTTCCGGGCCGGAGGGGGATGACGTGAGCGACCTGAACCGCTTCATCGCGGAGGAGGCAGGCAGGGAGAGGGATTTCACCTATTTCGATCGGATCCTCGGAACCTCGTACGAACCGGACGAATTCCGCATGGAGGAGCTTGCCGCCCGGTTCGGGTCCGACGAGGCGAGGACGCGGGAGGTCGTCCTCCGCGCGAACGCGATGGGATCGAAATTCCGGGGATTGATGGAGGAGATCCTCTCCGCCGTGAAGAGGGAAATCGCCAGGGAGGGGATCACGCAGGCGAGGAAGGCTCTCGATGAGGGGGACTCCGAACGGGCGCTTACTTTCCTTCGGAAACTTCCCGACGATCCGGAGAACGAGGGCACGATCCGGGAAGAAGCCCGAACGCTCGTCGATGTGGCCATCCGGTCGTACGCCCTCGATGCCGATCCTGCGTATGAGGGGCTCCGCCTGGAAAACGGGGAGATCCGCGTGGACCCCCTGTCGTTCCGGAAGGCCAGGGAGTTCGCGGAGCTCCTCGACGAATCGATCACGGTGGTGCGCAAAACCCTTGACGCAATGGGCTCGCAGGGTGCCGACGAGGAGGAAACCGACCCCTTCGGGAAAACCGGGGAAGGCCGGATCATTCATGTTCTCCCCGACCTCGAGCGTCCGTCCGCCAAATTCATCGACGGGCACGACCGGGTGCACTGGGTCTTCAACAAGTCCTTCGTCGATGCGCTTCTTTCCGGACGAGCCTCCGGGAATGCTCCCCTGGGGATTCCCGCCATCCTTGCTTGCCGGTTCGTCCGGGACGGCGTTTTCCCGGACGAGAAACTCAAGATCGACCGGCAGTTTCCGGTTGCGGTCAAGGGGGCCGTCGAGGGGTACCGGTTTTACCAGTCCCTCCCCGAAAGTGCCCGCGAAGAGATGGTTGCATTCCACGAGTCGAGCGGAACGGCCGACCCCCTCTACAGGCTCTTCCTCTCCCTCGGCGAGGAAACCCATCCGGCGCGGGCCAG
>Ga0209536_100007208_pt1 | contig 16891 bp, 14 predicted proteins | sample DeeMarSeWOR28_12_FD_187461 | JGI IMG/M metagenome (GOLD analysis project Ga0209536, IMG submission 187461) | Marine sediment microbial communities from White Oak River estuary, North Carolina - WOR-2-8_12 (SPAdes) (version 2) | ecosystem: Environmental > Aquatic > Marine > Intertidal zone >... | reverse complement strand
CGATGCACCATGCGGGCCGTGAAGAAGAAGCCGACGAAGGAGGCGAAGGCCGGCAGGAAGAACAACATGCCGTAGCCGGACGGCGTGACGCCGAGCACCTGGATGGCGACGTAGGGCGCCGAGGTGATGAAGACCGTCACGGTCCCCATCATGCAGGACCCGAAGAACACGTAAGCCAGGTAGTCCGGCATCAGGAGCAGACGGTGGTAGCTCGAGAAAGTCCGCGGCGTCGGCCCGGCAGCGCGGTCGCCGGCATGGGTTTCCGATGTGCGGGCCAGCGTGAAGTACAGGACGGCGGAGCCCATCAGCATGGCCAGCGCGAAGGCCGCGCGCCAGCCCAGCCATTCGACGGTGAACCCGCCGAGCGTCGGCGCAAACATCGGTACTACCAGCACGGCCGTGGCGGTCGTGGCCATGGCGCTGGCGGCGCGATCGACACCGAAGAAATCGGTGATGGCGGCGCGCGCCACGGCCATCGCGGCGCCGGCCCCGAAGGCCTGGACGATTCGCGAGGCGATCAGCAGCGCAACGGTCGGGGCGATGAGCCCGGCGACGCTGCCGACCAGGAACATGACCAGGCCGGCGACGATCACCGGGCGCCGCCCGAAGCGGTCCGAGAGTGGCGCAACCGACAGGTTCCCGAAGGCGATTGCGACCAGCGAGAGGCTGATCAGCAACTGGGTGGTCGACGCGCGAACCGAGAACTCCGTGGCGATGGCCGGCAGCGCCGGCAGCAGCACGTGCATGCCGAAGGGACCGAGCGCGCCGATCGCGGCCGCCGCGACGATGAGGCGGCGGCCGAGCTCGTGCTGGCTGGCGTTGGTCGGTGAAGCGGTCAAGCCGGCCATCTTGAAGGCGGACGCTCGCTGCGGCAAGGGCGGCCTGCCGCGAATCCTGCTAATGTGCAGGCGGTTCCCGGCCGGTCCAGTTCACATGGATTACGCATACATCGAGCGCATCCTCAAGGCTCGCGTGTACGACGTGGCGATCGAGTCGCCACTCGATAGCGCGCCGCGCCTGTCGCGGCGGCTCGGCAACGAGGTGCTGTTCAAGCGCGAGGACCTGCAACCGGTGTTCTCGTTCAAGCTGCGCGGTGCCTATAACCGGATTGCCCATCTATCCGCCGGGCAGGCCGCGCGGGGCGTCATCTGCGCGTCGGCCGGCAATCATGCGCAGGGCGTCGCCCTCGGCGCGCGGCGACGCGAGATTCGTGCCGTGATCGTCATGCCGGGCACGACTCCCGAGATCAAGGTCCAGGCGGTGCGGGACCTTGGTGGCGAGATCGTCCTCTACGGCGACGATTACGACGCCGCGTTCGAGCACGCGATGGCGCTGGCCCGGTCGCAGGGCCTCGAGTTCATCCATCCCTTCGACGATCCGGAGGTGATCGCGGGCCAGGGAACCATTGCCATGGAGCTCCTGCGGCAGCGCCCGGAGGGCATGGACGCCATTTTCGTTCCGGTGGGCGGCGGCGGGCTGATCGCGGGCATCGCCGTCTACATCAAGTCGCTATATCCAGGGATCCGCATCATCGGCGTGGAGCCGGAGGATGCCGCGGGCATGCATGCCTCGCTGGCTGCCGGCAGGCTGGTGACCCTTGATCGGGTCGGCATCTTTCACGACGGCGTGGCCGTCCGGCGCGTCGGCGAGGAGACCTTCCGGCTGGCGCAGAAGTATGTCGACGAGGTGGTGCTGGTCTCGACCGATGAGACCTGCGCCGCCATCCAGGACATCTTCGAGGACACGCGGGCGATCGTCGAACCGGCAGGAGGTCTCGCCGTCGCCGGAATGAAGAAGTGGGTGGCCCGCGAGGCCTGCCGTGACCGGTCGCTGGTCGCAATCAACTGTGGCGCAAACATGAATTTCGACCGCCTGCGCCACGTGGCGGAGCGTGCCGACCTCGGCGGCCAGCGGGAGGCCCTGTTCGCCGTCGAGATTCCCGAGCAGCCGGGCACGTTCCGCCGTTTCTGCGAGCTGCTCGGACGCCGTAGCGTCACCGAGTTCAACTACCGCTACAGCGACTCCGTGCGGGCCCGTATTTTCGTCGGCCTCGCACTTTCCGGCGGCGCGGAGGAACGCGAAGAGGTTCGGCTCAGCATCGAGCGGGCCGGTTTCCCGATCATCGACATGACCGGCAACGAGATGGCCAAGCTGCACGTGCGCTACATGGTCGGAGGGCATGCCCGCGGACTGCAGCATGAGCTGCTGTTCCGCTTCGAGTTCCCGGAGCGACCGGGCGCACTGTTGAAGTTCCTGCAGGCAGTCGGATCGGACTGGAATATCAGCCTGTTCCACTACCGCAACCATGGGTCGGACTACGGGCGGGTACTGGCCGGCATACAGGTGCCAACCGCCGAACGGGAAGAGTTCTTCCGGCACCTGGAGGAATTGCACTACGGCTACGTCGAGGAAACCGACAATCCGGCCTACCGGATGTTTCTGGGAAGCTGACCTGTCACGTGATCGTCGTACGGGAGAACGACAATCGCGGTCCAACCCGTCGGACTCGGCCGACCCGTGCGGAAGCCACCACCGAACGCGATGACAGATCCAGCCGGGCCAGAAATCGATTCGAAGACTGAATACCTGGCGGCGAGCGTCAGCCGCAGGCAGGTCCTGAAGGGTGGAACCGCAATCGCGCTGACGTTCGCCTTGCCGGGCTGCCGGCGATCCGGCGTGGCGCTGCCACTGGGTACGTACAGCGGCGACGGGGTTCGGGTGGCGCCAGGCTACACGTATGACGTGGTACTTCGCTGGGGTGACCCGCTGTTTGCCGACACGCCGGCACTCGATGCCCGCGCGGTTGCCGAGACCGGCCTGCTCGGGATCCCGCCTGCGACCGTGGCGCGGCAGTTCGGCTACAACTGCGATGGCGTGCATTTCTTTCCGCTGGAAGGGTCGGACCGGCGCGGCATCGTCTGTGTCAACAACGAATACACCAACGAGGAACTGTTCCTGCCCGGGCTCGACGACCGGGAGTCACCGCTCTCCAGGCAGATTGCCGAACTGGTTCGACGACATCCCGGCGTGGTCCCGCTGGTCCAGGCCATGCATGGCGTCAGCATCACGGTCATCGAGCGGGGAGACGACGGTCGATGGCGGCACGTGACGGGTTCGGTCTTCGCGCGCCGCATCACGGCGGACACGCCTTGCGAAATCACCGGTCCGGCCCGCGGCCATCCGCTGCTGCGGACGGATGCCGACCCGGACGGCGCCCGTGTGCTCGGTACCGTGGCGAACTGCGCCGGGGGGCGGACGCCCTGGGGGACGTTCCTCACGGCCGAGGAGAACATCGACTACTACTTCGGCAACGCAGAATCGCTCCGGGACGCGGACCCACGTCTGCGCGAGGCCTATCGGAGGCTCGGCCCCTGGAAGGTCAGTCGTCACGCGTGGGACCTCGTCGACGCGCGCTTCGATGCGGCAAGCGTGCCGGCCGAGTGCCTGCGCTTCGGCTGGATCGTCGAGATCGACCCCTATGATCCATCCTCGACGCCGAGGAAGCGGACCGCGCTCGGGCGCTTCATGCACGAGGCGGCAACCTGCGCGGGGACGAAGGACGGCCGGCTTGCGGTGTACCTCGGGGACGACGCGAAGTTCGAGTACGTCTACAAGTTCGTAACGCGGGGCCGAGTGCACGCGACCGACCGGGCGGCGAACGCAGACCTGCTCGACGACGGGGTCCTCTATGTGGCCAGGTTCGATGACGACGGCGGTGGCCGCTGGCTACCGCTCGTGCATGGCGAAGGTCCGCTGACGGCCTCCAACGGGTTTCGAGACCAGGGCGAGGTCGTGATCCGGGCGCGGGCAGCTGCGGACCTGGTCGGCGCGACACCCATGGACCGGCCGGAGGACATTGCGGTCGGTGCGCAGGTCGGCCGCGTCTATGTCGCGCTGACCAACAACGAGGACCGGCGAGCGACCGCCGAACGTCGGGAGTCAGGCGGCCGAGAGGTCGACGTCGGGCCGAACGCCGCCAATCCCCGCGGGCCCAATCCCTACGGTCACATCGTCGAGCTCCAGGAGCGGGACGGAGACACGGCGGCCGAGACCTTCAACTGGAAGATCCTTGCAACCGGCGGCGAGGCGGAGGAGGGCGACTCCTTCGGCAGCCCCGACAATCTCGCCCTCGACGACGCTGGAAATCTCTGGATGGTCACGGACGGTACTCAGCCGGGAGGGGGCGGTGACGGCTGCTTCGTCATACCGACCTCGGGTCCCGACGCGGGCCGGGCGCGCCAGGTGTTGACCGCGCCCGCCAGTGCCGAGATCTGCGGCTGCGAGTTCACCCCCGACGGCCGCACGATGCTGCTCGCCATCCAGCATCCGGGGGAGGGCGGGACGCTGTCGAAGCCGCTGAGCGACTGGCCCGATGGCCCCGGCCATGTTCCGCGGCCTAGCCTGATCGCGCTGCGCCGCGAGGACGGCGGGCCCCTCTAGGCACGCCGGGCCGGACGGCGAGGGCGGGGTGCATTCCGTGCTTGACAAATACTTAAAGAGTTATTTAAATATTGAACCATGAAGAAGACCGCTGCGCTCAAGGCCCTCGCTGCGCTTGCCCAGGAAACCCGGCTCGACGCATTCCGCGCGCTGGTCCAGGCAGGCCGCGAGGGCATGGCCGCCGGCGAGCTGGCCGACAGGCTCGACATCTCGCCGCCGGCCCTGTCGTTCCACCTCAGGGGGCTCTCCTGGTCGGGACTGGTCCAGTCGCGACAGGAAGGCCGCTACATCTACTACTCGGCCGACTACGACGCGATGCAGGCGCTGCTGCACTTCCTGACGGAGAACTGCTGCAACGGCGCGGCGTGCCTGCCCGCGGAGTCGACCGGCCGCAAGTCACACGCGAGGAGCCGTCCATGAAGCGTTTCCATGTCCACGTGTCCGTCGAGGATCTCGACCGGAACATCGCCTTCTACACGAGGCTGTTCGGCGCGGCGCCGAAGGTCACGAAGCCCGACTACGCCAAGTGGATGCTCGAGGATCCACGCGTCAACTTCGCCATCTCCGCGCGCAGCGGGCGCACGGGCATCGAGCATCTCGGGCTGCAGGTCGACTCGGCCGACGAGCTCGAGCAGGTCAGGCAGGCGGTGCTCGCGGCCGGTGCCGACGTCACCCCGGAGAAGGGCGCGAACTGCTGCTATGCGAAGTCGGACAAGTACTGGGCCGTCGACCCGCAGGGCGTACCCTGGGAGGCGTTCCACACGCTGATCGAGGCGAGGCACTACGGCACGGACACCGGCGCGACCATCGCCGCGGCGCCTGCGACGCAGACCGCCCGCTGCTGCGCGGCCTGAGACGAGGATACGCCGGTGCCTCCTGCCCAGCCGAGCCGTGTCTTCAACGTCCTGATCCTCTGCACCGGCAACTCGGCCAGGAGCATCCTGGCCGAGGCCCTCATCAACCACTGGGGCGGCGGCCGGTTCCGCGGCTTCAGCGCCGGGAGCCATCCGGCGGGACGGGTTCACCCGCAGGCGCTCGCACTGCTCGAGCGCATGAAGATCGATGTCTCCGGCGCGCGCAGCAAGAGCTGGGAAGAATTCGCGGCGCCGGGGGCCCCGGCGCTCGACTTCGTCATCACTGTCTGTGACAACGCGGCCGGCGAGACCTGCCCGGCGTGGCCGGGGCAGCCGCTGACGGCACACTGGGGTGTGGCCGATCCCGCCGCGGCGAGCGGCAGCGAGGTCGAGGTCACCAACGCCTTCCGGCGCGCGTTCAACGAGCTCGAGCGACGGATCAGGATCTTCACCAGCCTGCCGGTCGAGTCGCTCGACCGCATGACGCTCAAGCAGCATCTCGACGAGATCGGCAGCAGCACGTCGGCCACCGGCCACGGCCCGCCCCGGTGAAGCGCGGAGACGTCCCGCAATGAGCGTGCAGTGCGAGCTGGCAGCGCGGGAGGCGCAGGGCGCCACGCTCGGCTTCTTCGAGCGCTACCTGACGCTGTGGGTGGCCCTGTGCATCGCGGCCGGCGTGGCGCTCGGGCAGGTCGCGCCCGGCCTGATCGACCTGGTCGCCGGGCTCGAGGTCGCGCGGGTCAACCTGCCGGTCGGGCTGCTGATCTGGGTGATGATCATCCCGATGCTGGTCAAGATCGACTTCGGGCGCCTGCACGAGGTCCGCCAGCATGCCCGCGGGATCGGCGTCACGCTGTTCGTCAACTGGGCCGTGAAACCGTTCTCGATGGCCCTGCTCGGCTGGCTGTTCATCCGCCACCTGTTCGCGCCGCTGCTGCCGGCGGCCCAGCTCGACAGCTACATCGCGGGCCTGATCCTGCTCGCCGCCGCGCCCTGTACCGCCATGGTCTTCGTCTGGAGCAACCTCTCCCGGGGCGAGCCCAACTTCACGCTCACCCAGGTCGCGCTCAACGACGTGATCATGGTCTTCGCCTTCGCGCCGATCGTGGGCCTGCTGCTCGGCGTCTCGGCGATCGTCGTGCCGTGGGAGACGCTGCTCATCTCGGTCGTCATGTACATCGTGGTGCCGCTCGCTCTGGCCCAGGCCTGGCGCCGCCGCCTGCTCGCGCGCGGCGAGGCGGCCTACCAGGCGGCGATCGCGCGCATCGGGCCCTGGTCGCTGCTGGCGTTGCTCGCGACACTCGTCCTGCTGTTCGCTTTTCAGGGAGATGCCATCCTGCGCCAGCCGCTGGTGATCGCATTGCTGGCTGTCCCGATCCTCATCCAGGTGGTGTTGAATTCCTCGCTTGCCTACCTGCTCAACCGCCGGTTGGGGGTGGCGCACTGCGTAGCCGGACCTTCGGCACTGATCGGAGCATCCAACTTCTTCGAGCTGGCCGTCGCCGCGGCCATTTCCCTGTTCGGGCTCGAGTCGGGTGCCGCGCTGGCCACCGTCGTCGGGGTCCTGATCGAAGTGCCGCTCATGCTGGCCGTGGTGCGCGTGGTCAATGCCAGCCAGGCGTGGTATGAAAGCGGCGCCGCCCGGGCCCGAGGCGCCTGATCCGCCGGCGGGCAACGCCTTAGCTGCTAGAATCCCGGTGTCGGGTGGGAATGGCCCGACACACGATGCTTGTCCAATTCCTGATCCTTCTGCTGCTGCTCTGCATAAACGGCCTGTTCGCGATGGCCGAGCTTGCGGTCGTCTCGTCCCGACGCATCCGCCTCAAGCAGATGGCCGACCAGGGCAGCAAGGGTGCCCGCGCCGCGCTCAGGCTCCTGGAGGAGCCCACGCGCTTCCTCTCGACCGTCCAGATAGGCATAACGCTGATCGGCGTTCTCGCCGGCGTTTACAGTGGCGCGAACTTCGCCGGACCACTCGAGGGCTGGCTCGGCCAGTTTGCCGTGCTCGGGAATTACGCCGAGACCGTGGCATACGTGGTCGTGGTCATCGGTGTCACTTACCTGTCGCTGATCGTGGGCGAACTGGTGCCGAAGCGCTGGGCGCTCGGTCACCCGGAGTCGATTGCCGTGAAGCTGGCGCCGCCGATGCAGTGGGTCGCTCGCTGGAGCGCCCCGCTGGTCTGGCTGCTGCAGCGCTCGACGGACCTGGTGCTGCGCGTGCTCGGTATGCGCAAGGCGGCGCGCCACGCAGTGACCGAGGAAGACGTCCGCGCGATGATTGCCGAGGGAACCCGCGAAGGCGTGTTTCACCTGGAAGAGCACCGCATGATCGAGGGCGTGCTCAAGCTGGCCGACCGCAACGTTCGCAGCGTCATGGTGCCGCGCGGGGACATCGTCTGGCTCGACGTCGAGGATTCAAGGGACGCCATCTGGAAAGCCGTCAGGACCAGCGGCCACTCGAATTTCCTGGTGTGCAGGGGCGAGATCGACGAGCTGGTCGGCGTCGTCCCGGTCATCGACCTCGTGGAATGGATGCGCGAGGGCGAGGACGGCGGCGCCGGTCTAGCGAAGCGCGCGACCGCGCCGCTCGTCGTGCAGGAGACGACGACCGTCCTGCGCCTGCTCGAGCTCTACCGGGAAGCGGCGGCGCACCTGGCTGTCGTGGTCGATGAGCATGGCTCGATCGAGGGAATCGTCACGTCGACTGACGTGCTCCGGGCCATCGCCGGCGAGCTACCCGACATTGCGGGGCAGGACCTGCCGGAGGCCGTGCGGCGGGCCGACAATTCCTGGCTGCTCGACGGCAGGCTCCCGATCGACGAGGCGGAACGCCTGCTGGAACGCCGCGACATGGCCTCCGGCGACGACTACACGACGATTGCCGGCTTCGTGCTGGCCCAGCTCGGGCGGCTGCCGGCGACGGCCGACACCTTCGACTGGAAGGACCTCCGGTTCGAGATCGTCGACATGGACGGCCGGCGGATCGACAAGCTGCTGGTGCACCGCCTGCCGCCCGGCGATACGACAACGCCCGGCGCGGGCATCTGATCCCTTGGTCGCTGCGGGCCGCGTATCACCCGGTTACATCTTGTCTCCCGGCGTGGCCGTCGGCTCAGCGGGCCTGCCCGCGCGTGCCGTCTTGCTCGGGCGTGTCCCCGCTCGCTCCGGTAAGAACTGAGTCGCTCGCCGGGGACACCCCCCTCGCGTCCGGCGCGCCTGCAGCTTTCTGCCACCTTTTGGGCGTGCAGATATCCTGCGGCCTACCGCGGTCCTGGCCGTTTCGGTCAACCGCGTCCCCGCGGCCGCGGCCGATCCAGTAGCATTTGCGGTCCCCGCGGCAGGAGAGCCCAGTGACCCGCAGTGCCATACCCGCGCGCGAGCGCCTGATCTTTGCCATGGACGTCCCGGACACGGACGCCGCCCGGCGCCTGGCCGAGCAGCTCGGCGACTCGGTCGTCTTCTACAAGCTTGGCCTGGAGCTGTTCATGTCCGGGGGCTACTTCGAGCTGCTGGACTGGATGGTCGCGCGCGGCAAGCGGATCTTCGTGGACCTCAAGTTCTTCGATGTGCCGGCAACCGTCGCAGCGGCCGTACGCAACCTTACGAACCGCGGCGTGACCTTCGCCACCGTCCACGGCAACCAGTCGATCATGGAGGCCGCGGCCGCGGTCAAGGGCGACGTCAAGATCCTGGCCGTGACCGTGTTGACCAGCCTCGACCGCGGCGACCTGGACGACCTCGGGTTCGAATGCGATGTCGAACAGCTGGTGCTGTCCCGTGCGCGTCGAGCGCTCGAGGCGGGCTGCGACGGGGTCATTTCCTCGGGCCTTGAGGCGAAGAAGCTGCGCGAGGGCGTCGACGAGAAGCTGATCGTCGTGACGCCCGGCATCCGGCCGGTGGACAACCGGCCGTCGGACGACCAGAAGCGGGTGGTCAACGTCGAGCAGGCGTTCGCCAATGGTGCGGACTACATCGTCGTCGGCCGGCCGATTCGTGACGCGGCAGATCCGCGCGCCGCCGCCGAAGCCATCCAGGCCACGATTGCGGCCGTGTTCGAGGGGAAACAATGAGCGCGCCACTCAGGAATGACGTACTGCTGCGGGCCCTGCTGCGGCAGCCGACCGATCGCACGCCGGTCTGGATGATGCGCCAGGCGGGCCGTTACCTGCCCGAATACCGCGCCACGCGTGCCCGGGCCGGGAGCTTCCTCGGCATGTGCATGAATCCCGAGTACGCCTGCGAGGTGACGTTGCAGCCGCTCGAGCGGTTCCCGCTGGACGCTGCGATCCTCTTCTCCGACATCCTGACCATCCCGCACGCGATGGACCTCGGCCTCGAGTTCGAGGCCGGCGAGGGGCCGAAGATCGCGAGGCCGGTCCGGTCGGCCGCCGACGTCGACCGGCTGTTCGTGCCGGACCCGGCGAAGGAACTCCGCTACGTCGTCGACGCGGTGTCACTGATCCGGCGCGAGCTGCAGGGCCGCGTGCCGTTGATCGGCTTCGCCGGCTCACCCTGGACCGTGGGGACCTACATGGTGGAGGGCGGGGGCAGCAAGAATTTCGCGCACATCAAGGGCATGATGTACGCCGAACCCGGGTTGCTGCACCGCATGCTCGACGTCGTCACGCGCGCCACGACCGCTTACCTGAATGCCCAGGTCGAGGCGGGAGCCCAGGCGGTGATGGTCTTCGACACCTGGGGCGGTGCGCTGAGCCCCGCGAGCTATCGCGAGTTCTCGCTGCGGTACATGGCCCGCATCGTCGAGGGGCTGACCCGCGAGCGCGAGGGACGGCGCGTGCCCGTCGTACTGTTCACCAAGGGCGGCGGCGCCTGGCTCGACCAGATGGCGGCGACGGGGGCGGACGCGCTCGGCGTGGACTGGACCACGGACCTCGCCGCGGCCCGCGCCCTGACCGGCGGCAAGGTCGCGCTGCAGGGCAACCTCGATCCCTGCGTGCTCTACGGCTCCCCGGAGGTCATCCGCGAGGAAGTGGCGCGCGTGCTCGCCAGCTACGGCGATGGCCACGGCCACGTGTTCAATCTGGGCCACGGCATCCACCCGGACGTGAAGCCGGAACATGCGGGCGCCATGGTCGCGGCGGTGCACGAGCTGAGCCCGCGGTATCACAGCCAGTGAGCGGCAGGTCCCGCTCCGGACCCGTGCCACGGGGGCGCGAGATTGAAACGCCCCGCTGGTGGGGTCAGAGTGGGGCCTGACCCCTCTGGAGGCCTCCATGGATATCGACAAGATCACCATCGGCGAAGACCCGCCCCGGGACATCAACGTCCTGATCGAGATTCCGCAGGGCGGCGTCCCGGTCAAGTACGAGCTCGACAAGGACTCCGGCGTACTGCGCGTCGACCGGTTCCTGCACACGGCGATGTATTACCCGGGCAACTACGGCTTCATTCCGCACACGCTGTCCGAGGACGGTGATCCCGTCGATGTCATCGTCGTCGGCCAGGTGCCGGTCGTCCCCGGCGCCATCATCCGCTGCCGTCCGGTCGGCGCCTTGCTCATGAAGGACGAGGCCGGCCCGGACGAGAAGATCGTGGCGGTGCCGGTCGACAAGCTTCACCCGTTCTACAGCGGCGTGCGCTCCTACAAGGACCTGCCGGTCATCCTCACCGAGCAGATCGGCCACTTTTTCCAGCACTACAAGGATCTAGAGAAGGGAAAGTGGGTCACGATCGTCAACTGGGTGGGGCCGCAGCAGTCCGAGCGGATGATCACGGCAGGCATCGGGCGCGCCGCCGACAAGGGCGATGCCGTCGCCTCGCGGCTCGTCGCCGGCCGTTCGCTCAAGCGCAGTCGCAGCAGGCGCGGAGGCTAGGGCCGGCTTGCCCGGGCGTCGTGTCCTGCTCGCCGGCGCGACCGGACTGGTGGGTCGCGAATGCCTTGCCCGGCTCGCGGCGGATCCGACCGTCGCAGTGATCAACGCGATCGTGAGACGCGTTCCGGACGAGGTCCCGTCGACCACCGGCAAGATCCGCTACCAGCGTGTCGACTTCGATCGTCTCGACCAGTTCCCTGCGTCATTCGAAGTCGACCAGGCGGTCTGCGCGCTGGGCACGACGCTGCGGCAGGCGGGCTCCCGGGAGGCGTTCCGCCGTGTCGACCACGACTATGCGCTGAACGTCGCACGCCTGGCGCGTGCCGGCGGAGCGCGCCATTTCCTGCTGGTAAGCGCGCTCGGCGCCGATGCGGCCTCGAAGGTCTTCTACAACCGGGTCAAGGGCGAGCTCGAGGCGGACGTGCAGATGCTCGGCTACCCGAGCGTGACGATCATCCGGCCGTCGATCCTTCGCGGAGACAGGGCGGAATTCCGGCTGGCGGAGGAAATCGCCAAGCGGCTTGGCTGGGTGGCGCCGCGGCGCTACCGGCCAGTACATGCAGGCGACGTCGCCTCGGCGCTGGCGATGGCGGCGGGCGAGGACCGGCCTGGCCTGCGCGTCGTCGAGTCGGACGAAATCCCGAGGGGCGCCGGCCTCAGGCCGCCGTCTTCTTCTTCAGCTCGTCCCTGAGATCGCGCCGCAGGATCTTGCCGACATTGGTCTTGGGCAACTCTTCGCGGAAGTACACTGCGCGCGGGACCTTGTAGCCAGTAAGCTCCTTCTTGCAGAAGGCGACCACCTGCTCCTTGGTGAGCGCCGGATCCTTGCTGACGATGAAGACGGCGACAACCTCACCGGATTTCGGATCGTCCTGCGCGACCGCCGCGACCTCGAGCACGCCGGGCATCCCGGCGATTACGCCCTCGATCTCGTTCGGGTACACGTTGAAGCCGGACACGAGGATCATGTCCTTCTTGCGATCCTCGATGTAGGTCAGGCCCTTCTCGTCCATGCGGCCGATGTCACCGGTGCGCAGCCAGCCGCCCGGGAGCATCACCTTGTCCGTCTCCTCGGGCCGGTTCCAGTAGCCGCGCATCACCTGCGGCCCGCGCACGCAGATCTCGCCCACGGTGCCGACCGGCAGCTCGTTGCCGTCGTCATCGCGGATCGACAATTCGGTCGATGGAATCGGGTAGCCGATGGAGCCGGTGAAGTTCATCTCGTCCGGCCGGTTCGCCGTGGCGACGGGCGAGGTCTCGGTCAGGCCCCATCCCTGGCAGATATCGCGCCCGGTCAGCTTGCGCCAGCGCTCCGACACCGCGGCCTGCACGGCCATGCCGCCGCCGAGTGCCACCTTCAGCGAGCTGAAGTCGAGTCGGTCGAAGCCCGGCGTGTTGAGCAGGCCGTTGAAGAGCGTGTTGACGCCCGTGATGAAGGTGAACTTGACCTTGCCGAGCTCCTCGACGAATGCGGCCATGTCGCGCGGGTTCGTGATCAGCACGTTCTGGCCACCGACGTACGTGAACACGAGGCAGTTCGTGGTGAGCGCAAAGATGTGGTACATCGGCAGGGCCGTGATCACCACCGCATCCTCGATGCGGTCGAGTTCGGGCATCCAGGAAACGATCTGGATGGTGTTGGCGACGAGGTTCCGATGCGTGAGCACGGCACCCTTGGCAACGCCCGTGGTACCGCCGGTGTACTGCAGGAAGGCGATGTCCTCGGGGCCGGTCTCGACCGGGTCGAGCTGCAGCGAGGCGCCTTTCGCGAGCACGTCCTTGAACCACACCACCCCGGGCAGGCGCCAGGCCGGAATGACCTTCTTCACGTGACGCAGCACGAGGTTGGCGACCATGCCCTTCGGGAAGCCGAGCATGTCGCCCATGCCGGTGACGATGACCTTCCTGAGCGGCGTGCGCCCGATCACTTCCTGCAAGGTCGCGCAGGCGCCCTCGAAGATCAGCATGACGGTCGCCCCGGAATCGTTGAGCTGGTGTTCGAGCTCACGCGCCGTGTACAGGGGGTTGGTATTGACCACGGTCAAGCCGGCCCGCAGCGCGCCGAAGATGGCGATCGGGTACTGCAACAGGTTCGGCATCATGATCGCGATGCGATCACCCTTCTTCAGGCCGGCCTCTTTCTGCAACCAGGCCCCGAAGCGGCGCGACAGCTCGTCCATCTCGGCGTAGGTGAGCGTGCGGCCGAGATTGGTGAAGGCCGGCTTCTCCGCATACTTGCGGCAGGCCTCTTCGAACATGTGCCGGAGCGAGGCGTACTCTTCCGGGTTGATTTCCGCCTTTACGCCGGGCGGATAGTGCTCGAGCCAGATCTTGTCCACTGCAACCGCCTCCGCGGTGTCAAAAGAAAATGCCCCTGCGTCGCAGGATCCACGCATCGTCGCGGGGACCGCGAGCTTACCGCAGTGACCGGAGGATAGTCCCGACCCGTCGCGCCGCGCATCCGCTTGAGCCGCAGTCCCGAAGGGACAGGTGGGGTCAGCGCCGCAACAGGGGCTCGAGGGCGGGCCAGACGTTGTCGAGCAGGGTTGGCTGGGCCCCGGCGTCGGGATGGATCCCGTCGGCCTGGAACATGGTCTGGTCGAGGGCGATGCCCGCGAGCAGGAAGGGAACCAGGGCCACCTCGTGCTCGGCCGCGAGCTCGCCGTAGACCCCGAAGAACTTTTCCGTGTAGCGGGGGCCATAGTTGCTGGGGACGCGGATCCCTGCGAGTACCACCCTGGCGCCGGCGTCGCGGGAGATCCGGATCATCGCCGCGAGGTTGGCGTGGAGCTCGGTCACCGGCAGCCCGCGCAGGCCGTCATTGGCGCCGAGCTCGAGGACGACGATGGCGGGCCGATGCAGCTCGAGCGCGCGCGGCAGGCGTTCGAGGCCGCCGCCGGTCGTTTCGCCGGACACGCTGGCGTTGACCACGCGGTATTCGTACCCTTGCGCGCTCAGCCGCTGCTCGAGCAACGACACCCAGCCCTGGCCCGGCCGGAGGCCATAGCCCGCCGAAAGGGAGTCGCCGACGACGAGGATGGCCGGCCCTCCCGGGGCGGCGGTCGCCACGGGCGGGCCGACGACGGCAAGGCTGTACAGGACAAGGATCAGGAACGCACGCATGGACACTAGGACGGTGCTCGAGGCCAAAAAGTTGCGCAAGGAGGTTAGCAGTCCGGAAGGAACGCTGACCATTCTCGACGACGTCAGCCTGGCCGTGCAGGCCGGCGAGTCCGTAGCCATCGTCGGTGCGTCCGGTGCTGGCAAGTCGACACTGCTCGCGCTGCTCGCCGGCCTGGATCGCCCGAGCGCGGGTGAAGTCTGGCTCGACGGCGAGGAACTCTCCGCCCTCGACGAGGACGGCCGCGCGGCCGCGCGCGCGCGACACGTCGGCTTCGTGTTCCAGTCGTTCCACCTGGTTCCATCACTGACCGCCCTCGAGAACGTCATGCTGCCGCTCGAGCTTGCAGGGCGCCGCGACGCGAAGGAAGCGGCCCGCGAGGTGCTCGGCAAGGTGGGCCTCTCGAGCCGGCTCGGGCACTATCCGCGGCAGCTTTCCGGTGGGGAACAGCAACGCGTCGCCATCGCCCGTGCCTTCGTCGCCAGCCCCTCGGTGCTCTTTGCCGACGAGCCGACCGGCAACCTCGATACCGCCACCGGTGCGCGAGTCGTCCAGCTGCTCTTCGACCTCAATCAGGCGACCGGCACGACGCTGGTGCTCGTGACCCACGACCGCGAGCTGGCGGGCCGCTGCGACCGGCTGGTCGAGATCGACGCCGGCCGGCTGGTGTCCTGACATGAGGGCATTGCGGTTCGCGCTGCTCGCGCTGTCCCGGGACTGGAAGTCGGGCGAGCTGGCCGTGCTGCTCGCAGCGCTGCTGGTGGCGGTGACGGCGCTCACGGGCGTCGGCTTCTTTACGGATCGCATCGGCCAGGCGGTCGGGCAGCAGGCGGCCGAGGTCATTGCGGCGGACTTGCGACTCCAGGCCAGTCGCGAGCTGCCCGAGGCCTACGTCGAAGCGGCCGCGGCGCGCGGCATCTCCACGGCCCGGACGCTGACCTTCCCGACGGTCGTGTTCTTCGGGGAGGACTCCTCGCTGGCATCGATCCGCGCCGTCAGCGCGGGCTATCCGTTGCGTGGTCACGTCAGGATCGCGGACGCGCCCTTCGGGACCGGGCGCGAAACGACGGAGATTCCGGCCCGCGGCGAGATCTGGCCGGACTCGCGCCTGCTGGCCCGGCTCGGCGCCGAAGTGGGTGACGAGGTCAGCATCGGCGCGGCCCGGTTTCGGGTCACGCGCGTGCTGGACTACCGGCCGGACCAGGGTTCGGCATTCGTCGACCTCGCCTCGTCACTCCTGATGAACATCGCGGACATGCCCGGCACCGAGCTGATCCAGCCCGGCAGTCGCGTGACCCACGCAATCCTCTTTGCCGGCGAGCCCGCTGCGGTTCGGGCCTTCAAGCAGGAGCTCGAGGCGACCAAGCAGGATGCAGAGCGCCTCATCGACGTCGCCGAGGCGAGCCCGCAGATCCAGTCTTCGATGGAGCGCTCCGGACGCTTCCTCAATCTCTCGGCACTGATTACGGTCCTCCTTGCGGCCGTGGCGGTTGCGATGGCGGCGCGCCGCTACGTACGCCGCCATCTCGACAACGTCGCGCTGATGAAGTGCATGGGTGCCTCGCAGGGATTCGTGCTGCGGGTGACCGTGCTCGAGCTGGTGATCATCGCGATCCTTGCGTCTGCGGTGGGCACCGCGCTTGGATTCGTGGCCCAGACCGGCCTGGCCTGGCTGCTGAAGGACCTCATCCGCAGCGACCTCCCCGCCGCGACGGCGGCGCCGGCCCTGCTCGGTGCAGTGACCGCGGTGACGATCCTCATCGGCTTCGCGCTGCCGCCGATGCTGCAGCTCAAGCGAGTCCCGCCCGCGCGGGTCCTGCGCCGCAACCTCGAGCCTCCGCCCCTGAAATACGCCGGCGCCTACCTGCTGGCCGTCGGCGCACTGCTGGCCATGCTGTTCTGGCTCGTTCGCGACGCGCGTCTCGTGCTCTATGTTGCCGTCGGGACAGCGGCCACCCTGGCCGTGCTGTCGGCGGCGGGCTGGTTGCTGGTGCGTTTCGCCGGCCGGCTGCGCGGCGGCGTCGGGGTCGCCTGGCGCTACGGCATCGCCAACCTCTCGCGCCGCGGCGCTGAGAGCATCGTGCAGGTGGTGGCCTTCGGGCTCGGCCTGATGGTCCTGCTGCTGCTCGCCGTCGTTCGCCAGGACCTGCTCAACACCTGGCGGGCCACCCTGCCGGAGGACACGCCGAATCACTTCCTGATCAACATCCGATCCGACCAGACCGATGCCTTCAAGGCATTCTTCACTGCGCGCGGCCTCGCGGAGCCGAGGCTGTTCCCGATGATTCGCGCGCGCATGACGGCCGTCAACGGCACGCCGATCGCGGACCTGGCCTTGTCGTCCGACCGGGCGCAGGGCTTCGCAGAGCGCGAGCAGAACCTCAGCTGGGCCGAAGACATGCAGCTGGACAACAAGCTCGTCGCCGGCCGCTGGTGGACCGAGGCGGATCGCGGCCGGAAGCTCGTGTCCGTATCGACCGACTATGCGGAGGCGCTCGGTGTCGAGGTGGGCGACACCCTGTCCTTCAACGTGGCCGGCGAGCCGCTGGACGCGGAAGTCTCCAGTATCCGCGAAGTGCAATGGGACACCTTCCGGCCCAATTTCTTCCTGGTGTTCTCGCCTGGCACCCTGGACGGCATGG
>Ga0209536_100007207_pt1 | contig 16895 bp, 15 predicted proteins | sample DeeMarSeWOR28_12_FD_187461 | JGI IMG/M metagenome (GOLD analysis project Ga0209536, IMG submission 187461) | Marine sediment microbial communities from White Oak River estuary, North Carolina - WOR-2-8_12 (SPAdes) (version 2) | ecosystem: Environmental > Aquatic > Marine > Intertidal zone >... | reverse complement strand
CAAGCGGTTGTGGCTCATCTAGATTTTCGAGGTAAAAACACCAATGACAACGGTGTTATTTACGATGCCATGGCCGAACCAGATTTCCGCAACGCTTTGCTCAACGCTATGGCTCGACGACAACGGTTCAAAGGAGAAAAAGGAGAGGCCGTGGCTACTTATACCCAAAGTGTATTTCGCAGAACACGCGGGCCAGCTAGCGAGCCCCTTGAATCCTCTCTCCTCAAAGGAGAGCAATCTAATACATCGGCGTTATACGGTGATAAGTTCAAGCTAAAGCTGTTTCGCCGTCTGGAAGAAGGGATCAGCCCCGAACTAGAAATAGGGCGCTTTCTTACCGGTAAGGAGTCTTTTCCCAATGCTCCACCGGTGGCTGGGGTTATTGAGTACCAAACCCGCCGTGCTGAACCGATTACTCTGGCTATCCTTCATGGCTATGTGCATAATGAGGGAGACGCCTGGCAGTACACACTGGACTCGCTGGGCCATTACTTTGAACATGTCCTAGCAAACCCGAAGACGGAAGTTCCTATGCCTGCCGGAACTTCCCTGCTCGACATCAGCGACGAGACGAACAAGCTGACAGGTAGAGACAACATGGCATCGAGAATGCAGTTTTTGTGTTTGGCCTTGCCCTTGGTGGTGTTGCCGGGCCTGAAGGCCGAGCGCCGGGCGAGCGGATAGTCGGATAGCGTCTGGGGAGGGATGATCACGCTCATGTCCCCATGGGAGGACGACTCTTCTACCGGAGAGACCCGGACTCTGCATAAGGCCCTCGGTGTGATCTAAGGAAGAACAGGAAAGGCTCCGCCAGCATGCCCTACCGTACAGGGCACACCGAACGTCGCAACATCATAACAAACTCCCGAGTGAGGCACAAGGGGGCCTCCTGGACTGCCGGTGCTTGACTTTTGCCGCACCCGTCGGTACACTTTCCCGACATTGTGGCTCCTGAATCGAGGAAATCACGTGGTCGAGGAAGACCTTCTCACCCTCTTGAGTTCTCACCGCCTGATCGGCGCGGCACCCCGTGCAGAGCTGCTCTGGATCGCCAAACACGGCACCCGGCGTCGCTTCGAGCAGGGAGAGAGTGTTTGCCGCCATACAGAGGTGGTGAACAGTCTCCATATTCTCCTCTCCGGACGCATGTCCATCTACGTGCATCGCGGTCCTGGCGTGCGCAAAGTAATGGATTGGCAGGGGGGAGACGTCTGGGGGATTCTGCCCTTCTCCAGAATGACCACACCGCCGGGCGATACATTCGCTGAGGAACCGACCGATGCACTGACGATCTCGCGAGATCAGCTGCCTGATCTCATCCGCAACTGTTACGAAGTCACGGCGGCGCTCGTGCACCACATGACGGACCGTGCACGAGTCTTCACATCGACCGATTTGCGGGACGAGAAAATGAGATCGCTAGGGAAACTGGCGGCCGGGTTCGCCCACGAGGTGAACAACCCCGCCTCAGCAGCACTTCGTGATGCCAAGTCGCTCGGGGAGGCCCTCGCGGCGGCCCAGCAGGCCGCCCGGAAACTGTTTTCCTATAACCTTACCAGCGTACAGGTGGCAGAACTCAATCTTGTGTGGAATCTTAGTGAGAACGCCCCGGAGCATCACACCGTCTCCGGTCTCGAACTGGCGGACCGCGAAGATCAGATTGCGGAGTGGCTCCGCGGCCACGGCACTGACGAGTCCCTCTCGGAGGACCTCGCGCGGCTCCCACTGCGGCTCGACGATCTGAACAGGCTGGCCAGTGCTTTCGGTGGCGCTACCCTGAGTGCAGCTCTCCGATGGATCGCGGGCGCCTTTGCAGGCCGATCACTGGTCGCCAACATAGAGCGTGCCGCGACGCGTATTCATACGCTTGTCGGGGCTGCAAAGGGGTTCACACACATGGATCGTGCCCCGGCCCCGGAGGCCGTCGACATCTCAAGGGGTATTGCCGATACTGTCGCCCTGCTTGAGGGCAAAGCCCGCACAAAGTCAGTTCCCATCACCCTCAGCGTCGACGAAGACCTTCCCCCGATTCGAGGATTTACCGCCGAGATCAATCAGATCTGGATGAACCTGATTGACAACGCCATCGACGCATCACCGAGCCAGGGAGAGGTCAGTGTAACGGCGTTGCTTGAAGGACCAGATGTGATCGTCACGGTTCTCGATCATGGTCCCGGGGTCCCGCCCGATCTCCGGGAGAGCATCTTTGATCCATTCTTCACCACAAAGCCGGTTGGTGAGGGGACCGGATTGGGGCTTGACATCGTCCGCCGCGTTGTGCTTTGGCATGATGGTGACATCACGGTGAATTCGCGCCCGGGGAGGACAGAGTTCCGGGTGAGATTACCTGTTGCGGGAGCGGCGTAGGCTCAGTCGACGATTTGACTCCTCCCCTCGGCGGTAGCGCTCAGCAGTTGCCGGTTCACCTACCTACAGGCACATTGTCTGCGGGTCTGAGGCCTCAGCCGCTACGCTGGCCGAGGGGAATGTCTCTGGCATAGTCCCCACCGCTTGATCTCATGCCATACAGCTCGGCGGTCAGCTGAGTGACTCCTCACGACCATCAGGATTTTCCCCCATCCCGCGCAGAGGGGTTAGGAAGGCTCCGGAAGGCCTCACCGCGTTGCGATCACTCACCGTTGGTCTCAATACAACGGCCGTCGCACGGGTCCTACATCTGGAGACATCACTCCGAGTTCACTTCACCTGACTCATGATCACCTTGTCGAACATGCGGTCTCCAAAGCACGTTCGGACAATGATCAATGGATTCGCCAGCTTCCCTGCTTCTTCTCTTGTCTTAGGCTGGCGGGAGCCTCTTGACTCATTGTTGCCTGAGTTCTCCTTGGTTCAAGATCCGGATGATGCGGCGTCTGGGCAAGACCCGGAAAGTGAGGTCCGCCTTCTTTCCCCCCGTCACATCGACGGTGACTGCCTCGGTCTCGAGAAAGTGATTCTCGGGCGCAGAGAAGGTCCGGACTCGAATGCTCCATGTGCCCGGTCGAAGGTCCTTGAAATGGAACCCACCCCGTGAATCCGTCAGCTGGCGAATGAGATCGTCTCCCCGGGAGGCCTCGATCAGGGCAGAGGAGAGGCCACTGACTTCGGCGAATTGATTTGCCAGCGTATCTCCAGATTCAGTCAACGCAAACGTATTAAGGGTGACCCTCCCGGCTATCTCACCACCGCGCACCACTCTGAGCTCGACCGGAGTATCCTCTCCACCGTGAACGGAGATGTGACCATTCAGACCATTTTCCAAGACTCTGTTTCTGCCCAGCGTTGTCACATCAACCTGCAGTCTGTGCATCCCCGGTTCGAGGCTCAGGAATGCAAAGCTCCCATTCCTATCGGTGAGGACTGATCGCCTGCCGATCGACAGGATGACCTCCGGGATCCCCATGCCCGTCTCGGCATCGATGACCCTTCCGCTCACTCCCCCGACAGTGGAGATGCGCCCCACAGGGAGACCGAACGGCACCGAGTATTCAGCCATCCAGGAGAAGTCGCTGCCGTTCGGTGAGAGATTGAATGTCGAATGACGGGTTCGGATGCGGGCAACGTGGCCGAAGTCAAACTCGTGGTCAAGTGATGCCTCCACGATCGTATAGACCTGGCGGGGGGTTGCCTGGACCCTGTTACCCTGGAGGGCGACGTACAGGTGGGTCTTCGGTGTGAGAGCGTACTTTGCCGTGATGCTCCCGCCCCACCGGGGCACCCCCTCTCCGTTGTAGAGGTTGGGTTCATGAGCATACTCAAGTGTCGCGCCGTAGGAGTGAAACCAGGCTGGAAAGAGGTTCAGGAAGAGTGCGATTCTGGAGTACGGCCCTTCCCTGGCAAAGACATACTCGCGGTGGGTCCCGAATTCCACTTCGGCCAACGCAGAGCCCAGGCCAGCGGCATATCCCCCCCGGATCAAATAGGTGAGTTCATCTCTCCCGTACAGAGGCTCTGGCATCACGTCCTGCAGCTTTCTGCGCCGGACTCGAGCAAAGATGTAGTTGCCGAATCCTGCCCCCGCTTCGTAGAGCATATGGCGGGGAGCCCCAAACAGCAGGGTGTCACGCCCGAGGTTCCGCTCTTCCTCCCTCAGAAGGAGTTCGATCCGAAGCAAGCTCCATGGATAGAGGACAACATTTGCCGCTTTTAAGTCCAGATCTCGAAAGTAGCCGGTGTAGTCGGCTCCAGAGCGCATGAAGCGAATGTCGTAGTAGACCAGGGAGGTTCTCTCGGACCAGCGAAGCGACAGCGCATCGTCCTGTGACGACTCCCCAAAGGAGCGACCAAATTCTGCGTCGATGATACTATTGGCCATCGGACGAACCAGCACGCGAAAGGAGAGGATTCCGGAGCGCCGGGGTTCCTCCTTTCCCATAGCCTGGAAGCTCAGACGGGCCGCCTGTGTCAGGTCCATGGCGGCGAACAGCGCCGCCTCTTGCTGGGGACGGGAGGCCAGACGAGTTCTGTTGTAGAAGCCCCCAACTGTGAACTCGGAAAGTGAAACGCTCCCGCCGGCACCGAATGCATAACGCCCAAGCTCTGTCAGTGGAGACAACGCATAGATATGGTCTCCCAGCACAAGATCAATGCTCTGGTCCTCGTACCTGATTCGGTATTCATCAAGTGGCCCCAAAAGAGAATGGCGCTGGAGATCCGGTGTGCGCACAAGTGCGTAGATCAACCCCTCCCGATCCGGCAGAAGAGGTCCAGAGATTCCAACTTCACCCTGAAGTCCGGCAGAGCCGTCTTCTCCCGCACTGCGAATGGCGACATAGGCTGGAAGACGGTGCTGAAAATCCGTCATCTCTCCGTCCACCGGTAGGATGTCGACCGCTACGGTTGATGTGGCAGAGGGTACGCTGTCACCATACAGGGTAGCGTTGAGGGTAAGGAGATCTCGCCGCTGCAGCGGGAGGCCGCCCGGTGTCTTCACCGAAAGGTTGACCAGACGAGACTCCCCCGGCGAGAGGTAGAACTCTGACGAATCCAGGACAACCTGGTAGTTGCCGGAGGATGTGGCGCTGAGGGAGACCCGCTCCCCGGAGTTCCCTTCCATCCAGAGGGAGAATGTCGCCGAATAAGGTCGACCTGAGGCTGCAATCCTCGGGGATTCCACTGGGGTGAGCTGAAGATCCCGGCGTGTCTGGACCCCGATCGGGACCGATGTCACCGAGGCTTGCTCACCAGCAGGAGAGTTATGAAGGGAATAGATGATCGTTTCCTTGCCGGCCGGAGCTGTCACGGGCATGTGGAATGTGACGAGGCGAAGCTCGCTCACCCCCGGCCTGAGGGTGAACGTGGAATCTGAGGCAAGGATCTTCCACGACCGGGGGTACTCAATGCGTTCGACGAGGGTTCTAATCGAAGATCCGGAATTCACAACGCGGAAACTCAGCGTCAGTCGGCCGCCGGGGCGGATATCTGAACCCGGCGGCGCCGGTACGAAGACGCGGATGTCAGACTCCTTCTCCTGAGCGGCCGGTGCGGCACGTGGAGAGAGCCCCCCGAGCAGGGCGAGCGCCAAGCCCGCGCAGACAGAGATGCTGCAGCGACCGCCGGGGGAGATCATAGTGGATCAGAATGAGCATGTGAACTGCGCCCCGAAGACGTCCTCCCCGCCTGCGTCCACCACGAGAAGAGCTTTGTAGTTTCCAGGAGGAAACTTCGGCAGCCGGATTGCCTGCATCACGCATGTGCCCGGGTACATCCGGTATTCCTTCCCCGTGAAAGTCCCCTGTGAGAGGCCCTGCGCATCGTACACTTCAGCGTACACAGCCGGGCGCATCCAGAGGCTCCCCGTGCACGCGACTGAGAATTCCAGGACTGAGGTGCTGTCTGTCTCCGATCGCAACTGGACATCCCGGAACTCAAGGCTCCGTTCTCCCCCGGAAGCAAGATGGGTCGCAAGCTGCACACCGTAGCGAAGAATCTGCCTGACCCCCAAACCGACCTCCGCGTCCCGCTGCCCCGACTCGGGAGAACCGCGCCCGATCTCCTCGATCATCACCATGCTCCAGTAGCTGCCGACGAGAGAATCCTGGGCAGGGATGGAGACCGTGTACCTGATCTTGGCAGTTCCCCCCGGAGAGACCAGCAGGCGCTCGGGCCGGAGGCTGATCCACCGTGCATTGGAACGTGGAGATGTGCCGGGCTCGTCGTAGTGGGTTGTCCTGTCACACTGGAAGTGATAGTCAGTCTGGTACACTTTCACTTCTGCCGGCTCCTTCCCGTCGTTGCGAATTCTGACAGACCCTTCATAAGTCTCCCCCGGCGCAGCCTGACGGTCATAACTGAGTTCACCCATGACAGTGACCTGGGCTTCTGCAGGAGTCAGCGATCCGAGTAGTATCAGCCCCAGGCCCAGCGTCCATGATTCAAACAATCGGTTCATCGGTTGATCCTATTGAGCCACGAGAGTGTAGGTGATGGTGTGAAGGTCGTCCCCCAGTTCCAGGCTGTTCCCCTGTTCAAACGTCGCCACTGCGGTGTACTGGACGGTACATCGACCATTGTTGGGCTTGCGGGGAGGAATATCCACAATGAAGTCTGTCGCGGGCATTCCTTCCTGGAGCGTCACCTCGGGCGCGGGAGTTCCGCCACCGGTGATGCCCGTTGCCACGGCGCGCAGCGTGAATTTCTGACCGGGACAGATGGTGCTGATCGTGATCTTTGTGTCGACCGTTTCCTGACGCCACCGAAGTCCAGTGGTTGAAACAGTCGCGCTTGGCGGAATCGGGCCCGGGATGCCAGCGGTAATCGAAATCGTCACGTTGCCCCCCTGGACGCGCAGTTGAGCGGCAGCAGGCAGAGCCCACGTCAGCAGGACGGCAATGATGAACAGTTCGGTTCTCATTGAGCTTGGACGGTGAATGTGATTACATGCAGATCCGAGCCCGAGCCCTGCGAGGCAAGGGCAACTCCCGTATAGTGCAGGAGGCAGGAACCCGACGAGCGTCCGAGGTTCAGGAGAAGATCCTGCGCGGTAGTGGTAAGGGAGAATTCCGGGCTGGCGGCACCCTGTGTGGGATTCACGGCAACGATCCGGAGATCGAACAGGGGCGCTGCCAGGCTTGTGCTGGCCGTGATCTTGCTGGCCGAACTATTCGTTCCCCACGTCAGTGTCGTGCTCTGATCTGTGACGGTCATCTGATCCTGCCCCGGCGTGATGAGCCCAAGACTCATATCGAGGTTGACCGTCCCGGAGGAAAGGGAGACCACACTAATCGGGAGGACGGAAACCTGAACGGTGTGAGCATCCGCGTCGAACGTCTGGGCCAGAGCCCGAGAAGGACAAAGGATGCTGATCGCCAGAAAGGCGCTTGCTGAACTGAAGAGATTTGCCTGCAGCTTCATTGGAAACCCAAGTATGTTCGTCGCTACCGGGCTCCCCAACAACAGCCACGGCGCCTCATGAACCGGGATGGCTCAGGCGGGCGCCGTGACTTGGTTATGCCGACCGCTGCGGGGGGAGCGCCCGCGGTCTCCGTACGTTATTGTCTGCCGGTGGCGCAGACCTTAGCTGTGCGAGCGTCTTCTCCTTCAGTTATGCAGTGTGAACACGACGGTGGCTGCAGTAGCCGACGGTGCCGAAGAGGCAAGAGCACTGAACGAGTAGGTTGCTGTCCCGTTCCCTGCACCGCGGGCGAGTCCCGACAGGAGATCCACAGCGGTGGTCGTAAGAGCTTGCGGCCCTCCTCCTCCACTCAACTCAAGCGAGAGATTCACACCTGCGGGGAGGGCCGCTGCCACGTTGACGGAAATTGCCGCGGGGCTCCCGTTATTGTGGACATACCGGAATGTTGTGGACCCGTCCGTGATCGTTGCGCTCTGATCCGTCCCGGGGGTGAAATCGGTTTCTAGAAGGTTGAGATCAAGGGTCGCAGGGGTGACCGAGAGTCTCAGCACGGCCGGAACATTGAGGTTCACGGTCTGGTTGGCAATATTGGGCTGGGCACTTGCGGTCCCAGCGGACAGCAGCAGCAATGCGGCAAGCAGCGACAGAAAGTGTGGCGTTTTCAAGACATCCTCCGAAATAGTGACCAATGGGGGACGATTTGTAATGATTACACGATCGCTGTCTCTACGTTCTCCGGGATGATCGCACAGAGTATGCCACCTGAAATCTCCTTGAAAGCTCGCAAAGAGTGGCTTTTGTGCCTCCACAGCGTGGTAGAGACTTCATACACTTTGAAGAGTCTTCACCAGCTGAGCCGCAGAGAATGGGCAAAAACAGATCACACTGGTGGGAACTGGAACGTTGAGGCGATCTTGGGAATGCTACGGGAGAGGCTAGGTGAGGAGAGTGGAGTTCCGCAGTGGTCTTTACAGGCAGCGGCTCCAGGTCGTTGTCAGGTCAATCGAGACCAGCGAACGATCCACTCCGTTGGATCTGAGGGTGCCGAGACCTTGTCTCCCGACTGAGCCTTTTTCCTGCCGGGTTTCGTCGATTCCTGTAGGTCCATGTGGCAGTCTTCATGAGGGCTCAATCATTCAGGCGTGACCCCGGCCGGGGCAGCGCTCGATACCTCCTGTGCTTGCTGGAGGGATGTCTGCGCGCCCACAAGTCCTCGTGTGAGGAATGATTGGCTCGCACACCCCGGTGGGACTGGCTTCGGCCAGAACACATTGCAGTGGGGGGAAAGGCAGCACTCTCAGAATGCAGATGAGCATGAACGCGGAGGGCACCCGAACGACCCCAGACTACGGAGCCGTTCCCGAGCGCAAGGATCTCCTGCCGAGGGGACCTCAGCCGGGCGCGCGGGCACAACGCCCGGTGAAGTCAAAAACGCTCGATTGCCTTGAATTCACACAGTTTCGGCGGGCCAGGCTGTCCTCATCGGCCGAGGAAGGCAACCGGAGCTCTTCGGCCACCCGCGTGATTTGAGGCTGACCCGCCTTGCTCTCCGCCTCCATAGCTGTACACACCTTCACCACCGCGCGCGGGGGCATCGGGTCGTAAAGCCCCATGAGACGTCACGATGGTGGCGTGCAACTTCTAGGTGAAGATAATCTGCCCACCGGCAGACATTTCGTAGAACTGACCGACGGAGATGATATCTTCAACCTGCGGGCAGAAGTCTTCTTTTGAAAGGTGAAACATGTCCACGGTCGCTTTGCAGGCATAGAGAGTCCCGCCCGCATCGTGAATCATTTCGATGAATTCCCCCACCGGAGGAATATCCAGCTTCTCCATCTCCCGCTTCATTCTACTGGTTGCAAATGCCGACATTCCTGGCATTGCTCCCAGCAGCGTGGGGAGGTGCATGGCAGGGTTCCCCACAGTCGCCACCTTCAGGTGATCCATACGCTTTCGAATGATTGCGTCGAGTCCGAAGAAGGTGAAGAAAAGCGTCGCCTCGATACCTTCCATGCGTGCACCGTTCGCCATGATGAGTCCCGGATAGACCCCCTCCAGCGACCCTCGCGAGATGATGATGGAAACCTTCTCTATCGGTTGATGATTGTTCGTCATTGTCCTTCTCCTTCACCCCGGTTAGATACAGCCCTTGGGCTTGGGGAGCCCGGCAATTTTCGCCGACTTCTTTGCGGGCCCCTTCGGAAACAGCGCATAGAGCTCTTTGGTACTCACACCGCTTTCCTTGGTAAGCTTCCGAATGGAGGGCGCATCACCCTTTGAGTCAAATTCCTTTCGCATGAAGTTGATCACAGCCCAGTGGCGATCGGTCAGTTCCTCGATGCCCTCTTCTCTCGCCAGCGCAACTGCGACTTCCTCATTCCAGTCCGATCGATTTGCAATGTGCCCGTCGGCATCACGTGCGATGTCAGCAGCAACAGTCAACGTCATGGATCTTCTCCTTCTTCTAGGTCTGTGAGATGGTATCTGGTAAGGGTTCATGCCTCGCAGGTTGGATGTCTGCAAGGTTCTTGAGGAAGGCCACAGCAACGGCGAGCCCTCGCCGTGCCTCCGGGGTATTCAACTCTCGGACCAGCCCGAGGAGAGAGAGCTCCTGGTCCGGTCTGACATTCAGGTTCTTATAGACCGCCAGTGCGTTATTCAGCGCCTGGAGGACGTCGGGTTGCGTCAGGTTTTTGACTGTATTGAGAATCGCCACGACATTCTCACCGAGCTTCCGCACATCCTCAGCTGTGAACGAACTCACGATATTGTCCAGGATCCTCGACGCCTCCTTGCCAAATGTGAAATATCCTGCCCGGTCCAGTCGATCCAAGGTGTTCATCCCATCCAGAACAGATTCCCGCACGAGCGGCGCGGCATCCTCCAGAAAGTCCTTGACACTCTCCAGCTGCTCAACGATGCTTGCGATGGTGTTGACGTTGCGCAGGAGCTTCTTTCCCAGGTGGACCACATCGGCGGTACGTAGGTGATCATGGACATCCTCCAGCTCCACAAGGGCCGTTTGGTACGCATCCTGCGCTACCCGCAGCAGATCTTCTTTCAGATCAGCCATCTCGCGCCGGTGGCGTCGCTGATGCTCAATCTCCGCCACCACAACGTCCAGCTTTTCGTGCAGTGCCTTTATCTCATCGGTTACCACAATCGTATCCATATCACTGCCTCTTTCCGGCCATGGTCATATTGGACTCGATGGGCAGTTCGAGTCCCTTCAGCAAGAAGTTCCAGTACATCCAGCGGAACATGATCTTCCCATAGTGGTTCATCTTGGTTTCTTCGAGGAGCGAGAACGGTCCGATTCCGGGCAGTGGGAATTTCCCCGGAAGCGGCTCTGTCTCATAGTTGAAATCAATTAGAATACCCTTGCCGAAGCCGGACTCGATGAAGCAGTTGGCATGGCCGTCGAATTTCTCCCTGAGCGGGCGCCCCTCGGTCTGTGCCAGAAAATTCTCCTGGAGAATATCCGCCTGAAAGTGTGCCACAGATCCTGCTTTGGAACTGGGGAGATTGGTGGCATCACCGATGACGAAGATATTGTCGCGACCCTCTGCAAGAAGCGTATGCTTGTCCGTCGGCACAAAGTCGAGTTCATCCCCCATCGCACTCCGTGCGATCACCTGGTCGCCCTTATTCGTGGGAATGGTCACAAGCACGTCGAAGGGGATCACCGTGTCGTCCCAGGAGACAATGGTCTTGGCATCGACGTCGACACGGGCGATACTGAATTCCGAGGTGAGCCGAATATTCTTCTTGTTCAGGAAATCTCCCAGGATCCCGGAGGCCCGGGGCTTTGTGAACGCGCCGGGAAGCGGTGTTACGAAATGGATGTCGACTGCATCGCGGATCCCTCGTTCTGTGAAGTACCAGTCCGCCAGAAAGGCGAATTCAAGGGGGGCCACCGGGCACTTGATGGGCATCTCGGTAATGTGAATCACGAGCTTCCCCCCCTGCCAGCGCTTGAACAGGTCTGCCAGGGCACAGGCTCCCTCAATGGTATAGAAGTCAAAGATGGACTTGTGCCAAAGTCCATCCTGCATCCCCTCGGTTTCACCGGGGTCGATACGCGCCCCTGTCGCAATGATCAGATAATCGTACGGAATCACCGCATTGTTCCGCATGATGACGCGATTCTGGTCCGGTTCAATGCGATCAATGATCCCTGTGATGGTGTTGAGTGTGGGGGGGATGAAGTCCCTGTTGGGCTTCACGACATCTTTGCGGGTGTAGATCCCAAACGGAATGAACAGAAATCCTGGTTGGTAGTAGTGAGTCTCCTGCTGGTCGACGATGGTCATGTGCCAGTCGCTGGAGTCAAGCACCGCGGCCAGCTTGTTGGCCATCATTGTCCCCGCGGTACCAGCACCCAGAATAACAAGTTTCCTCATTGTGTTGCACCTCTCCTTCTGCTATTGCTTACACTCGCCGGGACGGTCCCCTGCCTGCCTCGGGAGTAAGGCTGGAGACAGAAAGCAGGTCTCGAAGTCGCGACTTGATGCTCGCGCAGTCACCGAGAGATTTGTACACGTCGCAGGCTCTACAGTCGCGGGTTGCGCATATGTTGGACTCGTGTTTGAATGTCCAGCACGGTGCGCTGGCTTCAGTGTACGCCCGACAGGCAACACGCTCCTCCTGTGGGCATCCAACAATGGCCCAGCACGGAATCAGAGCCAGAACACGCCTCACTCCTTCGATACCTACCCTTTCCTCGTTGACTGCCTTCCGTATGCACCGCAAGCGGTCAACGTCTTTCAGAGAGTATGCACGCTGCCCGCTCTGCCTCTTGTGTGGTATGATGAGCCCTTCCCTCTCGTACATCCTCAGGGTCTGCACCGATATCCCCAACAGGTGCGCGGCAGAGCTTATGGGTAGAACCGTGGCATCTGCAACATTGTCAGGTTCCATGTACTCTCCAATGGTTTGTTGTACCAACTGATGTCAAAGAACCTGCCACTAGTTGATATAGCGATTTTGAGCCAGTTGCGCCTTCTTGTCTACCCACCGATCCTCATCTCTGAGACCATGGACTCGGGGAATTTCTCAAGAATAGGAATTCACACTAGGGTAAGTGGACAAATCGAAGTCTGGGGTGACAATCTGGCGGACTACTCTCCTCCGCTCGGATGACCCCACACCGGGCGACAGCGGCGGGAAGAAAGCATGGGCTAGAGCGAAGAGGCAGGTTGGCGGTGAAGAGACCTGGAGCGGAAAATGAGCGGGAATGCCGGGAGGGGTCCGTAGCAAGGTCAAGATCTGCAGCAGGCCTGGTGGCACCGCCCGGACCGATGGTGTTGGCGGATTCTCGGGAGAGCTCATCAGCCACGAGAAATCCCCGAGTCAACTGACTCTAGGGGGGCCTCCACAGGCTACACATTGAACACCGGGTGTCGGGCAGAATCGGGAGTGCCTCGCCGCCCTGGAGTGCACGTGCCCGCAGAATCCACCAAGCGCAGAAGAAGACAAGGTGCAAAGGCCAACACACGACCCCGGCGCCGACCCAGCACGGGGTGTGTCTCCAGCCTCCAAAGTGCAAGAGAGGATCTACTCGATCGCTGGCCGGTCGCGCACCAGCGCAACGATCCACATCCGTTCCATCTGATTCTCCCCCTTGAAGGAGTCCGACCGATGTGTTAGGATGTCACACATCAACCGAGGAGTCGCCAGCCCCTTGAGCTTGTATTGATGCGAGGACTTGGAAATGCATCCGATTGACCAGGCGATTATTCTACTCTATCTGATTCTCGTCGTCGGAACCGGAATTGTTCTCTCGCGCCGTGCATCGCGGAATATGGATAGCTACTTCCTCGGTGGAAAGACGGTCCCCTGGTATTTCCTTGGTATTTCCAACGCATCCTCGATGTTCGACATCAGCGGAACCATGTGGCTGGTCTACATGGTGTTTGTCTACGGCCTGAAAGGCATCTGGATGCCCTGGATGTGGCCGACTTTCAACCAGATCTTCTTCATGGTCTACCTTGCCATCTGGGTGCGTCGCTCGAACGTTCTCACGGGTGCAGAATGGATCCAAACGCGCTTTGGGGCAGGTCGGGGCAGTGAGCTCTCAAGCCTGAGCGTTACCATCTTTGCTCTGGTCAGCGTCATCGGGCTCCTCACCTACACGTTCCAGGGCATCGGCAAGTTTGCGACAATCTTTCTCCCCTGGGATTTCTCGGCCAGCACCTACGCAATTATTCTGATGACGATCACTACGATCTATGTCCTCCTCGGGGGGATGTACAGCGTTGTCCTTACTGATCTCCTGCAATTTGCGCTTCTGTCGATTACCTCCGTGGTTATTGGGATCATTGCGCTCAACAAAGTTTCCCCAGAGCGGCTGGCCGCTGTCGTCCCCGACGGCTGGCTAGATCTCTCGATCGGGTGGCACCTGAACCTGGACTGGTCCACGCTTATCCCGGCCGTCAACGATCAGATCGCCGCCGATGGCTATTCTCTCTTCTTCATATTCTTCATGATGATTGTGTTCAAAGGCATTCTGAATAGCATGGCGGGGCCAGTGCCGACATACGACATGCAGCGCATGCTGGCCGCCCGATCTCCCCGAGAGGCCGGCCTCATGAACGCCATCGTATCAGTCGCCCTTGTTCCCCGGTGGCTCATGGTACCTGCCGTGGCAGTGCTCGCCGTAGTCTTCTATGGGCCCGAACTCAATACGATGGGACGAGGCATTGATTTCGAACTGGTGTTGCCTCTTGTGATCGACAACTTTGTCCCGGTAGGGCTAACCGGGCTTCTGCTCGCAGGGCTGCTTGCGGCCTTTATGTCGACGTTCGACTCCACGGTCAACTGTGGCGCTGCCTATGTCGTCAATGACCTCTACAAGAAGTATCTCAACCCGCAGGGCACCGATCGTCAGTATGTCGTCGTCAGCTATCTCGCGTCGATTCTCCTGGTTGTCCTCGGCGTCCTGTTCGGCCTTATGCCTTATTCCATTAATGCCGTGACTGAATGGATAGTCTTTGGATTGGCCGGCGGATACACGGCTCCCAACATTCTCCGCTGGCACTGGTGGCGTTTCAACGGCTACGGGTATTTCTGGGGGATGATGAGCGGGGTGGCCTTTGCGATCCCGTTCGGACAGATCTTTCCAGAGATCTCCGCTGTCAATAGTTTCCCGATCATCCTTGCCGTGTCTGCAGTCGCCAGTGTGGCGGCAACACTTCTGACCAAACCGGAGGATGAAGAAACGTTGATTGACTTCTACATGCAGGTTCGTCCGTGGGGATTCTGGCGGCCCATCTACGAGAAAGCCAAGGTCAATCACCCCCAGATCGCGAAGAACACACATGCGGCAAGAGACTTAACCAATGTCTTGATCGGAGTGATCTGGCAGACATCTCTCCGTCTCATTCCTGTCTTTCTTGTCGTCTTTGAACTCGTGTCTATGGGAGTCGCAATCGCGCTGGTGATCATTACGACCGTGATATTGAAGAGAAACTGGTATGACAGGCTAGAGGAGGCGTAGGGTAGGAGTATCTTCAGTCGGGAGACTCGGTGCATAGGACGACCATCGCCGGCGCATGAATCGGTATCAGCCACCACACTCTCCTCCCACCACGAGTGGGAGGCCATACTGGGTCTGATAAGCGGGCGACGTTCCACTTCCCCACATCCTAGAAGGGTCCTCATGAACAAGTACGCCATTGAGCTCATCCTCAAGGTCGCTCTGCTTGGGGCGGCTCTTCTGTTGATATTCCTCTGGCACCGATCATTCGACAATGGCCGCTACCAGCTCCAGGCGTCTGAGGTTTCCGTACGCCACTTCCAAGGACGGCGCGTCGTGCCATCCAAGCCGGAGCAGAGGCTGTTTCGAGTGGACACTGGGAGCGGGAAGGTCTGGGTGCTTGAGCAGACCAGCTACAATGATACGGGCTTTGTGACCTATCTCGGGTTCTGGATGCCAGTTGACACGATGTTTCGCTACAAAGAGCATGAATCCCAGCCTCGTTCTTCCGAGTGAGAAAGCTTTCACCGCAGATCCTATCTTCCTCACCTCGAAGAGGACGGCGGAGGGGCACGGCGCCACGGGTCAGAGCAGTGACCCCCGAGTGCACTGACAGGGCAGGCTACACACCCAGAGACCTTCGTTTATACTCCGCCAAGGCAGCATCAAGTCTTTGATGCGCAGTTGTGTCAGCCGGGTTATTATGCGATGGGTGTATGTATAGCTGCACCCCGCGCTCTGTGAGGATCTCAGCCACCGTAGTAATTGTCATCCAAACCGTCGTTACAAAAGCGATTGTGGATACGGGCCCGACTTTATCAATATGGTTCTTCACCGCTACAAGGGCGTCCTCGATCGGGACACAGGTGTCCACAACGACATCAGCAAGCTCGAAGAGAGTCTTTCCGCAGGAGTGACGGCTCACGGTCCCGCGGCCCGCCTCAGCCGATCCAAACACGATCACTTTCATCCCGCGTTTTCGTGACTCCAGGGCAATATCGATATTGACCGCATTGATCCCTGTGTGCGAGAAGAGCCACATGGTATCACGCGGGTCGAAGGTATATCCCTTCATGATCTCCACGCCAAAGCCTTCTGCGCGCTCCAGATACAGGAACTGATGGATGCCCATCTCCCCAATCACGTGTGTGAAGTAGGTCAGGGGCAGCTCAATCATCGGATGAAACCCCACGAATCCCCCAATGCGTGGATACATTTCCTCCACCGGCAGGGTGGCGTGCCCACACCCGAAGGTGTGGACCCATCGGCCCTCAGCAATTGATTCTGCCATAATGCTGGCGGCTTCCCTGATGGTCTCCAGCTGTGTGTGTTCAATAGCCGCCATGACACGGCGGGCATTCTCAAGCCATTGGCCTGCAAGCATGCGCTGTGATCTCCAATTGGTGGTTAACGACGAGCCGAGGCCGGGACTCTGGAGAGCCCGATCCCAAAAAGGAATAGGCCGATCAGAATACACGCTGTCAGCACTACTGGGTAGTACCCGATCCCCGCACCCTGCGAGAGAACTCCTACGAGGTAGTTTAGGAGCATATTTCCAAGCAGCGCAATCGAGAGGGTGAGACTGAACGCTGTTCCCGTCAACTCTGGGTAGACGCCACCGAGGTAGCTGAAGCTAACAGGGAACATGGGTGCAAAACCTGCACCAAGCAAGAGGACTGCAGCGATAGCCACGGGCCATGTCGAGGCGACCGCGAGCACTACAGCACCCAAGGCAGCGATGCCGTAGCACACGAACATCACTCGTTGAGACGGTAGCCAACGCAACAGGGCCCCAAGAACGAGCCGCGCTGCAGTCAGGCTCACGGCAAACAGGGTGAGCGCAACGAGTGAGGCCTCCACACTCGACCCGGTGCGTGCCTGAAGATAGAGGGCCGTCCAGTTATTCACCATCGACTCCACCGCACTCTGGAAGAATAGAACCGACGACAGAGTGAGCAGTGGCGCATCCCTCAGCATACTCGCAGCCTGTCGCAGTGGGAACCCCCGGGGGTGCTTCGGCGCGGGGAAACCTGTGGCGGCCACTGCTGCTGCCACAGCAAG
>Ga0209536_100007206_pt1 | contig 16895 bp, 8 predicted proteins | sample DeeMarSeWOR28_12_FD_187461 | JGI IMG/M metagenome (GOLD analysis project Ga0209536, IMG submission 187461) | Marine sediment microbial communities from White Oak River estuary, North Carolina - WOR-2-8_12 (SPAdes) (version 2) | ecosystem: Environmental > Aquatic > Marine > Intertidal zone >... | reverse complement strand
CCATGAGCATATAATGGCAGCTAGTTCCACCAAGATTTAAAGATCAGCAAGAAGTGGCATGTAACCGAAAGCTAGCCGTAGTAGTGCATGCCAAAGGTAAGGAGGATGAAATATGAAGATGGGATACTGTCTCTTAGTTATCGCTATGTTTATGGTGAGTATTGGCTGTGAAAAAACACCCGTAGAAGGCAAGGTCATACAAATCACTGTGGACCTATTGGGTGTAAGCGAGGTTGAAGTTACGGGATCTGCTTCGTTTATTGACGATCTGGGTGCAGATGAGCTAGACAGAATTGAACTAATCATGGCTTTTGAAGAGGCTTTCAACATTCAAATATCTGAAGAGGCTTTAGAAAAAATCAATACCGTCCAAGATGCGATCGACTATATCGAAACTCATTAGAAATTCCCTTCCTCCCTACTCCTGATCCGCATATAATAAGGCCAGATTTCATCAAGATTTACAGAGCAGGAATTAGATGCAACCGACACCTTGCTGGAGGATCGTATGCCTGAGATCCGTCTTCGCCCTTCGGGCTATGCCCGACACGTCCGCCTTCGCCTTTAGCCGAATCGAAGATTCGGCCGGCTTCAGGCTTCGGCTGGGCTACGCCTGACAAGACGCCGGACAAGTCGGGATCAAATAATCGCACTAATCTCGATGCGAGAGAGATAGAGAAAGTACAATGATTGGGAAATCGATTTCGCACTACCGGATCGTGGAGAAAATCGGCCAGGGAGGGATGGGAGAAGTCTACCTTGCCGATGACGCGACCCTAGACCGGAAAGTTGCCCTGAAGTTCCTTCCCGAAGCCTTCACCAGTGATCCCGAAAGAATGGCCCGCTTTGAGCGGGAGGCCAAGCTTCTGGCATCCCTGAACCATCCCAATATAGCCGGAATCTATGGGCTGGAGCAGGCTGACGGCAACCGCTTCCTTGTGCTGGAATATGTCGAGGGCGAAACGCTTCAGGCAAGGCTGAACAAAGGGGTGTTGCCGCTTGAGGATGCCCTTGAGCTTTGTCGCCAGATTGCCGAAGGCTTGGAAGCAGCCCATGAGAAGGGTGTCATTCACCGTGACCTGAAACCCGCCAACGTCATGATCACAGCTGAAGAGAAGGTCAAGATCCTGGATTTCGGACTGGCCAAAGCACTGGCTGACGAAACACAGGGTAATGACTCCTCTCAATCCCCCACCCTTACAGAAGCAATGACCCGGCCGGGCGTGATTCTGGGTACTGCCGCCTATATGAGCCCGGAGCAGGCCAAGGGCAAGAGCGTGGATAAGCGAGCCGACATCTGGGCCTTCGGCTGCATCCTGTACGAGTGTTTGACCGGGAAGAAGGCGTTTGAGGGCGAGACGGTTACGGAGACACTGGCGGCAATCCTGAGAGGAGAGCCGGATTGGCAGGCATTACCGGCCACCACTCCACACAATATCCGGTTTCTGCTCAGAAGGTGCCTGGCAAAGGAGAGGAACAAAAGGTTCAGGGATGCGGCGGATGTCCAGATCCAGATTGAGGAAGCGGGAAATGTCGGCACAGAGGCTGAAACCGTTTACATAAAACGCACACGGCTTTCCCGGATAATGGCTGCTGTTGCGGTGACTCTGATAATATCTCTGGCTATTCCCGCCTTTCTATACTTCCGGGGAGAGGAACCGGCAGAGCCAATGGCCTTTAAAATATCAACTCCGCAGAATTTGGATGATTACGATATGGAAGTTTCTCCCGACGGCCGTATAGTTGCATATACGGCTATATCCTCCGGATCGGATCAGGTCTTGTGCGTCCGGCGTTTGAATTCCCTCACACCGGAAGAGCTTGGCGGAACTGAAGGCGTCGTTTCTTTCTTCTGGTCTCCTGACAGTCGTTCTATCGCTTTTATTTCGGAAGGCCGGCTGAAGAAAATTGACATTTCGGGCGGGCCTCCAAAAGACATTTGTATTGCGCCGACAGCATATGATGGGACCTGGGGCCGTACTGGATCTATCTTATTGAGTGCGGGTAAAGAGTTGCATCTTGTATCAGCAGAAGTCGGTGAAGCTGCTCCACTCTTGACTCCGGGTCAATTCCAGGACGTGGAAGGTTTTTACCGCCCGAATTTTTTGCCGGACGGGCGCCACTTTTTGTGCTCGATACAATTTGATGATCCGTCTAAAAACGGAGTCTATCTGAGATCGATTGATTCAGATATAGAGAAGCGGATCCTGGACGGGAATACCAGGGCGTTTTTCGTTGAACCGGGCTACCTGCTTTACCATCGTGAAGGAACACTGTTTGCTCAACCTTTTGATGCAAAGAAGCTTTCAACTACCGGGGATGAAGTTCGGGTTTCCGACATTTATGTCATGTTTGAAACAAGGGGCTATGCGGCTTTCAGTGCATCAAATAATGGTGTGATCATCTATCGTGAAAAGGAGGAACAGATCCAGTCCCAATTTGTGTGGTACGACCGAAACGGTAAAAAACAGGGGATTGTTGGAGAACCTAAATTGTATGTTCCAGAGTTCGACCTTTCACCCAATGAAAAAATGATTGCCATGACAATAAGTAATCCATCAGGCACTGTCTATGATATCGGGCTACTGGATATTGATCGCAATATTCCAGATAACATTACGAACGATGCAGCCGCCGATGGCTGGCCCTGCTGGTCGCCGGATGGATCGCAGATAGCGTATACTTCCTTTCAAAAGGGCGGCGGTCTTTACGCAAAAAAATTGGGAGCTTCGGGCAGTGGAACATCATTACTGGATTCACCCGGCATGGTAGAACAGATGGGCGCATGGTCTGTGGATAATCAATATATTGCATATATAAGCCGTACGGATATTTATATCCTCCCGCTCTCCGGGGAGGACGAGCCTTTCCTTTTTGAAGAATCTGACGGCGATCAGCTAAACCCGGTTTTCTCTCCCAATATGAAGTGGCTGGCATATATAACCAATGAATCGGGAAGATATGAGATTTATGTCAAATCTTTTCCGGAAGGAGATCGGAAACGTCGGATTTCAAATAATGGCGGCGTACAGCCACGATGGAGAGAAGATGATGGGAAGGAACTCTATTATCTTGGGCTCAACGGGGAGCTAATGGCTGTCGACATGGATCCCGAAAACATTGCTGATTCAGGGAATCCGCGCATCCTGTTTGAAACGAAAATAAATGCTTATGCGGGCGAAAGACAATACGGTGTTACCTCAAATGGTCAGCGGTTTCTCCTCCTGGAACCCCTGGCTGAAAAAACGCCTACTCCCATAACCGTAGTAACCAACTGGACCTCACTATTAGACCAATGACACTTTCAACCGGAAGCAGACTGTCTCATTACGAAATCATATCCCAGCTCGGCAAAGGAGGTATGGGAGAGGTTTATCAGGCTAAGGACCAGAAGCTCGGAAGGGATGTAGCTATCAAGGTGCTTCCTGAGGAATTCGCAAAGGATGCCGACCGCGTTGCCCGGTTCCAGCGTGAGGCCAAGCTGCTTGCCTCACTGAATCATCCGAATATTGCCGCCATATACGGCCTGGAAGAATCTGAAGGAACAAACTTCCTTGTGATGGAGCTTGTCGAGGGAGACACGCTGGATGATCGGATAAAAGCCAGTGCTATCCCTGTCGAGGAATCCCTGAAACTTGCTCTCCAAATCGCCGAAGCCTTTGAAGCTGCCCATGAAAAAGGTGTAATCCACAGGGACCTGAAGCCTGCCAATATCAAGGTGACTCCGGATGGAAAGGTGAAGGTGCTGGATTTCGGGCTTGCGAAAGCCTTTGCCGGTGAACAGGCCGATCTGAATCTGTCGAACTCACCTACATTAAGCGTTGGGGCCACACAGCAAGGAGTCATTCTTGGGACTGCAGCATATATGTCTCCTGAGCAGGCTAAGGGCAAGAGCGTTGACAAGCGGGCGGATATCTGGGCCTTCGGTGCCGTACTGTTCGAGATGCTGACGGGAAAGCCGGCTTTCCCAGGCGAGGATATCAGCGAGATACTCGCATCGGTTATTAAGGGGGACTCGAACCTGGCACTGCTTCCCAAGAATATTCACTCAAGGGTTCGTGAATTGCTTGTACGTTGTCTGCAAAAGGACTTGAGAAAACGATATGCCGACATCGCCGACGCTCGCTATGAAATCGAGCAGGTTCTGGCCGATCCCGGCGGAGCAATCGTGCAGCCGGCCGCCGCGGTAGAACCACGAATGAAGCTGTGGCGAAATATCCCGTGGATTGCCGCTGCCGTCATAGTGACTGCAATAATTGCAGGATTGGCGGGTTGGCATTTAAAGCCGCTTTCTCCACCCGAGCCAAAGCCGGTCGTGCGCTTTGATTTCACATTACCGGAGAACCAGCAATTCGGAGATCTTACCGAACGCGCTTTTGCGATATCTCCTGACGGCAGTCAACTCGTTTATGCCACCGACAAAGGGCTATATTTGCACTCAATGAAAAACATGGATTCAAAGCTCCTCCCTGGAACTGAAGGCAGCACGCGGCCATTCTTCTCACCTAACGGAAAATGGGTAGGCTTCTTTTCCAGCACAGACAGCCGTTTAAAAAAAATTGCGATAGGCAATGGACCGCCTGTACCTCTAGCAGAGGTTGGCATTTTCGGATCTTTTGATTGGGGCGCAGACGGCGACATCAGGTATGGGGGATTGGGAAGTGGCATCATGGCGGTCTCCGCTGATGGTGGAACTCCGGAGCAGGTCATTAAGCCAGCAGAAGATGAGACGATTGGCCATCCACAGATTCTGCCGGATGGGGATTCAGTATTGCTGACGCGAGCTTCTCCCCAACCTGCGATGATTATGGTGTATTCGCTTAAATCAGGAAAGCGGAAGGAATTGTTTGAGGGCACGGTAGCCAAATACCTTCCGAGTGGAAATATTGTTTATGAATTGGGAGGTAGCCTTTTCGCTGTTCGGTTTGACCTGAATACTCTTCAGGTGATAGGCGGGCACATACCTTTGATAGACGGTATATTGCGAGTGGGCGGGCCACAATATGCAATTTCCAGATCAGGGACACTGGCTTACATTCCGGGAGCAAGTGCAGGCTCAGCGCAACGAACTCTCGTTTGGGTTGACCGGACGGGGAATGAGAAACCGCTTACTGCAGAACCCAAGGATTACCGTTGGCTCAAAATATCTCCCGATGGTACGCAGGTAGCACTGTCAATTAATACTGCTGGTAGTAACGAAGACATCTGGGTCTATGACCTTGTTCGCGGAAATTGGATGCGAGTTACCTTCGATGAGAAAAGTGCCGGCGAATCAGTGTGGACCCTTGACGGTGAACGAATAATTTTTTGCTATTATCGTGAGAACTATGGTGGGATCTATTTAAAATCAGCGAATGGTACCGGGACAGCTGAACAAATCATTTCGTTGGATTACGGTGACATCTGGCCAGAGTTTCTGTTGAGTGATGGAAAAACCCTATTGATTGGGCGGGAAATTGGTCGAGAAACGGGAAATGACATTGGAATGCTGTCTCTGGAAGGAGATCGAACTCTTAAATTGTTGTTGAATGAAAAGTATGATGAGGGAGATCCTCGTATTTCCACCAATGAACAATGGCTCGCTTATGGGTCCAACGAGACGGGCGAGAGGGAAGTTTATGTGCGTTCATTTCCAGATATTGACAAAGTAAAACGGCCAGTTTCGACAGGCGGTGGAGACAGTCCGCTATGGTCGCCCGATGGGAGTGAGTTATTTTATCGCAACGGTGATTCCTTTATGGCAGTGGAGATAGAAACAGAGCCTTCTTTCAGCCTTGGAAAACCCACACTTCTATTCGAGGGAACGTATTCTTCCCACCCTAATGTGCCTGAATGTGTTCTTTGGGATATTCACCCTGATGGCAAACGGTTCCTTATGTTGAAACCAACCGGATTAACTGATGAGACAACCGAAGCGGGAAGTCCCCGCAAAATCAACATCGTCATCAATTGGCTTGAAGAACTGAAGGAAAAGGTTCCGGCGCCATGATCGGCAAGACACTCGCACATTACGAAATCACGTCCCATGTCGGCAAAGGCGGCATGGGGGAGGTATATCAGGCCACTGATAAAAAGCTAGGTAGAGATGTGGCGATTAAGGTCCTGCCGGAAGAGTTCGCCCAGGATACGGATCGTGTCGCCCGATTCCAGCGTGAGGCCAAGCTGCTGGCTTCCCTGAATCACCCGAACATTGCCTCCATATACGGGCTGGAAGAATCCGGCGGAACCAACTTCCTTGTGATGGAGCTTGTTGAGGGAAACACTCTTGATGATCGGATAAAATCCGGAGCGATTCCAGAAGTAGCCCTGAAACTTGCTCTCCAAATCGCCGAAGCCCTTGAAGCTGCCCATGAGAAAGGCGTGATCCACAGGGATCTGAAACCGGCAAACATCAAGATAACTCCTGATGGCAAAATAAAGGTGCTGGACTTCGGATTGGCGAAGGCATTTGCCGGCGAGCAGTCCGACATGAATCTTTCGAACTCTCCGACATTAAGTGTTGCAGCAACACAACAAGGTGTGATTCTCGGTACCGCAGCATATATGTCCCCTGAACAGGCCAGAGGAAAGGAAGTAGATAAACGGGCGGATATCTGGGCGTTCGGTGTTGTTCTCTTCGAAATGCTGACGGGAAAGCAAGTATTCACGGGAGACACGGTATCGGACACACTTGCATCAGTATTAGCGAGAGAACCTGAGTGGCAAAGCCTTCCCCAGAATCTTCATCCTCGAATTCAGCTGCTTCTCGAACGCTGTTTAAAGAAAGAAACAACGAATCGATATAGCGGAATAAGCGATGCGAGAGTCGATATACAGGAGGTTCTTGCTGATCCCAATGGTGTATTGGTAAAACCGGTAACGATGGAGGTAACTCAGAAAAAACTGCGAATAATACTCCCGTGGATCGCAGTATCTCTCATTGCTGGATTAATATTATCCGGAGTAGCGGTCTGGCTACTGAAACCTTCCCCCCCTCCAGAGCCAAAGCAAGTCCACCGCTATGATTACACTCTGCCAGAGGATCAGGAATTTGTCGATTATGATCGGCAAAATGTGGCTGTGTCAGCCGATGGCAGTAAGATTGCTTACATAGCCAACGATCAACTCTACATTAAAAACTCCGATGATTTGACAGCTAGGCTTATACGAGGAATTGATGGAGATCTCGTTAATCCTTTCTTTTCACCCAATGGGGAATGGATAGGCTACTTTGATTTATCCAACGATCAATTAAAGAAGGTCGCCGTTGGCGGTGGTTCACCAGTAATGATATGCGAAGTCAAAGATCCTGAAGGTGCAACCTGGGGAGCTGATGACATGATTGTTTTGGGGGAACCCGAGGGAATCATGCAGGTTTCTGCCAATGCAGGAATACCTAAAATCATAATAAACAAAGAGGAGAGCGATCGAAGGCTCATGCACCCGCAGATTCTTCCAGACGGGAAAACCGTTCTGTTTACGGCCGTCAAGCAGAATTTACTCCAGATTGCAGTGCAGTCACTTGAGTCAGGAGAACGAAAGAATTTATTTGCAGGAGGGCCTGCCCAGTATGTTTCAACGGGACATTTGGTTTATGGTTTAGATAACATACTTTATGCTGTTCGTTTTAATCCTGAGACTCTTGAGGTGACAGGGGGAGGCATTGCGATTGAAGAGGGTATTTTTCGATTTGCTCCAATTGCACCGATCCAATCAGACATTTCTGAATCAGGAACTCTGGCTTACCTGCCTGGGAATATGCTTTTGGGTGCTTCGATTGGTAATACCACACTTGTTTGGATAGATCGTGAAGGAAATGAGACATCACTTGCTGCTGAACCAAATGATTATAGATATATCAGCATATCACCCGATGGAACGAAGGTAGCTTTAACTATTGCAGAAGGGGATAATGAGGACATTCATATCTGGGATATAGCTCGTCAAAGCATGAATCAGCTAACCTTTGATGATACAGACAGCAGCTATCCCGTATGGACGGCTGACAGCAAAAGCATTCTTTTTGTTTCCGATCGAAATGACAGTCGGAGTATTTATAGGAAGAATGCAGACGGTGCCGGGGGCGTTGATCTGATTTCAGAAAAAGATGGTATTCCATTTTCATTGTCAGCAGATGGAAAAAGTGTGTTGCTAATGTATATAGGCACTTCCGGAAGCAACGACATCGGAATACTGTCTGTAGAAGGAGATCAAGACATAAAGCCGTTACTGCAGCAAGAATATTCTGAAGGCGGCCCACTCCTTTCATCCAATGGAAAGTGGATGGCATACCAATCAAATAGATCGGGCTTTAGTGAGGTCTATGTACGTCCGTTCCCAAATGTGGATGATGGACCATGGAAGATCTCAGCAGAAGGCGGCTTCTTTCCCAGATGGTCACCGGATGGTAGGGAACTTTATTATATCAACGAATTTTCATTGTGGGTTGCTGCCGTAAATACTGAAAAGGCATTTCAGCGAAGTCAACCCAAAATGCTTTTTCAAATTCCACATGTTGTTTTTAATAGTATGGGGCTTGCTGGGATTACATGGGACGTACACCCCGATGGTGATCGATTTCTTATGTTGAAACCACCGGCAAATATAGATAGCGAATCAGCATCATTATTCCCCGATAAAATCAACATCGTCTTAAACTGGTTTGAAGAACTGAAGCAAAAGGTTCCTGTACCATGATCCGCCTTCGCTAAAGCTTCGGCGGACAAGTCGGCTTCAAAAAGAGCGATGACGGCTGTGACGCTGAGGAAAAAAGAGAAGCTAAAATGATCGGTAAGACACTCGCGCATTACGAAATCACATCCCAGCTCGGCAAAGGCGGCATGGGGGAGGTTTACCAGGCGAAGGACCAGAAGCTCGGGCGGGATGTGGCAATAAAAGTTCTTCCTGAAGAGTTCGCAAGAGATGCCGAGCGTGTTGCCCGGTTTCAGCGTGAAGCGAAACTGCTGGCTTCATTGAATCACCCGAACATAGCCGCCATATACGGCCTCGAGGAATCGGATGGCACCAACTTCCTTGTGATGGAGCTTGTTGAGGGAAACACTCTTGACGATCGGATAAAATCCGGAGCGATTCCAGTAGAGGAAACCCTGAAACTTATTCTCCAGATTGCAGAAGCCCTGGAAGCCGCCCATGAGAAGGGCGTCATCCATCGGGATCTGAAGCCAGCAAATATCAAGGTGACTCCGGAAGACAAGGTGAAGGTGCTGGATTTTGGTTTGGCGAAGGCATTTGCAGGCGAACAAGCCGACCTGAACCTGTCGAACTCTCCAACGCTGAGTCAAGCGGCTACAATGCAGGGAGTTATTCTGGGCACAGCTGCTTATATGTCTCCAGAACAGGCAAAAGGCAAGAGCGTCGACAAGCAGGCAGATATCTGGGCCTTCGGAGCCGTGCTGTTTGAGATGTTGACGGGAAAGCCTGCTTTCCCGGGCGAGGATATCAGCGAAATACTCGCATCGGTGATTAAGGGGGACTCGAACCTATCCCTGCTTCCCAAGAATATTCACCCAAGGGTTCGTGAAGTGCTTGCCCGCTGTCTGCAGAAGGACTTGAGGAAAAGATATGCCGACATCGCTGACGCCCGTTATGAAATCGAGCAAGTTCTGGCTGATCCCAGCGGGGTTTTCATACACCCCGCAGTGGCGATCAAACATGAAGGACAGCCTCGACTGGGTCTTCCTTTGGTTATCGCGGCTCTCATTTTTGTAGCAGTCATCGCCGGAACAGCTGTCTGGAATCTGAAGCCGTCTGAACCGAAGCGGGTCACTCGATTTGATTATGAACTACCGGCAGACCAGCAGTTTGGATGGCTCACTGAACGCGCCTTTGACATATCTCCCGACGGCGGTCAGATCGTCTATAAAACCGAAAGAGGCCTTTATTTGCGGTCAATGCATGAAATGAACGCCAGGCCAATTCCGGGAACTGAAGAAAACCCTCAGAAGCCTTTTTTCTCGCCGGACGGCAAATGGATTGGCTATGTCTCCGGAGTGGACCGAAAATTAAAGAAGATATCCGTCAAGGGAGGAGTATCTGAACCTATAGCCGTTGTCGACTCTACAGGCTTTTTCAGTTGGGGAAAGGATGATTCGATTGTGTATGCCGGAAGCGAGGGCATTTGGAATGTCTCGGCAAAAGGAGGAGATCCGAAATTACTTTATAAAACAGACGAAACATGTATTTCTCCTCAAGTCCTGAATGATGGAAAAACCGCTATGTACACGGCTGGCATTCCCTCAGAGAAAATCATTCTGCAATCTCTTGAATCGGGAGATCGAAAAGAGTTGATTGGTGGTGATACGGCGCGCTATCTTCCGACAGGACATATTGTATATGCAGTTGAAAACAGTCTTTACGTCATTCCGTTTGATGCTGAAAGGCTCGAGCCCAAAGACGATCCGATACTGATGGAGCAGGGAGTGCTTCGGGAAGGAGGCGCGCCGCAATATGCCGTATCCGATTCGGGGACTCTGGTGTATGTGCCGGAAACATCCGATGCTTCGGCAATTCAACGTACTCTTGTACTCGTAGACCGTGAGGGTAATGAAGAATCGATTCCAACCCCGCCCAATAATTATCGACAACCTGCAATTTCCCCTGATGGAAAACAACTCGCTGTAGTTATTGGATTTGCGACAGGTGGTGACATATGGGTTTGGGATCTGATTCGTGAGTTTTTCACCACCCGGTTAACATTAAGCGAACAATTTAATGCGAATCCCCTCTGGTCTCTTAATGGGCAACGGATTGTTTTTACTTCGTTTCAGGAAGGAAGACTCGGTCTTTTCTGGAAAGCAGCGAATGGAACAGGCGAAGTTGAATCCCTATTCTCATTACCCGGACAAAGTCTGCAGATCTTTGCAACCTCCTGGACTGAAGACGGGAACACACTGTTGCTGCATGACCAGGAAGGTAGCCGAAGGGATATTGGAGTCCTCTCTCTTAAAAATGAGCCGACCAGAAAACCGTTGCTCCAGGAAAACTACTATGAGGGACAGCCGCAAATGCATCCCCGTGGGCATTGGGTGGCCTATACGTCCGATGAATCGGGTCAAAGAGAAGTCTACGTACGCCCATACCCCGATATTGATAAAACCAGGTATACGATTTCCACAAGCGGCGGCGACAATGCCCTTTGGTCACCTGACGGTCGGGAATTGTATTATAGAAAAGATAATTCCGTAATGGCGGTGTCCATAGAAACGGAACCGGAGTTCAACGCCGGCAAACCTAAGGAACTCTTCAGCGGGGCATATATCACTGCGTCCATTGGAGATATCCCTCCCTGGTGCATGCACCCTGATGGCCGTTTTCTTATGATTAAGCTGATCTCTTCGGCAAACGGTGAATCTGAAAATGCAGGCCCGCGTAAGATCAACGTTGTAGTGAACTGGCTGGAAGAACTGAAACAAAAGGCGCCGATACCATGACCCTGTCCCCAGGAAGCAACCTCGGTCCATACGAAATCCTCTCTACAATCGGGTCTGGTGGCATGGGGGAGGTCTACAAAGCGAAGGATCCGCGCCTGAGCCGCACTGTAGCCGTCAAGAAGGTCAGGGAGCAGCACTCAGAACGTTTTAAGCAGGAAGCCCGGTCCATCGCTGCGCAGAACCACCCCAATATCTGCCAGATTTTCGATATAGGCGATGACTATCTGGTACTGGAATACGTCAAAGGCAGGCCCCTATCCAGCCCTCTGCCGGAACAGGAAGCGGTGCGGCTTGCCATTCAAATTGCCACCGCCCTTGAGGCTGCTCATAAGAAGGGCATTATTCATAGAGATCTCAAGCCAAGCAATATCATGGTTACCGAAGAGGGCTCCGTGAAGCTGCTCGACTTCGGTCTGGCGAAGCTCTATGAGCAGGACCAATCCATATCCAACCTGCCGACGGAAGACTTCCCTGCCACCCAGGCAGGTGCGATTATGGGAACGGTGGCCTATATGTCGCCCGAGCAGGCGCAGGGACAGCCGGCGGATGCACGGTCTGACATATTCTCCTTCGGGCTGGTGCTGTACGAGATGCTGAGCGGGCAAAGGGCGTTCCTAGGCGACAGCAATTTTACGTTGCTGGAGGCAATAGTTAGAAAAGAGCCTACTCCTTTGAAGACTTCTCCTATCCTCGAAAGAATCGTGAAGCAATGTCTAGAGAAGAATCCCTCGGATCGTTACCAAACCATATCTGAGGTCAAGGCGGCACTTGAGAAGGCGGTAGAAAAGAAAGTGACGACAGGTTCCAAAGAACCGCAGCCTTCGATTGCCGTCCTTCCTTTCGTCAACATGAGCGGCGACAAGGAGCAGGAGTACTTCAGCGACGGCCTGGCGGAGGAGATCATTAATGCTTTGACAAATATTCCGGGACTTAAAGTGATTGCGCGAACATCGGCTTTTGCCTTCAAGGGCAAAGACCAGGATATAACCAAGATCGCAGAAGCCTTACGGGTTTCAAATATACTTGAGGGTAGTGTTCGTAAATCCGGTAACAGAATCAGAGTTACAGCACAGTTGATTACAGCATCTGACGGAAGTCACCTATGGTCGGAGCGCTATGATCGTGACATGACGGATGTGTTCGCCATCCAGGATGAAATCTCTCAGGCAATTACTGAGAAACTGAGAGCAAGACTTTCGGGAGATCGACAGGCGGTTAAGCGACCCACGGAAAACATGGAAGCATACAACCTGAACCTGAAAGGACGCTATAATTTTTTCAAACTTACACGGGACGGTCTGGCTAAAAGCAAAGAATACTTCGAAAAGACAATCGCAATAGATCCGAACTATGCCTCCCCCTGGCACGGCCTTGCTGCGATGTACCATTCATCAGGTCTTATTGGGATCACACCTCAACGGACAGCGGATGAAAAAAGCCGCCGCACTATACTGAAAGCTTTGGAACTGGATGATACGCTTCCTGAAGCCCATGCCCACCTAGCCATGCTTTTAGCTTTTGAGGGCGACTGGAAAAAAGCAGAAAGAGAGTTTTCGCGGGCATTGGGACTCAGCCCCAATACCATGGATGCTTGGCTTCTGTACAGTCTTTCTTACCTTGTGCCTATGGAGCGACTGGATGAAGCACTGTCAGCAATGCAAAAGGCACTGGAGCTCGATCCTCTTTCGCCGATAGTTCATGCTTATCTGGGTGTGATATACACACTGCTGAGACAGTATGACCGATCCATTGAGCAGTACCGAAATGCACTGGAAATGAATCCTCATTTGCCTGTGGCAATTGCATTTTTAAGTCTTGCCCTCATTATGAAAGGGGAGTTGGATGAGGGGATTCGCATATTGGAAACAAATAAACCTTTGCTGGATTTCGTTTCCGAATATCAGGGATATTTAGGTTATGCCTATGCAAGAGCAGGTCGAACCACCGATGCGCATCGGATATTAGAAAAATTACATAACGATGCCCGAACAACCTATGTTCCAGCTCCAAATTTTGCAGTGATTTACGTGGGCCTCGGGAAAACGAATGAGGCTTTGAACTGGCTAGAGAAAGCATTGGATGAAGGCACTTTTTTAACTGCCAATTATTATCCTCAAATTGCCGACTTTGAACCCCTCCGCTCCCACCCCCGCTATAAAGCCCTTCTCAGGAAGATGAACCTGGCTCCCTAACCGAAACTAAATCCTTCCTGATTCCGGCCATGATTTGCACTCAATCATTCCATTTCATGCCCGGACCAGGTACCTGGAGCTGACGGAAAACTCCCCACGGTTCATGCCGGACGATTCGTCGTCCTTCCCGGAAGCCAGGACATTAATAATGTAGAGCCAGGCCTCGAGCCGGGAAAACTTCCTCCCTGGCTCAATAAGGTCCGGGTTCGACCAGATTTTTCTCCAGAGCAGGGTGTAGCCGCGGTTCAATTTCCGCCTCCGGTATTCCAACGTTGATTATGAAAACGGACATCGGAATGCCCGAAAATCACCTTCGGTGTGCTTGCCGATCGTTTGCCGATTCCGCGTCCAGGATCGAAGTTGTTATGCGCCTCGTTCCCGGGACCCAGTGCGAATAAATCCTCAAAGTGATCGACGGATTCGAATGCCCAAGCTGCGACGCCACGTATGCCAGGTCCGCGCCGGCCGCGAGCATGTGGCTCGCCCAGCTGTGCCTGAGATCGTGTGGCGTGCGCCTCCTCACTTTTGCAAGATCCTGAACCTTGTGCCATACGCGCCGCAGGAAGTTCGTATAGTGTACGGGCGCTCCGCCTTCATTGCGGAATATCTATTCTTCCGCGTCGAATGTTGTTCCCTCAGCCAGAACCTGCTTCTTTCGCTCCGTGCGGAGCCGCATCAGTTCCGCGGCAAGTTCCGGACTCATATCCACTTTCCGCTGCGACGCGACCGTCTTGGTCGTTTCAACCTGCCTGTGGTGCGGGATATTCCGTTGAACGACGATGTAGTTGTTTTTGAAGTCGATGTCCTGCCACTGTAGCCCTGTGACCTCGCCGATCCGCATCCCGGTCCGTGCCATGCAGAGAATGAATCCATAATACTCGGGGAATCTTTCCCTGCATTTCTCTTCGATCTGGTGCAGCTCCTCGAGAGTGAAAGGATCGATCTTCGCTTTCAGCTTCCTCGCCGAGCGGTAGAACTTCCCGAGCTTCATGACAGGATTCATCTTCAGCTTGCCCTCGTTCACCGCCTCCTGAATTATCAGACGAAGGACCCCGATCATGCGCCGTACCGAGTCCTTGGAATATTTGGATGACTTCCTGATTACCCATTTCTTGATCCTGGCGTAATCCACCGTGTCGAGCCGCATATCACCGAACTCCGGCACGATGTGCTTGTTTATAAGGAACGCATAGTTTTCCTTCGTGGACCTTTTCAGGTCTGTCTTTTCGAGTTCCTCCAGCCACTGCCCGCTGAACTCCTCAATCTTTGGAAGGGGCTTTGTAACTTTCAGGTATTCATGTCGATTTCCAGAGGTATTTTACGGTAAGTTAGGAAGGAAATAGCGAAGACTTTGCACACGTCCACTTTTTCAACCGGCTTGCGTGAATTGTATGCTCTGACCTTTGATTAGTAATAGAGAGGATCGCCCGGTACTGCGGAATTTCAAGTCTTGATTTTACTATGATTTACTCAATTTTCGCAGGAAAACAGCGCAGGAATATTTGCGGTCAGCTTTTTAGATAACCGGAAGAGACTCTAATCGAAATATTTTTTCCTTATAGGCGGTATATATCTGTTTTAATTAGCTTTACTAATACCAGTCAAATTGGCATATTGATTGCAAAAATAATTTGATTGTTAAATAGTTCCGCGACGCATACTGATACGAATCTATACGTACTTTCTACGGATAGAAGGTAATGAAGAATCGTATTATTGTACGGATGTTTTTCCGGTTACCCGGTGATGTAAAATGGAAACCGTAAAATCAGCGAATCGGGACATCGCAACAGGTACTTTGAACCGGTACGGGAGGGACAAATGAACTTTTTGCGGAGGAATTTATGGATCCTTCTGGTGATATTGTCCATCTTGCCGTCTGTCTTTCGGCAATGGCGGCACAGAACGCCAAAAAGCCGGCAGATAAGGAGGATCTTGTGTGGCCCGCAAGGTTACTTAGCTATATAAGGCCTGAAAACACAATGGGAAATATCCTGATCCGAAATTGCAGAACTTGATATACGCAACTGAAGAATTGTAGAATCTGCAGTTTCGCGACAGAAACTATCTTTAAAATTTATACTTTTTAATCAACTTTTTACTTGAAATAAGAAGCAAAATATCACTTAATAAAAGATTGTGCAATTTTATGCATTATATGAACATCACACACAAATTTTTCAACTTAAATTCTCAAAAAAGAAATTCTTATCAGCCCTGTTATTCTAAACTTTCAAGGAGAAAATATGAGCCGATTTAAACTAAAAAGTCATATTTTTATTTGTCTGTTGGTAGCCACAGTAGCCTTGTCCGGCTGTACTGGTGATACTGGCCCTGCCGGCCCTGCCGGCCCTGCCGGCCCTACTGGTGCTACTGGTGCTACTGGTGCTGATGGCGCTGATGGCGCTGATGTAGATCCTGCTGTAGTTGAAGATCTTCAGGATCAGATTGATCAGCTTGCAGGTATGTCAAAACTGGAGACGTGTAATATCTGCCATGGAGATGTTAGTCTTTATGAACATCAGTTTATCTATGATGACTATGCGGATACGAGCAACCTCACCTTGACGATCGATAGTGTCGCGAGTACCGATAACGGTGATGGCACGTTTACAACAGTCGCTACCTTCTCCGTTGCACTAAATGGCGCTCCGGTTACGAGTACGAGCAGTCTGGAACAACTTCGATTTGGTTGGGCGGAGTACGACAGTACGACTGGAACTTTTCCCCGAGCCGGATACCTCAACGATGCCATTGCAGCAACAGCAACACTCGGCCAATACACAGCAACCGAAGACTCGGTACCTATAGCACCTGAGCTTTCAAATGCTCAAGTTTATGGCTATGCTGCCTACGGCGAACTTGAAACTGAGAGCATGAGCTTATACGGAGACGTGGCCAACTCAGCCGTAGCCTTTGGTGATGTGAACACCTATGTATCTGCTGCCAATGTAGAGGGTTGTGAAAAATGCCATGGTACTCCTTATATGAAACATGGCTACAGAGCTGCTGAGGTTACAAATCTGTCGGATTTTTCAGCTTGCAAGATATGCCATTACGATACGAGAACCGGCGGTCATGAGGACTGGCAGATACTGGTTGATAATCCTGTAAGGTATGCCGAAATCCATGAAGGTGCCAGCTTAACGGCTGCTGAAGAAGCTTATTATGCTTATACGGCCAATGTCATGAATGACACCCATATGTCACATGCCATGGAATTTCCCTATCCTCAGTCTATGGCAAACTGCGCCACATGCCATGAAGGAAAACT
>Ga0209536_100007205_pt1 | contig 16898 bp, 14 predicted proteins | sample DeeMarSeWOR28_12_FD_187461 | JGI IMG/M metagenome (GOLD analysis project Ga0209536, IMG submission 187461) | Marine sediment microbial communities from White Oak River estuary, North Carolina - WOR-2-8_12 (SPAdes) (version 2) | ecosystem: Environmental > Aquatic > Marine > Intertidal zone >... | reverse complement strand
AAAAAGCACAAAAAGAGGCCAGATTTGCATCCTAGAGCGTATAAAAATAGCTTCGAAAAAGCCAGTTCACCAGTACGAAGCGCTGGTTTTTCAGCTTCGGAATAATAAGGATTTAACCCATCCCCGACACATGAATAGTAAATACTTTCGTAGCTACGGGATAGTATACGAAGGGCTGGAAATATTGATTATTGTTGATAAGTATTCAACCCTTTCCCACCGCTTGAAAGTCAAACATTTTCAGGTACAAAGTTGTGGTTAATTAACAACTTCCTGCTATCTATTGACATCCCACCAAATAGGACTATAGTCAGCTTGTTGGTAATTCGAAGGGTGATCAAAGTCACATACAAACGAAGAGTTGTTAAATACAATACGATGTAAGGAATATAATTATTCGGGTTTGGTAGAAAGGATTTCCAATGACTAGCGACGTGGCCCAAGATTATATCAATTCTAGACAGGAAGAACTCCAATATAGCTATGATGCCATGCACAAAACGTGGGGTGGTTACAATCAATTCAAGAAGCAAGCTGAAGTGTTACATAGAGAAGCAAAGAAAGTAGCGATTCAGAAAATGTCTAATATATTAGCTGAAACAGCCGAAAAAGAGACTTTAAAGAAAATAGAGAAGATTTGCGACTCCCTAATATCTGAAGCCATGGCCGTATTGAATGCTAATTGGGGCCAGACTGAGGTACGTATAAAGCATCAACAGGCAAATAGATGCGTTGGGTGATTTTCTGAAAATCGCATTTCGCACACTCAGTTACTGGTACATGAATCAGCTCATTATAATATAAGCACTAGTCTTGACTTCACTAATGAACGGAGTATAATAGCGCTACCTGATAAAACACCTTTAAAACAGCATATAAGGGTAGGGTGTGATGAAGAGGAAAAGGGGTACTAGTAGACGCTAAGCAAGAGGCGGTGGCTAGTACCCTTTTTCATTATATTTTCGTAGGGTCATGTAATAAAAAGATTAGCAAGGAGGAAGAAAATGAATAAGAGACTCATGCTAATCCTAATAGCGTTATTATTAAGTATGTTGGTGATTGCATGTGCGTCTAAGGTTGAGCAAAAACTTCAAGAAGGAGGCAAATTCTTAGATCAACAACAATGGCAGGAAGCTATAACCGCTTATAGTGAAGCCATCGAGTTAGATCCTGACAACGTTGATGCATATCTTAATCGCTGTTGGGCGTATAGAAGAACTGGTCAGTTTGATAACGCTCTGGAAGATGCTAATAGGGCTATAGAGTTAGAACCCACCAACGCGATGGCGTATCAAAATCGTGGTTATACTCACAAATTCCTACATCAATATGAATTAGCTCTGGCTGATGCATCAAATGCAATCGAGTTGGATCCCGAACTAGCTTCGGCCTACGATTGCAGGGCTTCCATATACAGTACTCAAGGGCAGTACGAGTTGGCGCTGTCCGATGCGAGTAAGGCTATCGAATTGGATCCTAATCTTTGCGAAGCATACGAAAGCCGTGCTAATGCTTACTTCGCTTTGGGACAATACGATAAAGCAAAAGTAGATGCAAGCTCAGCTATCCAACTGGATCCTAACTACACTCTAGCATACGTGGTTCGGGCCGCAGCTAATCAGTATCTTGGTGAGATGGAGCTAGCTTTATCAGATTATACTAAGGCCATCGAGGTAGCTCTAACTGCGTCGATTCAGGCGACAGCTTACGAGGCGCGCGCCGATTTTTGTGCTGGTCAAATGGATATGGACAAAGCCATCGCTGATTACACCAAAGCTATAGAGCTTGATCCAATACTCGAAACTTATATGAAGCGAGGTATCTGTTATCTTGAAAGAGGACAATTCAATCTGGCAGTAATTGATTTCAACGAGGCCATCGAGCTCGAGCCCAACATGCCCTGGGCCTATTTCTACATGTCCTGGATAAACTGTGAAATAGGACAATTTGACTTAGCCATCGCCGATTCTACCAAGGCCATCGAGCTTGATCCTAGCATGGCAGACGCCTATGTCAACAGATCTTGGGCCTATGGCGGAACTGGACAACTTGAATTAGCGATTGCTGATGCAAGTAAAGCCATCGAGCTTGATCCCAAAGCAGTTGGTGCTTACCGAAACAGATGCACAGCATATCTTGAAACAGGACAGTTTGAACTGGCCATCGCAGATGCTAACAAGGTTATCGAGTTATTCCCAGACATGGCTTGGGCCTATGCCAATAGATCGATAGCATACACTTCCCTTGGCATGGATGATTTAGCAAAGTCAGACGTTGAAAAGGCGGTTTCGTTAGGATTTGAAAGAACAATATTGGAGCAAAGAATAGAAGAAATGAATGCTAACAAGTCTCCAGAATATAAATTGGTTTTTGAGGACGATTTTAGTAGTAGCCAAAGTGGCTGGATAGAGCAGGTACATCCAGAATTTGAGTGCAGATATAAAGATGGCAAATATCATATTTCGGTTATGAGAACCCAAAGGGCAAGATGGCTATGGAATTCTCGAGCTGGTCGATTAAGTGATTTTATTTTGGAGATAGACGCTCAACTGGTAAGTGGGCCAAAAGACACTTATTTCGGTATCATTTTTCGTACGGTTACCGATAGAGAATTTTACTATTTATTGATTTCAGGAGATAAGCACTATTCAGTAGGAATCCATAATATGAGGGGTTGGACTCCGTTGAAGCGCAGGACTTTCGAATATCGGGTGAAAGAAGGATATACCACAAATCATCTTAGAGTAGTTTGTCAAGGAAATCAACTAGATATATATATAAATGGATCATATATCGCTAAACTTAACGATGATTCTTTTGATTCTGGTTATGTTGGACTGATCGTTGAATCTGCTGATAAAAGTGAACCAGATTGCCAAGTTGCCTTTGACAACCTTAGAATCTATAAGATTGAGTGAATCAAAATATACTTTCAATTATCAAATTATTAACCGAGCACAGCACTAACCTTGACTTCACTAATGAAAGGAGTATAATAGCGCTACCTGATGTTAACAAAGGCATGAGGAATTTGTACAACAAAGGAGACTACTATGGCGTTCCTAGCAAATAAGATGGTTATGGGTATTCTAGCTATTGTTGCAGGTATAATAGTCCTGATTTGGCCTGCCATAATAGCGTATGTTATTGGTATTTTTCTTATTGTTTATGGCATTCTTATTCTAATCGGTAAAAAGTGATACAAGTAGCGGTTTTTATTCAGTAACTTAAAAGGAATCCATTTAATTATTCCGAAAAGCTTAGCTGAGTACCTTCAAAGAAGCATATTGGATTAAGGAATAGGTGATGAGGACGGGCGTTGGTGACTGTCAATCTATGTGCAGTTTCTGACGCTTTTCTTTGTTGCTGCCATATGCTCATTACTATTAAAAGATTAAAAACTAGTAATAGAATCAGAATGGAACTTGTTAAGTGTGACGCCTGCGGACATAAACAAGAAGTTGAGCTAACCGTAGCACATAAGATTATACCTGAAGATGTTGCCATACGGTATGGCATTACTGATTCAACTAGTGTAACGTTGTGTATATACTGTTCTAATGAAATAAGAGACTGGTATCGAGGACGAGTTTCCACTTTAACTTATGATAGTGGGCTGAAAAAGTTCAGGCCGAAAGCATCAAACGAGATAAGGAAAGAATATCAAAAAACCTATCAGGATTTCGTAGACTACAAAGGTTTACGGAGAAAGCGTTTTAGGTGAGTAAAGGTTGCAGTTTTTGTAACCTTACTATGTTTTCAAGGAGGTGAGATATGGCAAAACCAACGGTTCTAAAACCTGGTTATTTTGTGGTCGCATGTTTGACTCCAGGAACAGCACCAGAATGTTGCTATATAGGTCTCGTGCAGGTTGTTGATGAATATGGCATACGCGTGACTCAGGTGGAGTGGGATGACCAGTTGGATGGAGTAAAACAGTTTAGCGAAGACATATTTGTTCCTTGGGTCAACATTAATTCCATGCTGGTGTGTACGCAAGAGGAGCCGACAAGGCGTTTTGTCAAGGATAGAGCTCCAAAGTGGAAAGCACAGGTTCAAGCAATATACGAGAAAACGGAATGATGACTAATCAGACTCAGCGAAGAATATAAATAACGGATTTGGATTATGGGTAAATTCAATAAGGGACAGCGAGTTAGAATAGTCAAGGGACAACAGAGAATCCCCCAACTAAACAAATACGTGGGAAGTGAAGGTAGTGTTGGTCGTGAACCGCGACCATCCCGTTATTACGTGAGATTACATTCATTAGGGATATATGAGTATTTCCCCGAAGATTGGCTGGAGCCGTTAGAGGCGTCAGATATAGTTTAACTTAAGTTATAATGCTATGCCATTTAATGCAATGATAAAAGGAAGATAATAGTCTCATCTCCACAACTAGATTGAATAAATAATTAAAAAGTCAGTAGGTGGGCTACATGGCAAGAATCGAGGAAAGCATAGAGATTAATCGTTCCGTTGATAAGGTGTTTGCCTACACGACAGAAGCGAAGAAATGGCCGAATTGGCAGACATTTATTGTGGAAGCAGAGCAAATTTCTCAAGATCCAATAGGTATTGGCACTACATTTAGAGGTACCAACCGTATGATGGGTGTTAGTATGAATTGGGATGCAAAGATAACGGAATATGAACCAAATAAGAAATGGGTCAAAAATATCACCTGCGGGAGCATGAATATTGAAGAGCAAGTGACCTATGATCCAACAGGAGAAGGAATAAAGTTTACTATTGTCTATAATATGAACATCGGTGGTTTCCTCAAGTTGTTTTCACCGATGATAGTAAGTACTATGCGTAAAGAGACAAAAAAGAGTCTCAATAACCTAAAAGATATTCTTGAGGCACAGCCTTAGAGTAGTTTATAAGACTGTAGTTGCTCACTAATTGCTGTTACTCCATCTCACACGCTCAGTACGAAGGCCTAATATTGTGAACCCCTCTAATTCGAGATTAAACGCCCAGACCACACGTTAGTATTAATAGCTTCCGAGGCTAAATCAACCAGTTAATCAACCACCATTATAGATTGAAGATTCAACCTAAATTATATGCAGATATATTATGGAATATTCTGAGACATATAGAGGTCGAACAGACTGTTCATTTTATGCCAATAGACTTAGAGGGTTTGTCCAATCCAGATCAAGTCCGTTGCCGCAAAGCTCAACAGGCTATTTTTTCAGAAGTAGAGTTAGATGAAGATGAACGTAAGAAATGTAAGATGGTTTCATACTATAAACACCTCATAGAAGGACTTGATAAAGCCATTGTAACGAGCTTAGATAGTCACGAATATCTGAATAATAGATGTGCTTGGTGCCCCGAATAACGCTCTCTTAATTACGTTTGTAATTGGTAAAAAAGGGGAAAATAGTATTGACATTATAGGCGTATACGCTTATAATAAAGATATGTATAGCGTACAAGAAGCAGCAGAACTAATGAGAATCTCTCGAAGTCATCTCAGATTGTTATTAAAACGTGGTGAAGTTAAAGGGAAGCGATTAGGTAGAGATTGGGTAGTGCTGGAATTGAACTACCAGAGGAAAAGAAAACCAAAGGAGAAGAGAAAATGAAAAAGATTCTTGTGGTTATGGGAAGCCCAAGAAAAAACGGTAATAGTTCCACTCTTGCTCAAAATGTTATCGCTGGTGCTAAGAACGCTGGTGCTGTAGTAGATAGTTACTGCCTCCATGAAATGAATATTAAGCCTTGCGATGCCTGTGAAGCGTGTCGAAAGAATGACAGTAGAGAATGTATTATTGATGACGATATGCAGGAACTGTATCCCAAACTCTATGAGGCGGATGCCCTGGTTATTGCGAGCCCAATCTACTATTTTACAGTTTCTGCACAGACGAAATTGTTCATAGACAGATGGTATGCTCTCGGAGAAGGAAAGACAACTGTGATTAATGGAAAGCAAATTGGAATAATACTGACCTATGAAGATACAGATCCTTTTACTTCTGGTGCTGTAAATGCACTTCGAACATTTCAGGATGCTTTTGAATATCTGGGAGCAAGTATAGTCGATATGATTTATGGAAGAGCATCAGAAGCTGGTGAGATAAAAGCTAATCAGGACTTAATGGATAGAGCGTACCAGCTAGGACAAAAACTGGCTATAGAATTATACTAAAGGAGGTCAAAAATGCCAAGGGCAAACAAAGGCAGTTATCAGCAATATATGCGGGAATATATGAGAGCCAAGAGACATGGATTAACAGGGATTAACAGATATTTAATGGTCGGGGCGAGAGGATTTGAACCTCCGACCTCCGCGTCCCGAACGCGGCGCGCTAACCGGGCTGCGCTACGCCCCGACAGCACTATTATAGACGGACTCCACCGGTTCTAGCAAGGAGAGCAGATGAAATACGTTGTTTTAATTATGGACGGCGCCGCCGGGTACCCCATACCCGAGCGTGGTGACAAGACATCGCTGGAGTTGGCAAATACCCCAAATCTGGACGCGCTGGCCAGAGAGGGCACCATCGGGCTGGCCCGCACCGTGCCGCCGGGTATGGAGGCGAGCAGTGCCTGCGCCTGCATGTCGGTGCTGGGTTATGACCCCAGAACATATTATAAAGGCCGGGCGGGCATTGAAGCGCGCAGCCTTGGCATTCCCATCGGCGATGGGGAGGTAGTCTTCCGCTGTAACCTGGTTGCGGTTAAAGATGGCCGGATGTGGAGCTACAGCTCCGGCTACATCAGCACCGAGGAAGCCCATAACTTGATTGATGCGCTGAATAAAGCCCTCGGCAATGATGAGGTGCGGTTTTATCCCGGCGTCAGCTACCGGCATATCTGTAAAATCAGCGGACATGAAGAAACACTCCGGGCCGAGTGCACACCGCCTCACGATATCCCCGGCAGAGAAATCGGCGAATTCCTGCCCCGCGGGCAGGGGAGCGAGTTATTGCGCGACCTGATGGCGCGTTCGGAGGCGGTTCTGGCAAGCCACGCGGTGAACCGGGAGCGGAAGGGCCGGGGAGCCATACCCGCAACCATACTCTGGTTGTTCTGGGGGAGCAGCCGGCTGCCGGATATGCCGTCCTTTCAGAGCCGTTACGGCCTCAATGCCGCCATGACCTCGGGGGTTGACCTGCTCAACGGGCTGGCACAGCTTGCCGGGATGGAGGTGCTGGAGATACCTGGAGTGGCCGACAACCTGGACAATGATTACGCGGCGCAGGCGGAGGGCACCCTTGCGGCGCTGTCAGCGCATGAGCTGGTGGTGGTTCACATCGAAGCACCGGATGAGGCTTCTCACGACCGTGACATAGATGCCAAAATCGACGCCATTCAGAAAATTGATGGCGAGGTGGTGAGTCGCCTGAGCTCCTTTCCGGGCGATATCCGACTGCTGATTATGCCCGACCACCCCACCCCCATCACGGTGCAGACCCACACTGATGACCCGGTGCCCTTCCTCATCTGGGGAAAAGGGTTAACGCCAAACGGTGCCCGCAGGTTCACCGAGGCGGAAGCTAAAGAAACTGGCCTTTCTCTGGAGAAAGGTTATAAAATAATGGAAAGATTCATTCAGAAGGCGGATGGCTAGATGTCTTTAATCGTGCAGAAATACGGTGGTACATCGGTTGCCGATGCCAGGCGTATCAAGAACGTGGCTAGGCGTATTGCCCGCACCAAAGACGAGGGCAACCAGGTGGTGGTGGTCGCCTCGGCGATGGGGGATACCACCGATGAGTTGATAAAGCTGGCCGACCAGCTCTCGGAGAAGCCGGATAGCCGCGAGATGGATGTCCTGCTCTCCACTGGAGAGGTGGTTACCACCACTTTGCTGGCCATGGCGCTGCACAGCATGGGCTATCCGGCCATCAGCCTCAGCGGCGCTCAGGCAGGAATTCGCACCGATGCTGCTTACCGCCGGGCGCGCATTCTCCAAATCGAGCCCAAGCGGGTGGTCAAAGAGCTGGAGAAGGGCAATATCGTCATCGTGGCCGGCTTTCAGGGGATTACCGAGGACATGGACATCACCACGCTGGGAAGAGGGGGCTCGGATACCACCGCCGTTGCTCTGGCGGCCAGCCTGGGAGCGAAGGAATGCCAGATTTACACCGATGTAGAAGGGGTATACAACGTTGACCCCCGTCTAGTTCCAGAGGCAAAGCCTCTTAAGGAGATACATTACGAGGAGATGCTGGAGCTGGCGACCTATGGGGCGAAAGTGATGCACCCGCGGGCAGTGGAGCTCGGAGAGCTGTTCAATATCCCCATCCTGGTCTCTTCCAGCTTCAACGAGAATCCAGGGACTTTAATACACGGAGGGGTAGCCATGGAAGTTCGGAATAAGGTCAGAGGTATCGCCCATAACCTTGATATTGGCAAGATAACCGTGGTCGGCGTTCCGGACCGCCCCGGAATTGCCGCCAGCATTTTCGGCCCACTGGCCAGGGCGGGAATCAGCGTGGATACCATTGTGCAGAACGCCAGCATTCAGGGCATTACTGACCTGACCTTCACCGTGCTCAAGGGTGACCTTGCCCGGGCGATGGGAGTGGTCAAGCCCATTGCTGCGGAGATTGGCTCAAGGGAGTGCGCCAGCGATGACACCCTTGGTGCGGTGAGCATAATCGGCACCGGGATGCAGAATACTCCCGGCTTTGCGGCGCGAATGTTCAGCACTCTCAGCGAGAAAAAGATTAATATACAGCTGATTACGACGTCAGAAATACGGATAACCTGTATCATTAACGCTGACCAGGTCAAAGAGGCCGTGCGCGCCCTGCACCATGCCTTTGAAATTGAGGAAGAATAGTCGGTTGCGCAGTTGTGGCTAAACCGATACCACTTCCTTAACTTCCGGAATCTGCTCTTTCAGGATTTTCTCAATTCCCATCTTGAGCGTCATGATGGACATCGGGCAACCAGCGCAGGCACCGGTCAGTCTGACCTTCACAGTGCCGTCATTGACTTCGACCAGTTCCACATCGCCGCCGTCCCCCTGTAACTGGGGACGAATCTGGTCCAGTATCTCGGTAACTTTATCCTGCATCATAAAACTCCTGTGAAAAAATGCTCCCGTTATTATTTTATCTGCTATAGAGGCTGTCCGTCAAACAGGTTCAGAGTCCTCACTGAAGTCAAGACTATTTCTTTTCCTCTGGGCGCCAGATGTGTGCTACTTTCATCAACAAACGAAAGCCTATCAGTATAGAAAAAGCAATCATTACAAATACCCAATTCATGACATCAGGTACGGGCGGATAAGCGAATAACCAGATACTGTAGCCTGTAGCAGTTGCGATTGAAAGCGTAGTACATACTTTATGAATCGTGTTTGGTTCAGGTACAGGGCTTGTCATTAATTTAATTCTTACTGGCCCTAATACAAAACGCAATAAAACGAACAAAACAACCAGACCCCACAAGTAACTTAATGGAGAAATATGTGCCCTGCTGGCAAAATACATAAGAGCAAGTAAATTAATCTAAGCCAGCACCAAGAGCATCGTCATAGTTCGTAATATGGGTTTATCTGTGTAAGACACATTTCTCGTCCAAGCTACAACTCCAAACCAAGCATATAGAGCTACGACATAGACCGGTATTAGTGCCCAGAAGCTTATGCTGGATACTTTAGGTGGAAAGAGTAATTCATTAAATTCCAATAGACTGGAACCAATTACCACGGCAGCTAATAGTGAAAAGAAAGTCATCGAAGGTGAATTCAGTAATGTCTGGGGTATAGTATTGATTTCAACTTTGGTACTCATTTCTATTACCTCGCTGTCGGATTATTAATGTGAGTGAATTGAATTATAGACCCATTTTTATGAAAGTCAATACTTCCCGTTTTTTACCCTGAAAATGCCGTCAAAAGGCTTTAATTTTATCGGATGATAATGTAGAATATAATGCTTAATCTTGTTTTAACTCCGGAGGAGGTTGATGACATACCAGGAAGAGAGACTCGCGAGCCTGAAACGGCAGCGCACCAAGCAGGCGATAGACCTGGCGATGCAGGGGCGCTGGCGGGAGGCAATCGCCGCTAACAGAGCAATACTTGAGGACTTTCCCAACGATGTCGATGCCCACAATCGGCTTGGCCGTGCTTATATGGAACTGGGCGAGTACCAGCAGTCGAGGGAAGCCTACCACCGCACCGCTGAGCTTGACCCTTTCAACACCATTGCCAAGAAAAACCTGCAGCGCCTGAACTATCTCGGTGAGGCAAAAGTCAGCGCCGAGAGCACGACGCGGAGGGTTGAGCCGCACCGGTTCATTGAGGATATCGGTAAGGCGGGGGTGGTAAACCTTTACCACCTGGCGCCAACCCGGGTTCGTGCCCGACTCGTTGCCGGTGACGAGTTGCTTCTACAAATAGACGGGACCCGTCTGATTGTTGAGGATGACCGGGAGCAGTATGTCGGGCATGTTGACCCGAAACACGGGCAGCGCCTGGTCAGGCTGATGATGGGGGGCAACAAATATTCAGTGGCCGTGGTTAGCTCTACCGAGGAAGCGATGACCGTCATTATCCGCGAGGTCTATCAGGACCCGAGCCAGGTAGGGAAGCTGTCTTTCCCCTCCAAAGGGGTGGAGGAAATCAAGCCCTATGTTGACGAGAAGGTCTTCAAGATGGAGTCCGAAATTGAGGAGATATTGCCGGAGGAATCCGGTTATACCATCATCGGCGGCGACGAAATAGAAGTGTTACCGGAGGAATCTACTGGTATCAGTGACGAATCTGTGAGCGAAGAAGAATAGGGGGATATAGCGCATGGCCATTGGGACGGTGAAGCCGGTATCAATAGAAGAGGAGATGCGGGGCTCTTATCTGGATTACGCGATGAGCGTCATCGTGTCCCGTGCCCTGCCCGATGTGCGTGATGGATTGAAGCCGGTGCATCGTCGTATTCTTTACGCCGTAAATGACATGGGCCTTACGGCTAACAGTGCGCACCGTAAGAGCGCCCGTATTGTGGGTGAGGTTCTGGGTAAATATCACCCTCATGGGGACACATCGGTCTACGATGCTATGGTGCGTATGGCGCAGGACTTCTCCATGCGCTATCCGCTGATAGACGGGCAGGGCAATTTCGGCAGCGTGGACAATGACCCTCCGGCAGCCATGCGGTATACCGAAGCCAGGCTGGGCCGCATCGCCAGCGAGATGCTGGTTGACATTGAGAAGGAGACTGTCGACTTCATGCCCAACTTCGATGACAGCCTTGAAGAGCCCAAGGTGCTGCCCACCCGCATCCCCAACCTTCTGCTCAACGGGAGCTCCGGCATCGCCGTGGGTATGGCGACCAATATCCCGCCGCACAACCTCAACGAAGTCTGCGATGCCATTTCATGCCTCATCGACAATCCCGATGCTACCATTGAAGAGTTGACGCAGTTCGTCAGGGGACCGGACTTCCCCACCGCCGGCATTATCAAGGGTGTTGATGGAATAAAGAGTGCTTATGCTACCGGCCATGGTAAGATTGTGATTCAGGCCCGGGCCCGCATTGAAAACATCGCCCGGACCGGGCGAAGCCAGATTGTGGTCACCGAGCTTCCTTATCAGACGAATAAAGCTGGCCTGATGGAAACTATTGCTGAGCTGGTTAAGGAAAAAAAAGTCGCCGGCATCAGCGACCTGCGTGATGAATCTGACCGCCATGGTATGCGCATCGTCATTGAGCTGCGTAAAGAGGCTTTCCCTGAACAGGTGCTCAACAACCTTTACAAACATACCGCCATGCAGTCCGCTTTCTTTGCCAACATGGTGGCGCTCGTGGACGGGCAGCCAAGGGTTATCAGCCTGAAACAGGCACTACAGAGCTATATTGATTTCCGCCACGAGGTCATCACTCGCCGTTCCAAGTTCGAGTTGAAAGAGGCCAAGTCCAGGGCCCATATTCTGGAAGGGTTGAAGATTGCCCTTGCCCAGATTGACGCTGTTATCAGCACCATACGCAAATCAGAAACTGCAGAAGCGGCGCGTCAGGCGCTGATGAATAACTTTGGCCTGACCCAGGTACAGGCGCAGGCCATACTCGATATGCAGTTGCGCCGCTTGGCTAACCTTGAGCGGCAGAAGATACTCGACGAATACACAGAGTTGTTGAAGACGATTTCCTATCTGGAAGACCTTCTGGCCAATTCGCGCCGCATGCTCATCCTCATCAAGGAGGAGGTCAGCGACCTTAAGGAAAAGTACGGCGATGAACGGCGGACCGAAATCGTCGAGGATGGAGAGGTGCATTTCCGTGAGGAGGACCTTATCCCGCACCAGAGGATGGTGGTGACGCTAAGCAGCCGGGGCTATGTTAAACGGGTTCCCGCCCGCCTTTACACCCCGCAGCACCGCGGTGGCAAGGGGATTATCGGGATGATAACCAGGGAGGGTGACCCCGTGCGGCTGCTCAGCGTGGCCGATACTCACGACGTTATTTTCTTCTTCACAAACCGGGGCAAGGTGTACAGCCTGAAGTGCCATGAGATACCGGTGGACAGTTCCCGCATCGCGCGGGGTACGGCCGTGGTCAATCTATTCCCTGTTGCTGATGGCGAAGTGGTGACGGCGATAGTGGCGGTGACCAAGTTCACGCCGGAGACTTATCTGCTTATGGCCACGGTTAAAGGGGAAATAAAGAAGACATCGGTGGACCATTTCGCGGCGGTGCGCAGCAGCGGGCTTATTGCCATGGACTTGGCCGAGGGCGATGAGCAGGTAGCTGCCTGTTTGGCTGCGGATAAAGACGAGGTTATCCTGGTTACGCAGGGCGGGCAGTCCATTAAATTTACTGTGGCGAGCTTGCGGGCGAGTTCCCGGGTCAGTGGTGGCGTACGTGCTATTCGGCTTGCCGCCGGCGACCGTGTCGTCAGCATGGACCGCGTCGATGCTGAGGCGTGCCTCCTGGTCGTGACCAGTGGCGGCTTTGGCAAGCTGACACTGCTGAAGCAGTATCCCCGCCAGCACCGGGCGGGCAGTGGTGTCAGGACCTTTAAAGTTGCCGAGAAGACCGGCAGCATTGCGGCGGCGAAAGTGGTAGCCTTTGAAGACCAGGTGATGATTATATCGGCCAACGGTATTGTTACCCGTACGCCGGTAAAGGAAAAGGACCCGAGGCAGGGAATCACCCTGCAGGGCCGGAGCACCCAGGGGGTCAGGCTGATGAGGCTGGAGGCCGGGGACGAGGTGGTGGCGGTTGCGGCCTTCGGTGGAGAAAAAGAGCAGAGTAAGGACAAACCAGAGAAAGAACCGGAGAAAAAGAGGGAAAAGAAGGGGAAGAAATGAGTACGCTAGGCATCTCTCTGGCTGGGAAAGTAGCGATTGTCACCGGCAGCTCTCGTGGCATAGGCAAGGGAATTGCCCTCATGTTTGCCGGGGCGGGAGCGGACGTGGTGGTCTGTAGCCGGAACCTGGATGGTAAGCTGGAGGTAGCAGCTGACGAAATTCGGAAACTGGGGAGACGCTCTCTGGCCGTCACGGTCGATGTCAACCAGCAGGCAGATATAGATAATCTGATAAAGCAAACCAGGGACGAATTCGGTGCCATTGACATCCTAGTGAACAACGCGGCTACCGCAGTCAGAGCGCCTGTAATGGAGCAAAGCGAGGAGGACTGGGACAAGGTGCTTGACACCAACCTGAAAAGTCATTTCCTCTGCTCACGGGCAGTGGGCCGTGTTATGATAGGGCAGAAGCGGGGCAATATCATAAATATTTCCTCGGTGCGGGGCATTGAGGGAGTCCCGGGAAGAGTCGGCTACAGCGTTGCCAAAGCAGGCGTCATCATGCTTACTAGGGTGCTGGCCTTGGAATTGGTCCAGTATAATATACGGGTGAATGCCATCGCGCCGGGCTGGATTATGACGGAGCTCACCGCGCCGCAGTGGAAGGACCCCAAAGTTCGCAAAGAGATTGATGCGACGATACCGATGGGCCGCTGGGCTTCGGTAGACGAGATGGCCAGCGTGGCCCTCTTTCTGGCCTCGGATATGTCCAGCTATGTAACCGGGCAGACTCTGGCCGCGGATGGCGGCATCACCGCTGCCTAACCTTTAGCTTTAGATTTTGTCTGGCAGTCTGGATGCCAGCGCTGCATTCCGCACGAATAGCAATCGCCGAAACGACAGTCCGGCGTTTCTTTGCCCCCAGTTGCGGAGCGTAATTCCTTCTTCAAAAAGGCGGTTGAGACGCCGGGGTCGATATGTGCCCAGGGAAGCAGTTCGTCAGGGGAGCGCTCGCGGTATGCGTAGAAAGCGGGGGCAAGGTCGCTTTCGGCAAGGGCACGCTGCCAGTTTTCGTACTTAAAATATTCGTTCCAGGCGTCGAATTTAGAGCCGAGTTTCCAGGCGCGGTGGATTGCCGCCCCCAGACGTCGGTCGCCACGCGATATAACGGCCTCCAGAAGACTCGCCTTCGGGTCCTGCCAGGATAGCTTCGCTCCCAGCCGCCGCAGCCCCCCCCTCAAGATTTCCTGTTTTTTATTTAACTGAGACTCATCTTCCTGGGCTACCCACTGGAATGGGGTGTGTGGTTTGGGCACGAAGGTAGCCGCGCTGACCCTGAGGCCTGGCAGCTTTCCCGCCGTCTCCTTCCCCACGTTACGGATTTTCCTTACCAGCCGGACAATCTCATCGACGTCTTCGGCGGTCTCGGTTGGCAGGCCCATCATGAAGTACAGTTTCATACCTGTCCAGCCCCGCTCGAAGGCGATGGCGGCCGTTTCTAGGATTTCATCTTCCGGGATGTTCTTGTTTATGACCCGGCGCAGGCGCTCGCTGCCAGCTTCGGGGGCAAAGGTCAATCCCGTCCGGCTGCGAGCAGGGAGCGCGCCCATCAAGCGAACGGAGAAACCGCTGATGCGCAGGCTGGGTATCGAAATGGCGAGGTTTGGGTGCTGGGCTGCCAGGGCAGCGACCAGCCCATCAATGCCGGCATAATCACTGCTGCTCAGTGAGACCAGTGATATTACGTCGTAGCCACAGTGCCCGATGATTTCCGCTGCTGCTTTGAGCACTTCTTCCCGGGGACGCTCCCGTACCGGGCGGTAGATAATGCCGGCCTGACAGAAGCGGCAACCACGACTGCACCCCCGCTGTATCTCTATGGCGCCACGATCGTGCACGATCTCAATGTACGGGACAACGGGGATTGTCACCGGAGGTGGCAGCTTGGTTATGATGCGCCGCTGGATACGGGATTTAGCTTCCGGCACGGTCGGCGAGAAGCCTTTCAAGCTGCCATCAGCCTGATATTCAACCTGATACAGACTGGGAACATAGATGCCCGGAATGATGGCAGCCTGTCTCAGAAAATCGCTTTTTCTGTTGCCGTCCGCCTGCTTCCATTCGCGGTAGGCCTCCAGAAAGTCAAGGGCAACCTCTTCCCCGTCGCCGATGACAAAGAGGTCGATGAAGTCAGTCATCGGTTCCGGGTTCAGCACGCAGCTGCCCCCGGCGATGACCAGCGGATGGCTCTTATCCCTTTCTGCGGCGAGGATGGGGATGCGGGCCAGGGCAAGCATGTTCAGCACGTTGGTATAGGTGAGCTCATAGCCTAGGGAGAAGCCGATGATATCAAAATCCCGGAGCGGGCGTCTGGATTCAAGGCTGAAGAGGGGGATATCCCTTTCCCTCATGGCGGCTTCCATATCCACCCAGGGGGCAAAGGCGCGCTCGGCGAGCACGTCTGGCTGCCGGTTGAAGAGGTCATAAAGGATGGGCAGGGCGATATTGGACATGCCGATTTCATAGACATCGGGATAGGCGAGGGCGATTTTTATCGGCGTCCTGTCCCAGTCCTTGACGATGCTGTTCCACTCGCCGCCCGTATAGCGCCCGGGCCTGGACACCTTGAGCAGTATGTCATCCAGGTTGTTCAATAAGTTCCTCCGCGCGGGCATCAATATATGACTTTATCTTAACAGAGGAGATAAAATCAAGAAAGAGAGGCGAAACCCCTCTTAAACACCCACTGATGTCAGGCCGCTCGCTTTCACAAAGGGAGATTGAGAAGGATTTTAAATCCCAAATTTTTCAAAGGGGGAAGCCGCTGGGAAAAGAGATTTAGCGAAAAGAGATAAAAAGGGGGGCAGATGCCCCCCTGAGACTCCCCCGGTTAACGAGCTTATACCTCTCTAAACTCGCCTTCCACGGTGCCTTCGCCTTCCTCACCACCTTCGCCGCCACCGCCTTCCTGTTCTGGCGGGGCCTCACCGCCGGATGGCGGGGGCTGCTGCTGATATACCGCGGCGCCGACCTTTTGCATTATCTCATTCAGCTCCTGGCTGGTCTTCTTGATAGCCTCAATATCAGACCCTTGCAGCGCCGAGCGCACTTCGGAAATCTTGGCCTCCACCTCCTGGTTCAGCTCGGTCGGTATCTTATCCTTGTTGTCGCGGAGGGTTTTCTCGGCGGTGTAGGCGAGGGTATCAGCCATGTTGCGTGCCTCCACCTCTTCACGCCGTTTGTTGTCTTCCGCCGCGTGCATTTCCGCGTCTTTCTGCATTTTTTCTATTTCTTCCTTGTTCAGGCCGCTGGAGGCGGTGATGGTTATCTTTTGCTCGCGGCCGGTGCCCTTGTCCATCGCCTTAACATTGAGGATGCCGTTGGCATCGATGTCGAAAGTGACCTCAATCTGGGGCATGCCGCGTGGTGCTGGCAGAATGCCGTCGAGAATAAAGCGACCCAGCGTGCGGTTATCAGCGGACATCGGCCGTTCGCCCTGGAGAACGTGGATATCCACGCTCGGCTGGTTATCCGCCGCGGTGCTGAAAATCTGGCTCTTTGAGGTGGGGATGGTGGTGTTGCGCGGGATGAGGGGGGTGGCCACACCGCCCAGTGTCTCGATGCCTAGGGTCAGCGGGGTAACGTCAAGCAGCAGGACTTCTTTCACCTCG
>Ga0209536_100007204_pt1 | contig 16898 bp, 15 predicted proteins | sample DeeMarSeWOR28_12_FD_187461 | JGI IMG/M metagenome (GOLD analysis project Ga0209536, IMG submission 187461) | Marine sediment microbial communities from White Oak River estuary, North Carolina - WOR-2-8_12 (SPAdes) (version 2) | ecosystem: Environmental > Aquatic > Marine > Intertidal zone >... | reverse complement strand
ATCTGCATGGCCAAAGAACGCATTATGCCCGGTCCCCCATTTATCCGCATTGAGTACCATTTCGTCCCAACTGTATGGTAATTCCATGATGTTACTCACTGAATCTGTGTATCCATATACATGCCCATCCGGGTGGTGCGAGATCTTTCCAATACCAATTGTGTAATACCCATTTCTTTTTAAATGATGCATGAATGTTTCCGGCTCGACACTTTCTGGTTTTTCTGACAGTGACTCTACAGAAGCTGAATTTCGGATATCTGACCGTGAATCCGGCAATCTACCTGTCAGCAGGCTATGCCTCGATGCACCACAGGTTGGAACTGCAACATAGTGCCTGTTGAATAGCACACCCTCACTTGCTAATTGGTCCAGATTAGGAGATTTGATATAATCCCGCCCATAGCTAGCCAGTTCAGGGCGGAGATCATCCACAGCAATAAACAAGATATTAGGTTTGTTCTTACCTGCTTCAGTTTTTGGGTTACATTGTACAAATGCCGCCAAACAAAGCAGGACAAATAATAATCTTTCCCTCATTAAAGCGTGTATTTTTTTATTGATGTGATTTGGCGAAGATACGATAATAATGAACTCGCTTAAAATACTACAACCTGCCCGTTACGAAATTTCTGGAAATCCGGAAGACCAATAATTTCATTCCCTATCTCCACGATTTGTCATCAAACCGGCCAACATCCATCTCATCGGACAAAATTCCAACAGTTATGATGGCAAATGTAAAGACCAAATTACCTGATTCCAGATGCCCGCCAAGAGCGCGATCTTCGTCTGAAACAGTCATGTGTGCATGCACCCTGCCATCAAAAATGTAACCGGACAGCGACACCAGATCCGTGGGTTTGCTTTCCTTGTAATACACATTTTGTGAGGGAAAGGTAGTATTACTTACCGCATGCAGGTGATAACTCGTTAAAGATCCAATACCACTCAGGATGACGGCATTTTTAATCTGTTCCTGCTTCACTGCTTCATTTAATCCGGCTAATACATCCATTTGATGCTTTAAACGAATTATAATTATCCGCTCAAAATTGCCAGAGGTGATGATCGTTCCCGGTACGGCCTCATTATTGGGTTGATCGCTTTCCGTAGTGATTTCCTTAATTTCCTCAGTTAAGCGGGATTGAGCCAGGATAGATGCATGATCCACGAGTACAATAAAAAGCACAATGATAAAAGATATCCGACTATTATGTAGTATGGTTTTCATCACACATGAATTCTTTAGATTAACTTTTATTACGAGTTCCACTAATTATCAAACGGTTTTACAGATTCATCAAGTGGTATGTCCAGCCTTTTGTATCTTTCCAACCGACTTTTCTGATCTCCTTCCATTACTTCATTGGCCAGTTTGCCAACTTCTAGAGCACGTTCCCTGGGAACCACGATTACACCATCACCATCTGCAATAATTAAATCCCCAGGATATACCAGTACGCCACCACAATTAATCGGGTAATTATAGGAATCAATGATCAAGCGACCCGGCCTGATACCCCTGGTGCTGTACCCATCCCTGCAATAAACGGGTATTTTTTGTGTGCGAATTATCTCATCAGTATCCCTGGCACCGCCATTGGTGATCACACCCACGAATCCTGCCTCAGCCCATCCAAGGCTATTATTGGATCCTATATTGCCACATTCGAATACCCCATTTACATCCATCACCACGACATCTCCATTTTTCCCAGATTGGATCCATCCTCTATCGCTTGCCCTACCATATTGTTCGCTTTTCCATTGTTTGGCATCATCGATGCTTTCAAATGAGTTCTCACCTACACGTACATCTGTTGGAACGTATCGGACAGTTATTGCAAATCCAATGATACAGTGCGAATTGCCCCGCGCATCCCTCCATAATGGACGTATATCGTGATGCATCAGGCCGATATCCTGAAGGCCAATCAGGTCCATGCCATCGAGTACATCGGTCACTCGAAGGTTTCGGTACAGATCCAGAATTTCTTTTCGGGCCTTATTCGAATTGTCAAAGGATTTATTTTCTAGCATTCGTACGCCCTGAGGCGTGTAGCTTTTCTGGGCACTTACTACCTGGACAGCTAAAACACTTAGCAAGGTAAACATGCAAATAATTATGGGTATCTTTTTCATTGTACTTGGGTTTAGGATTAAATCATTTATTAGGTATCTATTGAAATATTTCCTGATTGATCTTAAAAGTGGCTAGTAATAAAATTATCAGAAATCGAAGTTGATTTGACTGCATTAAAATGAAACCCCTTAAAATCGTTTACTTTTTGTTGCTGTGCCATCAACAGTATCGTAATGGTTTTCATTGGTATGTGCCCAGAACAGGAGTACATAATCCAAACAAAGTCTTTCCTCTATAAGGTACTCCTGCAATTATTCATATTCAATTACATATAAACAAACCATGCAGTTGCCTTGCAATCTTTGTCTGCAACAAGTCGGATCCATCTGGCCTGGAATCCTTCCGGAAATGTGAATTCCATTTTTTCTCCCGGATCTACAGTCAATTCCTCGTACTTCATCCACGGTCCATGACCGATAGGTTCCACCTCAAGTGTAAATCTTACGTTTTCGTTGAGGCTGTGCTCCAGGGTCAACTGCTTCTTATCATAAAATCCGATCAGGTAAGGATCTGAAGGAATGTTCGCTTTGATAGCAGAATTTTTCCAGGGCCCTCCTTTTCCACCTGGTTTGCCTATTTTCCACAAATCATCTATTACACCTGCCCATACAGCTGCCAGACCATCATCTGATAAAATGATATGTGGATTTCCTTTTGCAGATCCAGGATCAATTCCTGTCATGATGAGCATGCCGCGGTAGGAAGCGTAATCATGTATTCTGAATTTATGGGAAGCAATAGGCCTTATTTTTGCAAAGCCGTCAGCGTTTTCAGCTGGTAATTCATAAAAGGTCCCATGGCAACTAAAAAGATCACGCTCAGTCGCTACTTCCCGATCAATGCGCAAAACAGCTGAATTGATCAATTTTGTGTACGCATCATCACCTAATGGCAATCGCCATCGTCTGCCACGGTCATCAATTACGAGTATAGAGGATTCTTCAATCGTGATCACCTGTTCTGGTATGACAAATTTTTCCCGAATAAATCCTTCAGTCTCCGGATCACTTTTACGATTTAGATTCATCGCTTTATCCAATTCGTAGTACCCGGTTTCCTCACCAGATGTGCCTTTGAAATGAATTGATGCTATACCCAGTGCTCTGCGATCATTCCCCAGTCCATACAACAAACCTCCAAGATTATCAGCTGATTCAACCGAAGCCAGGCCATTAAAAATGGAATCAGGTTCCGCATTTCTAACATCTTCATCTGTATAAGAAAAGTGTACCGTAGCTGTAGTTTCGTTATTGGATTTTACCCTAATCCAATCTCCGCTTGCCTCTAATGAAAATATTATGTTCGCCGACCGTTTCGGGCCCACCTCAACTTTCTCCAGGAAATCCCAGCTGCCACTTCCGCTTTTATCTATTTCAAATGAAAAGGTTGCACTCTTCTCTCCGGAATTATTTATCCAGACACATCTATGTGGCCATCCTGCAAAGAGAAATGGTTCAGAAGGTGTTTCGGGCATTATTTGTTCTTCTAACCAAACTGCTCCTGATGCCGTATTTGGGCCCAGTTGGTCTGGCTGCTCCACGGATGTGAACCATAAGTTGGAATTGGATTGCCCCGGACCCTCAATATTACCTTTTGCTTTTCGCCTATTTAAAAATTCCCTGTTGGCCGAATCATCACAACCAAATACCAATCTGTCATTCCACCTTGCAAAATCCCCGATAACCTTCAAATAGGCTGATCTTGGCCTGATTCGGCTTGCATTGGTGGCAGTAAATTTGCCGGGAAACTGCCAGAACATGCCATGCATGGTCATCAGGTAATCTGGCTGATCCGGAGTGCCGATATTACGTATCCGCGGCCACTCGGTGTTCCACCCATGAGCTCCATCGTAACTATGACTGGCTTTTGGCAATCGATAAAAATCCCATCCTGTACTAGGATTTCGTACACCCAGAATGATGGATTTATGATCCCAACCTGTAGTCCATATAGGATCAATTTCCGGATTTTTGTTTCCGTATATTCCTCCCGGACCTGTCACTTCCACAAACTGATTGCGGCGAACCAGTTTCCAGTCCGTACCATTCCATTCTGCTAATATACCAGCCTCAATATCAAATTTTTCCAATGCTTCCTGTGAGGCTTCGCCATTATTGGAATAAACCAAAACTCCCTGTCCTGAATATAATCCTTTCCCATGTGCACCGGGTAGCGTGGCATTTTGAGGATTAACATCCGTGTCGTCATGATCGATCCTGCCATCCTGGGCATCATTTCCATCCTTATACAGCTCTTTTGGCTCAAGTGAATGTACATCTACTTCATAAAAACCCTCTTCCATTGTGCCATAATAAATTTTATTTATTGGATCGAATAAATGTCGCGCATTACCCGTGTGCCTACCCTTCATGTTTGAATATGGTATCGACCTTACATTTTTTTTATTATCAATCGCATAAGGACCAATAAAAAGCTGATTACTTTCTCTGTGAATCATCCGGTTGGCTGGAGTACCCCCAATACTTTCAGGTCGAATAATCTCCCTGAGGTCGGGAGTGATCTGGTATAATTTATCTGATGAACCCAGGGGTTTGTGTGGACTATAGGTCACCACCCAGAGGTCACCACTCCAGGGCACCACTGCCCCTGTACCGCACTCTCCTTCCTTATTGTAGTATGCCAAATGTGGGTAAATCCCACTAAAACAGGGATAATTATTTGTAATCACCTCTTTCTTTTCCCATATTCCGCATGAAAACAATAAGATGGAAAGGTTTATTACAATGTATTTAAGTTTCGTCTTATTCATATTTGAAATTAATATTGTTGATGATTTATCTGAAAGATTTTTCACGGATGTTCAACAATAATATTTTTAATGATTCGATTTCCTGTATATAAAGTGGATCATCTGCAATCAGAATAATGTATATTAAAGGTAAGCCAAACTTTTAAGGAGTAGAATAAAAAATTTACTTATACATCATATAAAGGGAAAAATTGAAAAAGGCAGGCTAAAAACTGCCTTTTATAACATTTTTAATTGAGTAAAAAAATTAGGTTACTTCCAAAGATCAACTTTGTTTGCTGAAAGCTTTTTTATCAAAAATCTCCATCTCAAAACCACAAGGTCTGGGTGAAGAAGATCTTTCTCCAGGAGGGACATCAAAAATGAGGAATAGATTTATGGTTGGGAATTTATCTATATCAAAGACAAAAAAGTTCCCATGCACATATGGGATCACGCCTGTATTTCCTGGAAAATTTAATCTATCTCTAACTGCTATTATTTCTTTAATACCTCGGTCAGGATAAATCTCGAAAACATTAATAGCCTGTTTATCAGCATTTCCAAGAAGATTTTTAGAAATTAGTACCCGGTCATATTTGGCTATATCAATCATAAATTTTGGAAATTTACAATTGTGATTATCCCGATGTTCAGTTACTATATACCTGATGTCATCATCATTAAATATGAAATCCCTTTTTTGCTGGCAGGAAAACAAGAGAATTAATATAATTCCATAAATAAAGCTTTTCTTTTTTGCTTCACTCCTTCTGATTTGGCCTGGTTTTTTAGGACTTTTAGGTTGTTTGACCATGGTTTTGATTGTTTCATTATACCCTTAATAGAAATCTCAACAATAGGTCACCTTTTTCAATTAAAAAACATTGCCTGATTTCAGATCTATTTTCCGATATCATTTACCCAGGACTTAAGTAACACATATACATTTGAATAACTTAAAACGAGATCGACTTGGCAGTTTTAAAATGAGTAAAGCAAATCAAGTTCGTTAAGTTATTTAAGCATTGATCAAATATCTTGACTGCCGAAACAAATATAACATGGCTATTTGGCTGAGTTTCATAAGTCGGTTTCACTCGACATAAAAACCCTGAAGTAAACTGGTGATGTGGTTATGAAGGAGATGATGCTGTGGTTCGTGTTAAAGCTTGAATTTATACTGAAATAGCCTTCCTTTATATACTCTTTAAATTATTGTATTATTCCTCAGAACAAGCTTCTTTCATGGGTAATAATAAGATCAACCAATAAAATCTCAACAGATATAAAAAAGCATTTGAGGCTGAGTTTCTATAAATTCACCTAGGGCCGGTTATGAATTGGAGAGCAAGAATCAAACAGCATTTATGATAAATGAGGAATATTTTTAAAGATTTCTATGTATAAACTATAATAATTTATTTTCATGTATTGCTGAAAAAAACCTTAATCATATCCAAAATTTTTCAAAACCTTTCGTTCAATTTTATCCCTTAATACTTGTTTCTCATCTTTCGCCTTTTGTATGATGGTTTTAAATTCCTGGTTGTCTTGGAGATTCTTAAACAATGGATCCCGCTCAGCATATATTTCCAGGCCTGATGTAAACTGATGTTTTCTTAAATGTTCGAATGCCTTATCATATTCTTCAAGGAAAGCATATATGCCGGCCAGGTTATAATGTGGATCATTTCGTTCGATTCGTCCAAGTTCAAGTTCTTTCTCGAACGTTTTAATTTGAACATCAAACATAAGTTTTGCTGAGTCATACTTTCCATTCTCCCATAATGCGTATGCGTAGCGATGTCTGTAATTAAAATAATTCGGGTCTCTTTTTGAAAGCTCCTCATAAATAGTAATACCTTTTTCACAATCCTGAATTAGGTTACAATAAATCTCTGCCTTATTCCTCAAGGCACCGATTTTACCATATTCCGCCAGCTTTTCTACTGCATGCAAAGCCTCCTGGCTATTACCAAGTATTAAATTGGTATGCACCTTGAGCCAGTACGCAAACCCGAGAGCCGATCTTCTTCCCTCTCCTAATTCTATGGCTCTTTGACAATAATAAAAAGTATTATTGAAGTCCAGCAAGTCAAGATATGCTCTGGCTAAATATCCATAACGGATTGGAAGAAATATTGAATATGGATCTAATTGAATGGATTTGTAGATATAGGGTATACCTGTTTCCCATTTCCCAATCCAATTATAATAGAATCCCAAAGTTTCATATGCAGATGCGTTATTCCTGTTTATTGAAATTGCATTTTCCAACTCAGCAATTCCTTTTTCCCTGTTACCGGTTTCGACGTAATATTGACCTAAAAGGCGATGAGCTTCTGAAGATTGGGGATCGATAAAAAGGGCCTTTTGGCATAATTTGAAAACTGTATCCATAAATGTATCACTGTAATATTCACTTCGGTAGTTTTTAATCCAATACAGATCAGCCAATTTCGTATATGCTATAGCAAAGGTTGTATCTTCAAGTATTGCTGAACTTAATAATGATTTACATGTGCGATAATCCAATTCTTGTCTTCGTTGTAAAAAATTAATATAATGATATTGTGCCTGCTGGTACAGATCATATGCTTTTGGATCCTTTGTAGGTATTTGCTCAATCCTCGTTATTTCTGCGTCTGTGATCTTTGTCTGTAAAGTATTTGCTATTCTTCTGGCAATTTTACTTTGAACCTCAAAAATATGTTTCAGCTCACTTTCATAACTTTCTGACCAGATATGTTCATCTGATTTGGTATCGATCAGTTGAACAATTACACGGATATTTTCATTATCCTGAAAAGTACTCCCTTCCAATAAATACCTGACCCTGAGTTCCGATCCGATTTGTTGAGCAGGTTTCGAACTTTCCCTGTACTGCTCCATTGAAGTCCTCGAGATCACCTTTAGATCTCCAATCTTGGAGATATTCGACGTGATGGCTTCCATCATCCCGTCAGAAATATATTGGTTTTCCTGGTTATCGCTGAAATTCTTAAATGGAAGAACTGCGATGGATTTTTCGTGAATTTGAATGGCATCAGGTTGATTTCTGGTAATGACGAAGATTGTGGCCAGTATTATAATCACCAAAACTAAAACCACATAGAGATACCTCATTTTGAAACCATCTTCGCCTATTTCCTTAAAATCAGAGAGTGTCATTGGGTTAAAAATATTTCGCTGATCTATCTCAGTGATCTTCTGCTTATGTATATCTCCCGGTGGAAATCCATATTGTTCATTAAAACACTTATTGAAATAAGATGGACTGCTGAAGCCAGTGCGATAGGCCACTTCTGAAACTGTTAGATCTCCTTCTTTCAATAATTCAAAAGCTCTTTTTAGCCTGACAGCACGGATGAAAAGTGACGCGGATAGACCGGTTATCTTATACAACCTTCGATGCAATTGTGACCGGCTCAAGCCCAATTCTTTGCTTAATTCTTCAATTCCGAATGACTCTTCACCAAAATGGGTTGATACTATCTGCTGGGCCTTATCTAAAAGTCTTTGATCTTTTAAATTCAGCTGGATACGTTTTGAATTTTTTGCCATGAGATGGATCGTCAGACATTAAAATGAATTCATCCACACCTTATGTAAAAATTACTGATCTCAGAGCATAAATACATTAATGCAATAATATATCAATAAATGCAACACCAGTTAAAGTAAAGGAATATAACTGCTATGTCATGCATCAACTTATTTGGTTCCTTTGAATTGTCTTTTAACAAATTTAAAGATTATGGAGACAATTAAATATCTGTATAACACTTTCTTTTTTATCGCACTTTGTATCAATTTCGGATGTGAAAAGACGGAATTTCCTGAGATTAATAAGGAGGACAATCCGATTACGGATATTGAAGGTAATATCTACGGGACTGTAAATATTGGAAATCAGCGATGGACAATCGATAATTTAAATGTAAGCCATTTCAGAAATGGGGATCCAATTCCACATGCAGTCTCAATAGCAGAGTGGGAGCTTGCCGGCAAGGAAGGTAGACCTGCATGGTGCTACTACAATAATGATCCAAATAACGCTTCGAATTATGGTAAACTGTATAATTGGTATACTGTGAATGATCCAAGAGGGCTGGAACCAGAAGGCTGGCGGACTCCGTCTGCCAGGGATTGGTCAAATCTTATTGATTATTTGGATGGAATTGATATTGCCGGTAAAAAATTGAAATCAGCCAGTGGCTGGGATTTGAATGGTAATGGTGATAATTCAAGTAAATTCAATGGATTACCTGGAGGGGGCCGTCTTGTAAATGGTGAATTCGCCAACATGCACAACGCCGGGATTTGGTGGGCCTCTACAAAAAATTCTGCTATTACCAGTTATGCATACAATCTCAATAGTTCAGACAGCAAAGTACTAAAGGGAATATTTGACATGGCTACAGGATTGTCAGTCCGTACCATCTATTGCCCAGATTGTACTAATGATACAACCTCCCAACTTACCCTCGCTGAAAAATTACAGAAAGCGCTGGATGTAACACTGGAAACCAGCACTGGAGTCGGCGTCTCTGCTGCAGTTATAATGCCAGATGGTGAAACCTGGGTAGGTACCAGCGGAGTGTCCTATGGTACCACCTCGATTACCCCGGATATGATGTTTGCGATCGGAAGTGCCCAGAAAATGTTTGTGGGAGCGGCAATCCTTCAACTGTCAGAAGAAGGAAAGATCTCCCTGGATGATTCGCTATCTGAATGGCTGCCGCCCTATCCCTATGTCGACAGTACAATTGCTATCAGGCAACTGCTGAACCACACTAGTGGTCTTTACAATTTTGTTGATTATAATGAATACTGGCAGGCTATCTTCAATGAACCAACCAGGATCTGGACTATGGAAGAACTGTTCCTTACCTTTAACAGAGCACCACTTTTCCCGAAAGGTACCGGATGGCATTATTCTCAAACGGGTTATAACATGCTCCGAATGGTCATTGAGAAAATAACTAGCTCGGATATTCCCGAGGTAAACAGCAACCGGTTCTGGATCCCTCTTGAATTGAATCATTCTTTTACATCAAAAGACGGTGACCTCCCCCAGGTTTTTGCGCACAGCTGGTATGATCTCAACGGCGATGGATCTTATGAAGATTTTTCATCTTTCCCAAGAACAGCCTTTGTCAGTGGGATTGGCGGAGAAATCTGGGCAACAGCGGAGGATCTCGCCAAGTGGGCCCGTATACTTTTTCAGGAGAAAAAGGTGCTCAGCCAGGCTTCAATCGACCAGATGTTGACCTTTCACTCACCTTGTACAGGTGAAGAATTTATATGTGAGGGCTATGGGTTAGGTGTAGTGAAATTTAATCCCCAACTCCTAAATGGACATAAAGCCATTGGACATTCCGGTAATGCACCGGGATATGCTGCTGCAAGCATGTTTTTTCCTGACCTTGAAATAAGCATCGGATTTTTGGACAATACAGAGGAAGGTGAAGCTATCGCGGCGGGTATTTACAATTTGCTTGATGTAATTACTAGTTATCTCGAGAAGTAGTAAATTAGTATAACCTGAAAAGAAACATTAAAAACTCATTTCCGGCAAAATGAAAAGTGTAAAACTTCATGCGATGTTGCTTATTCTCTTATTGGGTTGTAGCAGGAATAATGAAATCATTGATCAAGAGATTACCACTCTGGAAGAAGAGATAAATTATCTGGCTGATCAATATGTTAAAGTTGGGGCCGTTGTTGGGATTATAGATAAACAACAGAACAAACATATATTTTCTTTTGGTTCAAAATCCATCAACAATCCTGATCCACCCGATGCCAACACTGTATTTGATATCGGCTCCATCACCAAAACCTTTACCGCTATCTTAGTTGCCAAAACATATCTGGAAATGGATACCCCCGATGAAATCGTTGGTCATTATCTGCCGGCCGGTAAGGTGACCATCCCTTCAAAGGACAATGTTGAAATCAACTTTCTTCATCTGCTGACACATACCTCTGGTCTTCCCCGGACACCTCACGTGAGTGGTTCAACTTTTCCTCTTCCCGATGGGTTTGACGGTGAAAATCCGTACTCTGCATACACAACTGAAGATGTATATGATTATCTGACCAATTACTGCACATTGGAGTTTACACCTGGTACCTATTGGGGATATTCCAATACCGGATATGGGATATTGGGACATACGCTCGGAGTAATTGACGGGTCGTCGTACGAACATATTTTACATCGTGACATTTTTAATGAATTGGGAATGGATAACAGTTCACTTTTCTTGACTAATGAACAATTAGAGAACATGGCTTATGGTCACAATACATCTTTAAAAATCGTACCGAATTACACTGCAAATGATATTTTCCAAGGTTGTGGCATGATCAAATCTTCACTTAATGATATGTTCAAATATTTGGAATCAAACATGGATCTTACAGAAAGTCCACTGAAGGATGCCATGATGATAACCCATCAGAATTCCGGGATTTATACAGGCTCCATGGGACATATAGGGCTCGCCTGGTACATCTTGGAACTGGAAGACGGTCAGACGATCATCTATTCCGGTGGGGATACAAATGGTCATTCAGCATATTTGGCCTTCAACAAATCAAATTTAACCGGAGCAATTATTTTATTAAATGCCTCATTTCACGACAACACCAACATGAATTTTGGGCACAGCCTCATGATGGCGATAAATAAGTACTGATTTAAAATGAACAGATTTATTGGTACATTTTTAAATAACAAAAGGTTCAAGCTTAAAACTTGAACCTTTTAATTTTGTGGGCCCAAAAGGCTCGAACCTGGCCCCCCCTGATCATGAGTTGGTCGTTTTAGCCTCAACAAACTTTACAAACTCTTATCAAAACATACATAAACAGCCTTTATAGCTAATTTAAGCAATTTCTTCTTTATCGATTTTTATTGATAAAAACCTATTTTGTTTACACTTTTGTCTACCCCAAACAAAAATCAAATGGCCAAAATCAAAAAACCTACTGTTAAGGTTATTCTCCAAAAAGACAAAGTCCTGGCTTCCGGGAAGTACCCAGTTATGCTCCGTGTTACTTTTAATAGAAAACCAAAATACAATGTCTTAAAAGGAAAAAATGGTACCTTGGATTGTGAGCTTCATAAATGGAATAAAGACATTGGACATTTTAATCGAGACAAAAAATCAAACCAATTCCTGGATCAGTATGAATTGAAAGCCTATAAAGTTCTTCGTCAATAAGAGCATAGTGATTTTTCATTTGCGGCATTTGAAAATAAATATTTCAAAAAATTCGATACCTAATGCATCACATCTTTCCTTAACCATCTCATAGAAACACTAAATCCGAGAACAGACTTAGCTCAGCAAGCAGCTACAGGGATACAAGAAATAGATTATCAGAATTTAAATCAGATTTATCATTTCAGGACATAAACCTCTATTTTTTGCAGAGTTTCGAAAAGCATCTGCGAGATAAAGGCAATTCAATCAATAGTATTGGGATCTATATGAGGACGTTACGAGCTGTCTATAATAAAGCTATCGCAGAAGAAATAATACAAGATGACAATTATCCTTTCAAGAAATATAAAATAAAAACTGGCAATCCTTCAAGGTGGGTGCTATCTAAAGAAGACATGATCAAATTGATGAATTCTAAACCAAAAAAAGAATTCGAGAAAATGGCATTCTTTGAATTACTTTATCTTCAGCTACCTTACCAGGGGGATGAACTTCAAGGATATGGCACTTTTAAATTGGGATGACAATATTTTGGGGGATCGAAATGTTTACATCAGAGCAAAGACAGCAAACACAAAAAAATCATTGGACGCCAACATCATCAAGATTGAGCCAGAGATACAAAAAATGCTTGACAGATAAACTAAAACAAACGATTTTGTATATCCTGTATTAGAAACAGAATTACCGGCTTCAACCATAAGGCACAGAATAAAAAACAGACTTAAAAAATTAGTAGGGATATTTCTGAAATTGCAGTTGAATTAAAAATTAATCATGCAGATAAAATTACTTTCTACTGGTCCAGGCATACTTATGCGACGACTTTAAAGAGATCCGGAATTTCAACAGCTGTTATTAGTGAAGCTCTTGGTCATAGCAGTGAAGCAACAACCAAAGCTTACCTGGATAAGTTTGAACAAACGGAAATTGATAATACTTTTAAGTACCTGGTTTGATTACTTATTTTCTTTTTGGCTGATTGGAGGTTTTTGATTGTTGCTAAAAAAATCAGTTATGATCAAGACCACGTCAGATGAATTTATTCTAAACGATTTTGGTATGCAGGTCAGAACATTCATTACCATCCCTTATCCTATATACTTCTCCGGATTGATAAACTACATGGAAATGAGTTCGCTAATTTTACCTGCAATTTTGAAGAATATTGCGGCGAAGTGCGCTTTCGCTCTCCATGATTTGATAAAAATCATCCAAGTATTGAATGGTGCCACTCAAAACTTTTTTATCCAAAAGCCCTGAGTTATTATAAATGTTGTAAATTTCTTCTTTTGATTTAATAAAATTTGCCACCCCTTGTTTTATTACATCTTCATCCATACAAACTCCTCGATATACCCTTTCGCGAACACTTTCAATACCTAAACGTTCATCCGGCACTGAATAATCCGTATTTACAATTCCGGCATAGTCAAAATCATACGGAATCGCAAGTGGTTTTGTTTGCAGAGGGTCGGAAGATTTGATCATGTTGATGTTGTGCCCAGCAGGAATTGACCAATCTGTATTGCCGATCAGGTATTGGAATAGATAAATATTGGCAAGACATTCCGGGTTAATGTATTTGTCACTAATATTTTTTACCTCAAAAGGGATGGCGTTTTTACGTTTAGCTAATTGATCAATAGTTTCAATGATGTAGGCATAGCTGGTTCCCGATTTGTACTTTTCTGCAGTATCAATATAGGTTACTTCGATTAAGCTGACTCTAAAGCTGACGTCCGTGATGATATTGAGTATTTTATAGGCATAGTATTCAGAAAGCAGGTATTGTTGGCTAGTTTCACCTCTACGGCAATTAACCACCATCTTCATTTTATCAAATTCTTCTATTTGTTTGACAACGGCCTCTTTTTGCGGGAAATTTAGTTTCAAAGGAGGGAAATAGCAGGTGCTTCGGCGCATATTCCCTCTTGGTTTTATAGTAATATCCCTACGCAAGATTACCGTATCACTTACCGTATATCTCAATATTGCAGGCTGATATTCATCCTTAAACTTATGTTTAACCAGGTTTTTAAAATCGGATTCAATTGAAATTTTTATGATTTCTTCCTGCTCAAATATGTCCAGCGATTTGTAAGCCGAATTAATGGCTTGCTGATATGTTTTATCATGCTGATACAATGAATCAAAATCTAAATGTTGGGCGTAGATTGAAACATTACCAATTATCTCAAAGACAAAAAGTAATAGAATACAGACAAGATGCTTCATTATGTTAGAGTCTAAAATCGTTAAATTTCACGATGCTCATAGATTATAAAAAAGACTGCAAAATGACTCTTTAGATGATCCTGACACTTACTTTTTTTTAAAAGAGCACCTAAACCAATATTTCAAGGAATATCCATCTTATGAAAAAGTGGGGTCACTTCACCGTATATCCTTTACCTTCCATGCAGGCACTAAAAGCTTTTTTGAAGCTTTCCATCATTTCTTTTTCCTGGGCTGCTGCCGCTGCCGTATTTTGTTGCTGTTCCACTGCATCCCCATATTTTTTTGCTCGTCTGCCTGCGACTCCTCCAACCACAGCTCCAATGGCCGCCCCTTTGCCAGCATCACCGGCGATGGCTCCGATAGCAGCTCCTGCTGCAGCACCTTTGGCGCCACCCACAATCATTGAACCGTCTGGAGAGGTATCTGCTTCCTTCACCGCCACCTGGGGCGGATTGATAGGATCGACACCTGTTTGTTGTTTTGCCCATATATAGCAATCCGTTTCATCCTTATTTTGTGTTTCCGTATCTTGTTGATTTGAAGGGAATACGTACAATCCCAAGCCACTCGCTATGGAAGCGTCCTGTGCTTTTAAACTAAAAGCGAAAGGAGCCAAAATGATTATTATTAATAGTATCTTTTTCATAATATTCAATAGATTTAAAGGTCATTTAGATTTATAAATACATAACCGAGTTGCTCCATGGCGTCAGCTTCGTTATAGAAAGTATAACTCTTGACAATTTTACCATTCTCAATCTGATAAATAGAATTGGCCCAAAGGTTCACTTCACCGATGTCTCCTTTATACTTAATGTTTAGTTCGCCCCAGTTTGAGACCCATTCCCCCTGATTATCGCCAGAGGTTATCGAGATGGCAATATTCCTTGACCTGTTGTAATGTATACGTTCATAAAGATTTTCCACATTATTCTTCCAATTCTCGATAGCAGCGACCTTGCCTATGGAATCACCATAGGAAGGCCCCATCCCGATATAACTATCGTCGAGATACGTTTCCATGGCGTCGTAATCCATGTTTTCCACAGCTTGAACATAACTTTCTATCAATGCTATGTTTCTTTCTTCATTTCCATTGCCCACAGAGCAAGCCATAGCAATGGGAATAAGGAAAAGTATAACTACTGATTTTTTCATCTTATTTAGTTTTTTGAATTCGGATATTATTTAATTTAAACCGACTAAATCAATTGACTCAAGTTGTGATTTTAACAGGAAGCTCCCCTATATCCAATACTTCGAGGATCCGGTTGTTATAAGCCCCTTAAAATCTATTTATTGTTGGCACAACTGATGCAACATTCAATTATTATTTTTTATCTACCGGTTTAATCGGAAATGATTTCATGATGGACTCTGCCACGTAAGGGATCGTTCTTTCCCGTTTTTCAGGTTTTTCCTCAACTGTTTTCTGTCCGACACCCTGCCATATTAAGTTTTTATCACCTTTATCAAACACATCAACTACCAATGTCCCTTCCTGATAGTCCTTCTCACTGTAAGTGGTGGTGGACTGACCATAACCTCCATACCAGCCCCACCGGGCACCATAGCCATATCCGGCACCACCGTAATTATTGGTGTAGGCAGTGGTGCTTGTTTTCTGATCTACCACCAAAAATAATGATACGACCATATCAGCATCACTCTTTACAAATTGAAGGTCTCTTTTGGCAAACTCTTCCGCAAAAGCTTTCTCAATACGTTCCTTGTCAAACTGATTTAGAACTTTATCACTTTCTTCAGTCCACCCATAGAATTCAAAGGTTTTATACTTGGTGAAATCGACGGTCTTGTCGTAATCAGAATGAACCGTGACGCTGGTACAGGAAACTGCAGCAAAATAAATGAATGGTATAACTAATAGCTTTTTCATGACTATCTGTGTTTAATTAGCCTCAACCAATGGAATTTCCATGGCAAGTTCAGCGTTGATGAGCGCTGCAATTTTATTTTCTACCTGGAAGTAGAGTGCCGCTTTTCCCGCAGGCAGAATTTTCTTGAATTTTTTGTAGTAGGCCTTATTGAGCTTCAGTAATTCGCCCTGGAAAGCCATACTGTTGGTCCAGAGTTCATCCGCTTTTTCATCATTCATGGACTCGTAATTTTTAGCAAAGTCCTTAATGATGTTCACCCTTTTGGTATGGACCTTATACAATTCTGCATTGTATTCATTGTACAACTCCCAGAATGGGCCGCTTTCGGTATCGTTGAGCATCATCGCTTCTGCAACGACAGCTTTCTTTTCAGTATTCAACACATCCCGGGCCACCTCCAGATAATCGTCAATGGTTTGCGCAAATGCCGGATTGATGGCCAGCATCAATCCGACAATGAGTAAAGTGATTTTCGTTTTCATTTTTGTCAATTGAATAATTATAGGTTATTATTTTCTTTTCTAATATCAAGTTTTTTGACCAGACACTACAGGTGAAATGCAAATCCCGCACTGATTGAAAAATATCCCTGGTTATCCAGCTGACCAGTCTTGAATCCATTG
>Ga0209536_100007203_pt1 | contig 16900 bp, 14 predicted proteins | sample DeeMarSeWOR28_12_FD_187461 | JGI IMG/M metagenome (GOLD analysis project Ga0209536, IMG submission 187461) | Marine sediment microbial communities from White Oak River estuary, North Carolina - WOR-2-8_12 (SPAdes) (version 2) | ecosystem: Environmental > Aquatic > Marine > Intertidal zone >... | reverse complement strand
CCCGGCCGATCACCTGGTCTGGGGCTACATCCAAACACAGGAAGACCTCAAATACCACTCTTTATCTCTGAAAAAACTCGCCACGGTTCGCCGTCAGCTGAAGGTCAAAAACATGGAATTTCGAGGGGATGGCGGCGCTTTTGTTAAATCCTTTCGGCACCGTATCCAGCATATACTTGAAGTCAATGGGGCATACTTTGATGGCAAGAAAAATAAAGGGCACGCCCAGCGGGAACAAAACATTTCTTTCAACATAATCCAGCCTTACCCGATGGGTCCCAAAAGAGGCCTTTTCCCAACCCTGGATATTCAGCCTTGAATAGGCTCGAAAATTTCTGATTTCTATTTCAGTCCGTCAGCATCTGCGCTCTATTGAGCTATTGCCAAATAGCGGGGCGGATGGGGTGGTTTCAACTTGACATGGCCTCCCCATAAGATATATCTATTTTGATCATATGCTCGATTAAAAGAATAAATTTAGTTAAGCAGATCATCAATTAAAAAAGGAGGTCATGTCATGAAAAAATCAGGATTGTTTTTGGTGTGTGGTATTATCGCTGTTTTTCTTCTGGCTGGAATTGCTGCCGCAAAGGAAACGGTGGTGGTGTATACCTCACTGGAAACTGAAGAAGTTGTCGAATACCTCAAAGCGGCCGAAAAAGACCTGCCCGATCTGGATATCCAGGCAATTCGACTCTCCACCGGAGAATTGGGTGCCCGTATGCTGGCCGAAAGAGACAATCCCCAGGCCGACTGCATCTGGGGCTGGGCGGTCACCAACATGTCGGAATTTGTACCCAAAGGCATGCTGGTGCCCTATAAACCCGAAGGCTGGGACAAGATTCCGGCGAACTTCAAAGACCCCGAAGGCCACTGGACCGCCATCGACCTTTACGCCGCCGCATTGGTGCCCAACACAAAAGTTTTAGAGGAAAAAAATCTGCCGATGCCAAAAGGCTGGAATGATCTGTTGAACCCGGTCTACAAAGGCATGCTGATTATGCCGAATCCGGCCAGTTCCGGCACCGGTTTTTTACAGGTGGCCAGCCTGCTGGTCCTGATGGACCCGGATTATAAGACCAAGCCCGTAGAACAGAACAAAGCATGGGATTTTCTGAAAAAATTGGATCAAAACATGGGCCAGTACATCAAAAGCGGCTCCAAACCGGCCAAACTGACGGCCGCCGGGGAATATGCGGTGGGCTGCTCGTTTGCATTCGTCTATTCTTCCTTAAAAAGGCAAGGCTCTCCGGTAGCACTGGTGATGCCCGAGGAAGGTGCCGGGTATGAGCTCGAAGCCAACGCCCTGCTCAAAGGCGCCAAACACGAAGCCGCTGCCAAGAAATTTTTGGACTGGGCCATCAGTGAAGGTGCCATGAAGGAATACGCCAAATTCAAGCTGGGAGTTACCTATCCGGGTATTCCCGGGCCGAAAGATTTGCCCGCCCTGGAAACGATCAAGCTGGCCCCGATGGATTTTCCGTGGCAATCTGAAAACCGATCCAAAATCCTGGACGTCTGGCAGAGCCATTTCTTAAGATAAGCAGGTAAATGTTACGATTAAAAACTTCATAAATCCTCCCCCGGGGAGGATTTATGAAGTTTTGTCTTTCAACGGACCTTTTCATGGAAACTACCTCCAAACAGATGGTTTTGAAAAATATCAGCAAACATTTCGGCGAGCTGGTGGCCGTCAAAGATGTGGATCTGGTGATCGCGCCCGGAGAGTTCGTTTGCTTTCTGGGCCCCAGCGGCTGCGGTAAAACCACTCTTTTGCGGATCATTACCGGCTTTGAGCAGCAGACGACCGGGGATGTCATCTATGACAGCAAGATCATCAATGACGTCATTCCACAAAAACGGAATTTTGGGATTGTTTTTCAGTCCTATGCCCTGTTTCCCAATATGACCGTGCACCAGAATGTGGCCTTTGGTTTAAAAATGCGTAAAATGCCCGCCAGGCTGATCGATGAACGCGTCAGTGAAATTCTCCAGCTGGTGGGACTGGCAGACTGGGAGGGGCACTATCCTTCCCAATTGAGCGGGGGCCAGCAGCAACGCGTGGCCCTGGGACGGGCGCTGGCCATCAAGCCCAAAGTCCTGCTGCTGGACGAACCCTTGAGCGCTCTGGATGCCAAAATTCGAATCCGCCTTCGCACCGTTATCAAAAAGCTGCAGGAGGAACTGGGCATCACCATGATCTACGTCACCCACGATCAGGAGGAAGCCCTGGCGCTGGCGGACCGGGTTGCCATCATGCGCGACGGTGAGATCAGACAGATCGGCTCACCCTGGGAGATCTATAAAAAGCCCAAAACCAGTTTTATCGCCGAGTTTGTGGGAACATCCAACTTTATCACCGGAGAAAAAATCAACGGCAAGGTCCGGTTTGGCCGTCTCGAGCTGGCCGTAAGCGATCTCGATGATTCCGAAAAAGGGAGGGTATACCTGGCGATCCGACCTGAAAACATAGAGCTGGTGGATGAAGCCGCCCCCCCTGAAAAATACCTGCCTTCCAATGTGGTTGAGGTCGAAGCCGAGGTCATTAATTTTCTGGGAGCTGTCGTCAGGGTCACGTTTACCCTGGAAGATGAAGAAATGCTGGTGGACATATCCGAAAAGGAATTTGAGCGTCTGGGGCTAAAGCGAAAGGATAAATTTAAACTGTATTTCCCGCCGGATGAATTTCATCAATATTCGGAGCTGTTTAGAAAACTTATATAACGCCTTATTATTTATTTTGCTTAAGCAATATGGAACCAACTGCATCAGCTTCCGGAACCTCGCAATACGGTGTTTCTGCCGTCCGGATGGAGGTGGATCGATTCATTGTGCCCACCGTCACGATTTTCATCGGGCTGATTCTGTGTTTTTTTATGCTGTTTCCGCTGTCGGCTATTCTCAAGATGAGTTTCTTCAAAGGCGGCGAGTTTGCCCTGGCCAATTTCACCCTGGCCAATTTTCAGAAATATTTCACGACCGCCTATACCCTCAGAGCGCTGTGGCACAGCCTGTATGTGTCGGTGGCCACCACCATCATTGTTACAATTATCGTGTTCTTCTACGCCTATGCGATGACCCGCACCACCATCCGCGGAAAGACCTTTTTCCGCAATGTGATCATGCTGCCGCTCATAGCGCCCTCAATCGTGCAGGCCCTGGCGCTGATTTATCTGTTCGGCCGCAACGGTTTGATTACGGCCCATCTGTTGAAAACCGACTGGAATATTTATGGTGCCACCGGCATCATTGTTTCAGAGGTTTTGTATTGCCTGCCGCATGCGTTTGTGATTCTGTACACGACCCTGTCGGCGGTGGATATCCGGCTGGATGAGGCGGCTGAAAGTTTAGGGGCATCTCCTTTTAAGGTGTTTACCCGCATCACGGTGCCGTCTGCTAAATACGGCATCTTCAGCGCGGCTGCCCTGACCTTTAATCTGACCATTACCGATTTCGGCAATCCGGTGGTTATCGGTGCCGATTATAACGTGCTGGCCACAGAAATCTATGCCCAGGTCACCAATCTCTATCGCTTTGACCTGGGCGCCACCATCAGTATTATTTTACTGGTGCCCTCGCTGATGGCCTTCATGTTAAATTATTATATCTCCCGCAAAACATTTTCGATGATCAGCGGGGCGGCACGGCCCGTGATTCCGCCCTCACGGCCGTTGAAAAAAATTTCCTACTCGATTTACTGCAGTCTGGTGACGTTTGCCATCTTCATGGTATTCGCCACCGTTATCATCGGCTCTTTTGTTAAAACGTGGCCATATGATTGGTCGCTAACATTCAAGCATTATAATTTCCCGTCCATCGGCGGATATTCGGCCATCTGGACCAGCGTCTGGGTGTCTCTAATTGTGGGAATTGCCGGCGCTTTCATTACGCTGGTGGCCGGCTACGTCATGGAAACGCGCAGGCCGTTCATGAAACAGACCATTTATCTGTTGTCAGTGATGCCGGCAGCCATCCCCGGTCTGGTGATGGGGCTGGGATACATCCTGGCTTTTAACAAACCCTATTATTTTTTCTACGGCACCCCCTGGATCATCGTGATCAATATCGTGATCTGTAATTTTACCCTGGGTATTTTATCCAGTATTTCCAACCTGCGCAATATCGATCCGTCCATTGAGGAAGCTTCCATCAGCCTGGGCGGCGATACCTTTCGTACGTTTTTCCGCATCATCTTCCCGCTTTCGCGGGTGGCCTTCTTTCAAAACTTCGTCTACTTTTTCATGCGCTCGATGACCACCATCAGTGCCGTGATCTTTCTGGTCTCGGCCACCGTCCACCTGGCCGCCATCGAAATCATCATGCTCGACAATGACGGCTGGACCGCCAGCGCCAATGCCATGTGCACCTGCATCATTGTGATTGTGCTGGCTATGCTGGGAATTTTACAGATTGTGGCCAAAAAGACAGGACGTCGACCGGAGGGCCTCGTATCCGAGGTGTAGAAGCCGTGGAAAACCGGATAAATTCTTTACATTGACGTTGATCTTAATCTCTGCTTGAGCCAATGGGCGGCTTTGTGGGTTTAATAACGGTATTAAAGATTTTGAACATCGAATATCGAACAAGGAACCGCAGAATTTCCAAGGCAACCCTTCAACATTGGATATTACAGATTCGATATTCCGCGGTTCAAACGGTGTGGTATTTCAGGTTAGATCATAAGGAGTGAGGCTTTCATATCCACTTTGGGTCACCAGGATGGTCTGTTCAAACTGGGCCGACAAAGAATTATCTTTGGTCACAGCCGTCCAATTATCATCCAGGATTTTCAAATTATGGTTGCCCAGATTGATCATGGGCTCGATGGTAAATACCATGCCCGGGATCAGACGGATGCCCTGCCCTCTTTGCCCGAAGTGCGGAACCTGGGGTGCCTCGTGAAATTCAAAGCCGACGCCGTGGCCGACGAAATCGCGCACCACCGAGCATCCCTGCCCCTCGGCGTAAGTTTGAATGGCCCAGCCGATATCGCCGATGGTGTTGCCGGGCTGCACCATGGATATACCGCGCCTCAGGCACTCTTTGGCAACGCTGACGATCTTGACAGCATCGGGACCGGGCGTGCCGACAAAAAAGGTTTGATTGGCATCGGCATAGTAGCCGTCGAGCACCGAGGTAATGTCGACATTGACGATATCACCATCTTCCAGCAAGCGTGGTCCGGGAATGCCGTGGCAAACCACTTCGTTGACCGAAACACAGACACTTTTCGGAAATCCGCGGTAATTTAGCGGTGCCGGTCGGGCACCGTTTTTGATCGTAAATTCATGAACGATGGTGTTGATGGTGTCCGTTTTGATTCCCGGACGAATTTTACCGGTGAGTTGCTCAAAGGTGGCCAGCACCAGCTGTCCGGCCTTGCGGATGCCCGTTATGTCAGCTTGTTTTTTTAGCCGAATCTTGTATCTCTGGGCATACAGGGCCCCGGGATCCTTAATATCCTGCGTTTCGTTTGCCAGACAGCATTTTTTATATTTTAGCCCGCTGCCGCAGGGGCAGGGGTCGTTTCTACCGACTTTCACAGTACTCAATTTCCTTATCGGTCCAAATATATAACAAAAAGGCATCTTATCTCACCGAGACAAAATGCCTTTCTTCGCTCAATCTCTAAAGAAAAAAACAGAAAGACTTTCTTGTTGAGAGGCGCTCGGTCACAAAAGCTTATTTTGAGATTACAACCGAATGATTCAATGATATGCAATATTTTATAAGGTAATATATTTTGAGGCGAATTTCAACTTCCAAAATTTATTTGCCCGTCTGCGGCATCAGCCGGGGCCTTTGACCGGAACAGGCACATATGCTACTGATTATTTTTTAAGAGGAAGCACATGCGGCAGGGCTACAAATTTAATCGCTTGGAACTGGCCGGGTCCTTTGGTGATCTGGGAACACTTTTGCCTCTGGCAATGGGCATGATACTTATAAACGGACTCAAACCGACGGGTTTGTTCCTGACACTGGGCCTTTTTTATGTAATTGCCGGAATGTATTTTGATATCACCGTGCCGGTCCAGCCGATGAAAGTGATCAGCGCCTATGCTATTGCCACTGCCATGGATGCATCCCAGATCACGGCAGCAGGATATTTGATGGGCTTTGTATTGTTGTTGATCGGTATTACCGGAGCCGTTACCGTCATCGGCAAAAGCATTCCCAAATCAGTGGTCCGAGGTGTCCAGCTTTCCACCGGCATCCTGTTGATGGTGCAAGGCGTTAAACTGATGCTGGGAACCTCAACGCTGCAAAAAATCCACCAGGCGGTCGAACCGTATCTACTGGTTCAATCCGTCGGTCCCATTCCCATCGGAATTATCATCGGTATTGCCGGCACATTTCTGACGCTTCTTCTGATGGCGAACAAACGATTTCCGGCGGGGCTCATCGTGGTGGTTGCCGGGCTGGCCCTGGGAATCATATTTGGCAAGCATGCGGATCTGAATCCGCTGCGTGTCGGCATCAATCTTCCGCCATTTCTTCCCTTTGGCTGGCCCACCCAGGCCGATTTTACCTTTGCGCTGTTTGCCCTGGTTTTGCCCCAAATGCCTATGACGGTAGGCAATGCCGTCATTGCCTACACAGATTTGTCAGAATCGTACTTTAAAGAGCAATCCAACAAAGTAACCTATCGCAGTGCAACCATCAGCATGGCACTCGCCAACTTCTTGAGCTCAACGTTTGGTGGGATGCCCCTGTGCCACGGCGCCGGCGGGCTGGCAGCCCATTACCGTTTCGGTGCCCGCACAGCGGGCTCCAATATTATGATTGGAGGGATATTTATTATCCTGGCGGTTCTTCTGGGCGATCGTTCTCTGGCGATCATCAATCTATTGCCCCTGGCTGTTCTGGGGATATTGCTGCTGTTTGCCGGAGGCGAATTGTGCCTGACCATACTCGATTTGACCACCCGCAAAGACCTTTTCGTGAGTCTGGTTATCTTGGGCATAACCCTGGCCACCAATTTGGCGGCCGGTTTCATTGTCGGTATCGCCGTGGCTTACCTCCTCAAATCCGAAAAGCTCAGCGTTTAAATCAGGGATGTCGGCATCATCCCAATTCTGATCGTTCAAATCCATTTCATGCGCTCGAGGCTGTAGTGAATGAATATGTCTTTCCCGGGGAAAATCGTCCGCTCCTGTACCTGTTGAGGCGTTAATCCCACGGTAAAGGGCAGGTTGCCGGCGATGATCGTGGCAACAACCTGCCCTGTGTTTTTTTCCAGGCTGAGCCGGGATACGATCCCCCGCAGGACATGATCATCAGTGCCGGCCCTTGGTTCGGATTCGCTGACAGCAAGGTCTTCGATGAGCGCTGCGGCTTCCTGGTTCGGCGGCGCAGGAACAAGCAGTTGCTGGTGGTCGGATAAAACTTTAACCCATTTCCCCGGTTCTGGTTCCTGCCAGGGGCCGAAAACGATGCTCTCCCGGCCGGTTCCAAAAATTTTGCCTTTGAAGATGTGCCGGATCTCATCGCAAATTTCGTAAAGCCACTGCCAGTCGTGACTGGCAACAATAAGTGTCGCACCCCAGTGCTGGCGAGCCCTCAGAGAGGCCTCCTTGATCAGCTGCGCGCTGGCCGCATCGACACTTGCGGTGGGCTCATCCAGCAACAGCACTTCAGGCTTTAATGCCAGCCGCGCTGCCAGCGCCACCCGCTGAGCCTCCCCGCCCGAGAGGGCATACCAGGGGCGCCGTGCGAAGTCGCGGCTCGACAAACCCACCCAGGTAAGCGCTTCGCTAACCCGATCGGCAATATCACCGCCGTTGCCCCTCAATTTCAAACCGTAGGATACATTGTTGAACACGCTGCGCTTCATCAGAAAAGGCTCTTGCGGCAACAGCGAAATCAGAAACCGGGCTTCATCTTTAAACGGCGCGACTTCACGGCCATTAAACAGGATTTTCCCCCGGGTGGGTCTTTCAATCAGTCCCAGCAGCCTCAACAGCGAGCTTTTGCCACTGCCGTTGGGACCGATGATGCCCAAAATGGATCCCGGTCGGACGGCAAGATGTTCAATGGACACAACCGTGTTGTCACCATATGAATGCACTAAAGATCTAAGCTCGTATACGAGTTGGTCCACGTTTAAACCCTTCGGCGCAAAAATGAAACCGAGATATTCACGCAAAACGCAATCGCCAGCAAAACGATGCCCAGAGCAACGCCCAATCCGAATTGCCCCTTGTTGGTTTCCAGGGCGATGGCCGTGGTGATGGTGCGCGTATGCCACTTGATGTTCCCGCCGACCATCATGGAAATTCCGACCTCGGTCATGACGCGGCCGTAGGCCGCAATTGCCCCTGCCAGCAAACCGTGCCGCGCCTCCCACAGACTGCTGATAAAAAGCTGCCGCCGGTTGGCCCCCAGCGACATGATCGCAATTCGAAGCTTTTCGTCCATGCTTTCGACCGCAGTGGCGCTCAGGCCGATTATGATCGGCAGCGCCAGAATGGTCTGGCCGATGGCAATTCCGGGCAGGGTGAACAGCAGGCCGAAATTGCCCAGCGGACCGCGTTGGGTGATAAATGCGTATACGAGCAGGCCGATAAAAACCGTCGGCAGGGCCATCAATGTATCCACCACGGTTCGCAGGGGCTTTTTCCCCCTGAAGTCGAAATAGCCGAGGCAAAAGCCCAGCGGGATCCCGATCAGCAGGCTGCAGCAGATCGAGTAGCTCGACACCTTGACCGTGGCCCATATCGCCGAGTAGGTTTCCGCGTTGCCGCTGGCCAGCAGATGAAATGCCTGGAAAAATCCTTCTAAAATAAATTCCATGACCGCACATATAAATGCGACTGCAAAGAGAATGCCTGAGGGCAATCGATACGGTGCACTGCAGTCGCATTTTAGTTTGTTTTTTTCAGAAAGCTACATTTTGGCATTCGGTGTAAAGAGGGGTTTTCCTAACAGCTTGAACTCTTTTATCAAATTCTGCGCATCCGGCCCGGCGATCCATTTTATAAATTGCTGGGCGGTGTTGTAGTTGGCCTTGGCACAATGCGTGGGGTTGACGGCGATCACACTGTACTGATTGAGCAGGACCGCGTCGCCTTCCACCAGAATTTTGAGCGGCGGATTGCCTTTCAGATTGCTCTCATATTTGATGTAGGTGCCCCGGTCGGTCATTGTATACCCGTTGCGTTCGGCCGCAATGTTGATGGTGGCCAGCATCCCCTGGCCGGTCTGCACGTACCAGCTTTCTTTCTCCGGCACCGGCAGATCGGCAGCCTTCCAGAGGGAAAGCTCCTTTTTGTGCGTTCCGGAATTATCCCCCCGGCTGGTAAAAACGGCCTGTTTGGTTTTCAACGTCGCAAACGCATCTTTTATGGATTTGCCCTTGATGCCGGCCGGATCAGACTCAGGCCCGATGATGACAAAATCATTGTACATGATCTCGAGACGTTCCGTGCCGAAGCCGTCGGCCACGAATTTCTTCTCGGCCGGGGGCGCATGGACCATGAGAATGTCCACATCGCAGTTTTCGCCCAGTTTGAGCGCTTTGCCGGTACCGGTGGCGGTCCACTTTAACTCGATTCCGGTGGCCTCTTTGAATTTGGGGGCCAGATAATCCAGTAATCCGGTGTTATCGGTGCTGGTCGTCGTCGCCATCATCAGCATATTCTCTCCAGCCGCAGCGCTGTCCGGCCGGAGATAAACAACCAGCATCAGGCAAAAAACAGCAACACATAACCGTTTCATTTTTGACTCCTTCCATCCCATTTTAAAAAATGGGAACCGTTATATTATTGACGAACCTCAACGAGATGCCGTAATTCCGGCGGCAATCGATCGTAGTCGGTTTGACTCGGCACGCGGGCCGGCAAAAACGGCGGCTGCCCCATGGAATTCAAGATTTCAAGCCCGCCGGCTGGATCAAGCAAATACTGTAGAAAGGAGACCGCACCCTTTGGGTTGGGACTCCGGTTGATCAGCGTAACGCCGTAAGTGATGGATTTACCGGTTCGCGTCATCCAGCTGCCCTCTTTTTTACCGGTCACCTTTACCGTGGCCTGTTTGTAAAAATCATCGAATTTGTAGTTGCCCAGGTTGATCTGATCGTCGAGCTTAATGTATTTAAGATCATGCTGGGCGGCGACCGAAAGATATTCCCATCCATAATCCAGTTTGCCGCTCTTGAGCAATTCAACCAGCTCAACGGCCTTGGCCTTGACGTTTTCTTTGGGGCGATTGGCAATCAATTGATCGGTTAGGCCCGGTTTTTGGTAGAACTTTTCCGCCAGTTGCAGCACCATCAGGCTGCGATAACCACAGGGGTCCAGATTGGGGTCCGAATGTCCCCAGGACACATCTTTGTTGGCCAGAATCTCATACCAGTTCTGCGCATTAATCTCGTCGGCATACCGGCTGCGGTCCGTGTAGCAGAGCACCAGCTGGTTTGTGGCAAAACGAATGTTCCAGCTGGCTTTGGCCGGGATCAGCGATTTGTCAATAACGGCATAATCTGCCGATGCCATAATATCGACCACGTGGTCTTGATCTGAAATTAGTCGCGCCATTTTTGTGCTTCCGCCGGCTGCGCGAACAATATCAATTGAAGGATGCGTGCTCTCAAAATTTTTCTCGATTTCTGCAAACGGGACACTGAGGCTGCCGGCATGATAAATGACGACTTTCTCTTGATCCGCCGCCATTGTATTCGCCAACATAAAAAGTTGCAGAATCAAGATAACTCCCGCCAGAGCAGCCAGCTTTACAAAAAATCGATTTCGCTTCATTTAGACCTCCTTTTCTGAATCTTGAGGGAATACCATTTTCCCGCTGGTGCTGATATCGTATCCATTTAGGCTTTCAGCGATCCGGCGAAATTGCGGTTCGTGCAACAAAGACAAAAACCGTTGAATTCCTTCATCAAAAAACCGATCCCTTAAAATCATCAAATCGAATCGCTCCCAGCGAATGGGGATAAAACCGATATTCAATAACCCGGCAACAGCGCCGATGCCGGGTCCGGCGTCCGCCCGCCCGGCCAAAATCTCCAGGCCGACATCCAGATGGCGGTGCACCTCATTTCTGTAACCATCGATTTTTTCACCCCTGATACCGGCTTTTTTGAATTCGTGATCGAGCAATAAACGCGTGCCGGTGCCCAGCGGCCGGTTGACAATTCGCATACCGGAGTCGGCCAGGTCGGCGACACCGGCGATCTTTTTGGGGTTGTCCTTTGCCACCAGGATACCCTGCTGGCGACGCGCAAAATTGACAACAGCCGGCATCGCATTTAGCTCCTGGAAAGCATAATCAAAATTATATTCCTCTTCATCTTCCTGCAGCAGGTGACTGGAAGCGATATGACAGAGATTCTGGCGTAAAGCGCGCAATCCGCCCATGCTGCCTAAATTTCCGAATACAGCCAGCGGCGCCTGGAACTGGCTATTGAAAAGTGAAATCGCACGATCCAGCAATGGATCATTGCTGCCGGCCAGGATCAAGACGCCCTGCTGCAGGGGCCGAAGGCTGCCGGTGTCCGGATAGTTGATCGTCTGGGTTTCAACCCATTGTTCCACCAGATGTAGCGGAAAAAGCCACTTACCGGTCACTTTGGAAGCCGGCAGGCCTTTTTCAGCCACCAGGGTGTAAACCATCTTTTCATTGACATTTAAAAATTCTGCGACCGCCTTGGTAGACAGTAATTTTTTCATCTGGATCCCGCCTCCGAACGCATGCGCACTTAAAAATGCTTAAATGGTATTCGAGGAAAAGCCTATATAGCCGTTTTAGTTGTAATTTGTCAATATTTTTCAAAATATTTCGTATTGCTCGATTAATAATAACTAATAATAACAATAAATCAGATTTGATTGGATTTGATGGTGAATGGCCGGCCAGGTAGGGACGAGCTTTCGTGCAAGCATTGAAGTTCTGGAAAGTGGATTTGTATCCTGCAAAATTCAGGTGCTATTGTATAAATTATTACAATAAAATTCGGTTGTTTTGTCAATTCATTCAAACACTATGCCCTATGCCCCATGCACTATGCCCGATAGACCCAAGTGAATGCAGTTTATCTGCTCAGATGGGCTAACGGACGGAGATAATTATAAATCGTTAGGTGGTTTTATGGGGCCAGGGGCATAGCTTGTTTAGCGGGCATTTCAGGCATTTGGGTTTGCGAGCGGTGCAGATCGAGCGGCCGAAAAAAATCAGTCGCAGGCAGAAATCGTTCCAGTCATGCCGGGGAATAATTTCCATCAGGTCATATTCAATTTTGACCGGATTTTTGTTTTCGCTTAAACCGAGCCGTTTGGAAATACGCCCGACGTGGGTGTCCACCACAACGCCGGGAATACCAAAAGCAGCACCCAGAACGACATTGGCGGTTTTGCGCCCCACACCGGGCAATTTTACCAGTTCCTCCAGGGTCCGGGGCACCTGTCCGTCATGTTGATCCAAGATGGCTCTGGCACAGCTTTTTATATTTTTGGCTTTATTGTGAAAAAAGCCGGTGGGGCGGATCCATTTTTCGATCGCTTTTAGCGATGCGGCCGCAAAATCTGCAGGCGTTTTGAGGTTTTTGAATAGCACCGGGGTAACCTGATTGACCTGCTTATCCGTGCACTGGGCTGAAAGAATGGTGGCCACCAGCAGTTGAAATGCATTCTGATGAAACAGCTGGGTTTTGACCTCGGGGAAAATATCCCGCAGAACCTTACGAATTTTATCAGCGCGCGCTTGCGGATGCATGCAGAAGTCCGTGGTCAGTGGTCCATCGTCGGTTGCAATAATTGCGTATAAAGACTATTGTTAAATGATAAAGCTTCAATTCTTTGCTAAAGTAAAAAATATAAGCCGGTTCCAATAACAAGGTCAAGATAGAAAAAATTCAGCCGGCAAATCACCACGCACAACAAACAACGAACAGCGCACCGGCGATAAACGCTTAAAAGATCTCCAAAGCCGAAGGAACGCTCTGCATATGAAAAAACAACGTGTACGCGCTTTGGGCCTTTGCTCGGGGGGGCTGGACAGCATGCTGGCCGGCCTGGTGCTGCGCGACCAGGGCATCGATGTCGAATGGATTACCTTTGAAACGCCTTTTTTTAACGCAGCCAAAGCCCGCAGGGCTTCCGAGAAAACCGGCATCCCCCTGACGGTTAAGCCCATTTATCCGGTGTACATGAAAATGCTCAGAAATCCACCGGCCGGATACGGTAAACAGATGAACCCCTGTATGGACTGCCATGCGCTCATGTTCAACCTGGCCGGTGAGATGATGAAGGCAAACCATTTTGACTTTCTGTTTAGCGGTGAGGTCCTCGGGCAACGTCCCATGTCTCAGACGAAGTCTTCTCTGATGTATGTGGCCAAGCACTCCGGTTTCAAAGGGTATATTCTGCGACCCTTAAGCGCCAAAAAGCTTCCGGAAACCATTCCCGAAAAGGAAGGCTGGGTTGACCGCGAACGCCTGCTGGATATTGCCGGGCGGGGGCGCAAGCGCCAGATTGCGCTGGCCTCGAAATTTGGCATCACCGACTACCCCGCCCCCGCCGGCGGCTGTCTGCTGACCGATGTCGGTTACTCCCGCCGGCTAAAGGATCTGTTTGACCATCAGGATACGTGCACCGAAGAAGAGTTGCATCTTTTAAAGTACGGCCGCCACTTTCGATTGAACCGCAACACCAAACTGATTGTCGGGCGCACCGAAAAAGATAACGAATATATTTTAAAATATCACAATCCGAAAACCGATGCGATCATCGATGTCAAGGATCACCCCAGCCCGATTGCACTGGTCCCCAATGGCGGTTCAAAAGAAACCATTTATCTGGCAGGCTCGATATGCGTCGGTTACAGCAAGGCATCCAACCTGACGCCCGTCAAAGTGATAGTCAAATCACCATCCGGCAACCAGACCATCGAAGTCATTGGTATCCCCACGGCCGACTTCAAGAAGCTGCTTATTTAAATTCAAAGGTTCGGGGTTCAAGGTTTAAGGGTTCTGGCTTTTGGCCGCACCATTTTGAATATCGAATGTCGAACAAGGAATTTCGAATGATGAGGTTTTCTTTTCCTTCGATATTCATTATTCCTTGTTCGGTGTTCTGCGGTTCTCTGTCATCTGGAACCTGCTTGCCGCGGCGCAGCTCGTAAGAGCGAAGACGGGACACCAGAAACCTTTGACTATGGCCTCGGGCCATAGGTGGCCAGCTGCCCGCAGGCGGCCGAGATATCCTGTCCCTTGCTGCGCCGAATCATGACCGTGTAATTTTTATCAATCAGGATCTCCTGAAATCGGAGGATGGTATCTTCGGGCGGCCGCTGATACCGGCATCCGGGGTGGGAATTAAACGGGATCAGATTGATCTTTGATTTGACCGGCCGTAACAGCTTTGCCAGCCGATAGGCATCGTCGGGGGTGTCATTGACATCCTTGAGGAGAACATATTCAAAGGTGATGCGGCGCCCACCGCGCAGCGGAAACTGCCGGCAGGCTTCGAGTAGTTTTTCGATGGGATATTTGCGATTGATGGGCATCAGGCGGCTCCGGGTATCGTTGTCGGCGGCATTGAGTGAAACGGCCAGATTCGCACGCGTATCGCGGCCCAGATCGGCCAGACGCGATGCCAGGCCGGCCGTTGACACGGTCACCCGTCGACCGGCAAAGGCAAAGCCATAGTTCTCATCGGTGATGATCTGGATCGCAGCGACCAGATTGCGGTAATTGGCCAGCGGCTCGCCCATGCCCATAAAAACCAGGTTCGTCAGGGATTTGGGGTCTTTGAGGTCATTTTTGATATCGCGCACCTGGGAAACAATTTCAGCCATGCTTAAATTACGCTGAATCCCCATTTTAGAGGTCAAACAAAAACCGCAGCCCTGCGCGCAGCCCACCTGACTCGAAAGGCACAGGGTATAATGATCGCGCTCCGGTATCAGGACACTTTCAATGCGTTTGCCGTCTTTGAGCTCAAACACATATTTGCGGGTGCCGTCTCTGGAAGCGGCGATGTGTTCGGTCTTCAAACGATCGATCGTAAAATGACTGCCCAGAAGGGCCCGCATATCTTTGGATAAGTTCGTCATCCGATCAAATGAATCCGCCTGGCGCGTATAAAGCCACTTTAAAATCTGATCAGCCCGATACGATTCAATTCGTCGATCAGCCAGCCAGGAAACCAGTGCATCCCGATCCAGCTCAAGTATGTTCTGTTTATTCACATTCAATTTTTTTTATCCAAAAATAATACGGTCTTTGATTTATATCTTAGTTTATCTAAATAACGCTGTTCCTAATTCGGGAAGCATTGGAGTTGTGGAGTGTTGGAGTATTGGAGTAATGAAAAAACCATTACTCCAGCCTCACCAATCCCGCCTTCTGTTTAAAACTGTTCTGGCGCAGGAAGCCATTCCAGCACTCCAGTTCTCCATTACTCCATCACTCCAGCTTGCGTTTGGCTAATTATTGATTTTTATATCTAATGTAAGATAATTATTTTTGTTGACATAACATTTTTCTGATTGTATTTTCAAGAATTTATGATTTCAATCAGGTGCTCGCATGCTGGATAGCTTAAGTGACAGATTAAACTCCATTTTCCGTAAGCTCAAGGGACACGGCAAACTAACGGAAAAGAATATCCAAGAGGGGCTGAAAGAGGTCCGCATGGCCCTTCTTGAGGCCGATGTTCATTATCGCGTCGTCAAAAGTTTCATCGCCGATATTAAAGAACGAGCGATGGGCCATGAGGTCCTGGAAAGCCTGACACCCGGACAGCAGGTCATTAAAATTGTCAATGAAACCCTGACAGATTTAATGGGCGGCCGCAATGAGCAGCTTAATCTTTCGGGCGGCACACCGGTTGCGATAATGCTGGTCGGCCTCCAGGGCTCCGGCAAAACGACTACGGCCGGCAAGTTATCTGTTTTCTTAAGAAAAAAAGGTCGCAACCCTTATCTGGTGCCGGCAGATGTTTACCGCCCGGCTGCTATCGAGCAGCTCCAGAAGCTGGGTAACCAGCTGGATGTACCGGTTTTCCCGTCGAGTCCGGATCAATCACCGGTTCACATCTGTCAGGAGGCCTTGAGCGCTGCGCAGCAACACGGATGCGATACGCTGCTGCTGGACACCGCCGGGCGTTTGCATATCGATGAGGAACTGATGGCTGAATTGGCGGATATCAAAGCCGCTGTCAAGCCTTCTGATATTTTGCTGGTTGCCGATGCCATGACCGGCCAGGATGCGGTAAATATCGCCAAGGCGTTTAATGAGACCCTGGATATCGGCGGTGTCGTCCTGACCAAAATGGATGGAGATGCCCGCGGCGGCGCGGCGCTTTCGATAAAGTCCATAACCGATAAGCCCGTAAAGTTCATCGGTGTGGGTGAAAAGCTCAGCGATCTGGAAGCATTTCATCCCGATCGCATGGCATCGAGCATTCTGGGCATGGGCGACGTGCTCACGCTGATCGAGAAGGCGCAGGACGTCGTCGATCAAAAGAAAGCTGAAGCCTTAGAAAAAAAGCTCAGAAAAAGTCAGTTCACGCTGGAAGACTTCCGTGACCAGATGGTTCAAATCCGGAAAATGGGCTCTTTTTCTGACCTGTTAAAAATGATCCCGGGCATGGGGCAGATGAAACAGCTCAAGAATCTGCAGGTGGATGAAAAAGAGTTTGTCAGAATTGAGGCGATTATCAATTCCATGACAGCCCAGGAAAGAGCGAATCATCACATTATCAACGGCAGCCGCCGCAAAAGAATTGCAAAAGGCAGCGGTACCCGGGTTCAAGACGTAAACAAACTTTTGAAGAATTACACCCAGATGTTAAAAATGCTGAAAAAATTAAACCAGGGCGGCATGCGAGGGATGGGTCGTGGAATGCTGCCATTTTGAAGGAGAAGTTCGCATGGGCGTTAGAATCAG
>Ga0209536_100007202_pt1 | contig 16902 bp, 15 predicted proteins | sample DeeMarSeWOR28_12_FD_187461 | JGI IMG/M metagenome (GOLD analysis project Ga0209536, IMG submission 187461) | Marine sediment microbial communities from White Oak River estuary, North Carolina - WOR-2-8_12 (SPAdes) (version 2) | ecosystem: Environmental > Aquatic > Marine > Intertidal zone >... | reverse complement strand
GGAAAGACTGGCTGATATTGATGGTTTAAGAGCGAAAATAAGCACCCTTAACGAGGAAAATAAACAACTAAAAGAAAAACATGAAGCACAAATGACTGAGCTGAAAAATGAGCATCAAGAAGAAGTAAAAGATTTAAAATTGCAGATCGACGCCGTAAATAAAGATATGGAGCAGCAAAAGGAACGACACGAATCACAACTGTCTGAGCTAAAAAACGATCACAAAGAAAAAGTCAGAGGTTTGAATTCACAGATAGAGGCTTTAGATAAAGATTTGCAGCAACTGAAGGAACGACATGACTCACAGCTATCTGAGTTTAAAGATGATTACAAAGAAGAGGTCAGAAAATTGAATTCGCAAATTGATACCTTAAATCGAGAGAAGGAACAACAAAAGGAGGCGTACGACTCACAAATAGCGACGTTAGGAAGAGAACACGAGGCAGAAGAAGACAGCTTGAAGGCACAAATAGCGGAGATGAATTCGAAAATAAAAGGATTGGAATCAGAGAAAGCGGCTGTAACAGCGGATCTTGAGCAGGTGACAAGTGACTACAACGGATTGAAGACAGCGATGCAAAGAGTAGCCGAAGTAGTTCCCAGTGAGGAAACGGGGAAGAAGTTGAGAGATGATCTGTATGAGTATCTCCTGCATGATTCAAAAGTTCCAGATATGGTAATAGATGGTGTGGGTAAATTTATTAACTTTAAAAAGTATCTAGGCGAATCGGTTGAGAGAGGCGTAAAAGAAGTATGTGCACGTGTAGAACAAGTATTGGAAACTTCCAAGTAAGAAAATAATTACGCTGGTTCCTCGATGAATCCGTAGACAGGATAGACTGCATCCTTTTCTGGTATTTCAGGGCATTCCGGGTGCTCTTTCCGGAAATCTTCCCAATCCCACGCTTCCAAAGCAAAACCATTACAATGTGGGCACTTTAGACTTGGTGATGGTTCATATCTCACGTGGTTAACTGTAAAAGGTTCATGTTTTTCTTCAACGACTTCCTTCCATTCAAACGCTCTGCCACAGAACATACACAGCAGGTAATCTTCAGCGCCCTTACGTATCAATCTTTTTTTCTTTTCTATTTCCACTATGCCGTTTTCTAGTGCCAATGTTAGGGCATGTATCTGACTCTTCGCCTGCAGTTTCTTGACAACATTATGTATGTGGTTACTTATCGTTTGGGTATTAACACGCAACCTTTTTGCTGCTTCTCCAATTGTGGCACCACCACTTATCAATGCCAGAACATGTAGCTCGCGCCTTGAGACACGAATTCCCGCATTAAGAATAAAAGCGCCACTTTTACCTAGACCTTTAGTGACTTTAATCGGCATAGTATTCTAACAATCAATCAGTATCTAATACTGTAACAGTATAATATACTGTTCCTTCAAATTTGTCAATTCCATTTGCGCTATTTTCTATACGCTGTAAATAAGGAACTCAGCTACTATGAATTATTATTTTTATAAAAGTTTTTGTGAAAGTTTCATAACTTACTTGGTATTTACTAGCTAAATCGGTGAGATTGATAGCCTCAGGGTCTTGGTTTATCTCAATGCAAGATGCTTGGTAAAAGCTTAATTTTCTATGTAATAATATGTACCATAAGGTGACGAGAGGAGAAAGCGATGTCTATAAAAAGTGAGAACAGAGCACTTGCCTTCACCCCAGCCTATAAGCTAGCGGAGATGATACGAGAGAAGAAGTTATCGCCGATTGAGCTCACGGAAGTCATCTTAGAGAGAATAGAAGAACTCAATCCTAAGTTGAACGCTTATCTTACCGTGGCCGCTGATGAGGCTATGTTCCAGGCGAAACAAGCAGAAAAAGAGGTTATGAATGGCGGTAAAATTGGCCCGCTGCATGGCGTGCCCATTTCTATAAAGGATCTATTACCAACAAAAGACATGCGTACTACCATGGGCTCGTGGGTATACCGCGACTGGATACCGGATGCAGAAGGAACCATGGTTCAGCGTCTCAGGGCCTCGGGTGCTATCGTCATCGGTAAAACCAACACGCCTGAATTCGGCTTTGCCTGTGTCGTAGAGAATAAACTGGGGGACTATTGCCGCAATCCCTGGGATGCTGACAGGAACTCGGGTGGGTCGAGCGGTGGGGCCGCAGCAGGTGTGGCTGCAGGTATATGTCCCATAGGACAAGCGAGTGATGGTGGTGGCTCCACCCGTATACCTTCCAGCTTCTGTGGAGTTTATGGTCTCAAGGCGAGCTATGGGCGCGTACCCAAGGCTGTCCAGCCATGGGGTGTTTCTCACGTCACCTGTCTCGATCCTATAAGCCGCAATGTGAGAGACGCTGCTCTTATGCTGCAGGTAATGGCAGGACCAGATGGTATGGATTATACCTGTATAAAAGCTCAGCCCCCCGATTTTGTTAAGGCTGCCACTGAAGAGCTGAAAAGAATACGGATAGCCTGGAGCCCTGATCTTGGTTACAAAGTCCCTGTTGATCCTGAGGTTAACAAAGCTGTTGAAAATGCCGCCAAAACATTTGCCGATATGGGTCATACGGTTGAGAGTGCAGAGCCGGCTACTGGAGACACCTTTGACCTTTGGGACGTACTCTTTGCCTCGCGTTACTATATTTACCTCCGCCCACTTCTTGAAGAGCACCCTGATGAGCTTATGGATTACACCCGCATGTTACTGGAGTGCGCTCGCGGTTTGAGTGGTCTTGAGGTAGCAGCCGGGTGGGCACAGCTTGAGAGGCTGCGAGGATTAGTGCGCGATTTCTTTGAGAGCTATGACCTCTTGCTCTGTCCTACTACAGCAGTAACCGCTCCACCAGTAGGGAAACGGGGAAGGGGCCGTGGGCGTGGTTTCATCGACTGGGACTTTATCCCGTTTACTGCCACTTTTAATCTGACTGGCAATCCTGCAGCCTCGGTTCCCTGCGGGTTTTCCTCTGAGGGACTGCCCATAGGATTACAAATAGTTGGAAGATTTGAAGACGAGGTAACGGTGCTTCGCGCCAGCGCTGCCTTTGAGGACGCAAAACCTTGGACGGACAAACACCCCCTTGTTTCCTAGTTAATCGGTTGGTTCTATATTGACTATATTCGGTGCTCCACCACGGTTTAATTCACGTAATAGTAAGTGATCCCGAGAATAAGTTACGGCACTAGTGAGATAGAAATAGGAATGGGAAAAATAAAGTTGCCCAAACCAATATCCGCTGGTATAATGCTCTCCTACCAATGCAATGCTAATTGCCATCACTGCATGTATGCCTGTTCGCCAAGGTGGAAGGACTGGATTTCAGAAGAAGACCTCAAGTTGCTTTTGACCATACTCGCTGAAAAGATAGAACCAAACCCAAACGGAAAAAGCAGCGTAAGCCTGAATTGCGGCCTCCATTTCACCGGCGGAGAGCCCTTTCTGAATTTCGATCTCCTGCTAAAGGCGGTTCAAATGGCTCGCCAGCTCGATATTCCCTCGACCTTTGTTGAAACGAATTGCTACTGGTGTCTGGATAATACGATGACCAGGCAGACACTTGAGGCTTTAAAAGAGAGCGGACTGCAAGGGATCCTGATTTCGGTTAATCCTTTCTATCTGGAATACGTGCCTTTTGAAAGGACCGAACGGTGCATCAAGATAGCCAGCGAGGTGTTTGCCTGCAATGCGATGGTTTACCAGCAGGAGTATTACTATCGTTTCAAAGAACTGGGAATAAAAGAAAGCCTCCCCTTAGAAGAATATTTGAAATTGGAGCAAGGTGACCTGGCTAGGAATGTCGAGTTATTCCTTATGGGAAGGGCGCCGTACAGGCTACAGAAATTCTATACAAAGCATCCATCTGACTACTTCCTCAATGAACCCTGCTTCCCTCCACTTGTAAGAAACTGGCACAACCATTTCGATAACTATGGAAACTGGATACCCGGCTACTGTGGCGGTATCTCTCTGGGCAATTGGCATGACTTGGACCGCCTGTGCAAACAAGGGCTGGATCTGGATGAGCGACCGGTTCTGGGATTTCTTATAAAGCAGGACTTCGCAGGGCTCATTGACTATTCCCGAGATTTTGGTTACGAGGTACCCAGAGAAGGGTATGTCTCAAAATGTCACCTGTGTGTGGACATCAGGAGATACCTCGCAACAAAGCAGGAATTCAAGGAGTTGAAACCGAGTGAGTTTTATTCTCAGCTTTAGGCGTCATTAAGATATAAAATGATTCTGGAGGATTTCTAAAATGTCAGGACAATCAATAGATCTAATTCACCATTACGCACATATACCAGAGGTAACTCTGCACTATGTTACCGCGGGCGAAGGTGACGCCGTTGTCTTACTGCACGGATGGCCACAAACCTGGTATATGTGGCGTTATATCATTCCGCCCCTGGCTGAGCGTTATAAAGTCATTGCCCCTGATCTGCGTGGTCTGGGTGATTCCACAAGGCCTCTATCTGGGTACGATAAGAAGACCGTTGCCAGCGATATTTGGAAGTTGCTGAAAGACCATTTAGGCATAGATCGCATCTTTCTCGTTGGCCATGATTGGGGAGGGCCCATATCTTTTGCATTCGCTGCAGCCCATCCCGATTCAGTGCGGTGCCTCGTCCTGCTGGATGTGCCAATCCCGGGGGATGGTACCGATGTATTTTCTGCTGGTCGCTGGCACCATGCTTTCCACTGGATTGCTGATTTACCCGAAACACTCACAGACGGCCGTGAACGTATCTACCTCGAGCACTTCTATCGCAACTGGGGTGCACGGCCGGATGTTATCAGTGATGATGACATCACCGAATACGTACGTGCCTACAGCGAACCCGGTGCGATGCGCTCTGGCTTCAACTACTACCGCGGCTATCACCAAGATGTAATTGACAACCAAGAAGTCCTTTCCCATGGAAAGCTCAAAATGCCTGTTCTTGCTTTATCAGGCAGCAAAGGTCGTAGCCGTGGCAGAGATGTTGTCTTGGCGTCTGCTCAGCGGGTGGCAGAAAATGTAGAGGGCGGTGAAATTCCTGATTGCGGTCACTGGATTCCAGAAGAAAAACCCGAGGAACTGTTAAGAGAGTTACTAGCTTTCTTTCAATCCAATGCTAATCATTATTAGCATCTGGACACTTATTGACTCCATACTGACCGTGTTCTATGCTTTTCATGTACTTTTTCCTCGAATAAAAACAGCGAATGCTAGTGATAGGAGATTATTTATGCGCTTCTCAGCCGTGGTTTTCGACCTATTTGGAACGATTATAGGAGATATTGCTGGCCAGCCGTATGAGCGTGCGGCGCAAAAGATGGCATCCGTTTTGTCTGTGGATCACAACGATTTCAGCAGGTTATGGTTTGCTACTGTTTATGAAAGGAACACCGGGCACTTTCCAACTCTTAAAGATAATGTTGCTTATATCTGTCGACAGTTAGGTATTTCGGCAAACGAAGAACAACTAAGTGCTGCTGCAGAAATCAGGCATAATCTTGCCCGACAATCAATGATGACACCAAGAGCCGGTTCACTTGATACTATCCACGAGTTACGAAAAAGAAACCTCAAGATTGGGCTGATTAGTGATTGCAGCCCCTCTGAACCAGAGATATGGCCTGATACCCCCTTTGTACCACTATTCGATGCGACGATTTTTTCTCCTATTGCCAAGATGAAAAAGCCTGACCCGAAGATATATGAGTTTGTTGCCACCAAGTTAGGCGTGAAATGTGCTGATTGCCTCTATGTGGGTAACGGGGGGAGCGACGAAATACGTGGAGCGCATGAAGCCAGCATGTATCCGGTCCTTATACTGCCTGAATACGACTCGGAAGCACACGTTTTACCTTCAAATGAGATAGTAGAGTATGCTAACAACCATGGAAAAGTAATCTCTGCTCTGCAGGAAATATTGCAGTTAATATAACAGGGTGAGCAGCACAGAAACAAGGTGGAATACACAATGATAGGTGCGATAGCGGGTGACATAATTGGTTCAGCCTACGAGGCAAATGCTGTTAAAACTGCTGATTTCGATTTGTTTTCACCGGGCAGCAGGTTTACCGACGACACGGTACTTACCGTGGCCGTTGCCGATTGCATCCTCCACGGAAAAGACTACGGTCGAACATACAAAGAGTACGGGTTGAGATATCCAGATGCAGGCTACGGAAGTTTCTTCATCCAATGGCTTCAAAGCGATAATCCTCAACCGTACAACAGTTTCGGCAACGGTTCGGCAATGAGGGTCAGTCCTATTGGCTTCGCCTGTACAACGTTGGATTCAGTAATGAATGAGGCCGAGCGCAGTGCTGAGGTCACCCACAACCACCCGGAGGGCATAAAAGGAGCACAGGCTGTCGCCGGCGCAGTATACCTAGCAGTGCACGGTTATAGCAAGGATGCCATTCGCTCGCATATTGAGGAAACATTCAGCTACGACCTGTCCAGATCATTAGATGACATCAGGCCCGGCTATATTTTCGATATGACATGCCAGGGCTCCGTACCCGAGGCTATAATAGCCTTCCTTGAGTCAAACGACTACGAGGACGCCGTAAGAAATGCAATCTCGTTGGGTGGTGACAGCGACACGCAGGCTTGCATTGCCGGGGGCATTGCGCAAGCTTTCTACAGGCAAATACCAGAGAGCATAATCAACCAGGTCAGGAAGATACTGACCAAAGACCTGCTTGATGTAGTTGATGAGTTCAACGGGAAGTATAGGCTGAAATATTAGTAATTATATGGCATGTAGCGTCTGCTAAAACGAGCTCCCCCAGCCTGATTTACATCTTCGAGTTACATTGATAGACAACAAACCAGCAAGGTACAATAACGCAATACGTGACACGAATTGAAGAAGCAACCATCATTGAATATCTGGAGCTGTAGCGATTATATGGAATCGAAAAAAGCTGATGTAATAATTATAGGTGCTGGTGTAATCGGGTGTGCAATTGCATATTTCTTGGGTAAGGAAGGGATAAAAACCGTTATTGTAGAGAAGGACAGCATTGGAGCTCATGCTTCAGGCTATGCCCCTGGTATTCTTAATCCCCGGGTGGCTATACCAGAACACGTAGGTGTCATGCTGCCCATGACAACGAAAAGCTTCCAACTGCACAAAGAACTCTACCAGCCGTTGTTGGAGGAAACTGGAATCGACTATGATTTTCATCAATCAGCTCTCCTTACGCTCGCCTTTACCGAGACTGAAGCCAGCGAAATAAAGAACAGGGTTGAAATAATAAAACAGCAAGGATATAAAATAAACTGGTTAGACGGTAATGCCGTTCGTTTAATAGATGGCCGGATTTCTGACATGGTTATAGGGGCAGCCTATAGTGAGGAAGCAGGAGAACTCGACAGCTACCGATACACATTGGCACTGGCTCAGGCAGCTGAAAAATATGGAGCTGAAATCCGCAATGGACAGTTCACCGGATTGAAAAGAAAGGGAACAAAGCTAATTGCTGTACAGTTATCTTCTGGTGATATCGCGTGTGATTGTGCGATATTGGCTATGGGGCCTTGGGCAGGATTGGCCGCTTCATCTCTGGGATTTTCCATACCCGTCAGCCCGCAAAAAGGGCAGACGCTGAGAGTTCGAGCTTCCGGGTCACCCTTTGCCACCATGCTCGCATGGAATGCTAACTATAACACGACCACGAGAAATGACACGCTTATCTACCATGGTGCCACTCATGAAGATGCTGGTTTTGATGAAGAACCATCATCAGAAGGCAGGGACAAACTAATAGACAGCCTGGTCACCATGGTGCCTTCGCTGGTAGAAGCAGAAATTATATTGCAGACTGCCTGTCTCAGGCCGCTCACCCCTGATGGGTTGCCTATAATAGGAGAGATCCCCGAATGGCATGGCGCTTATCTTGCGACCGGTCACTGGACGAAGGGTATCTTACTTAGTCCGGCGACTGCATATATGATAACCCAGTTGATTTTGGGTAGTCTTACCTCCATTCAGGTAGAGCCATTTTCTATTGCCCGATTCTTGCGTTAAACCTGCTTCGCGTTGAATATCTTGCTACAGGAATTAATGACCTTGCTGGTTTCGGTCATGGCATCTAGAAGACGGCCAGAAGCGGTGAGGATATCAGCCCGCGCCAGGTCGCCTTCAATGCCTGGTCTACGCTCTGCAGGGATTGCTTCTAAGGTGAGTGCGGCCAATAGTCTTCTTTCAGCTGATCGGCTCTCGCCTAGGTAAGGAAGATGATCGTACCAAAACAGGCATTCATCCCTGCCACCAAATGGTTTACGTTCTTGTATCATCTCGGCGATGCGATTACCCAGTTTCTCTGCTCTTTTTGTTGCCTGGTCTAAGTTAAAACGCGCTACTGGTAGAGGTTCAATGGCGCGCATCTGCATGAACTGAAAGAAGTGATATACAGGACGCAGGCCGGATATAAGACCATTCCCCGTGCCACCAGCGATAGCAATACCGAGTGCGGGTAGGCCGTCTAATTGGCCTGACAAGCCAAATACCCGAAACATTTTGAGGATTAAATATTTTACCATTGCGCTAGTATCCCACAGGTATACCGGTGTACCCAGGATCAGACCGCTGCAGTTTATTATTTTGTTGCTGAGCATCTCGAAATTATTGTCTTCATACGTACACTTCAAATTCGTATTACACACCCAGGGAAGGCAATCGCGGCATGCGTTGACAACATTGTCGGACATTTGCACCAGTTCTGTGGCCGCTCCTGCTCGCGCTGCACCTTCTAAGGCAGCGGTTACCAGTTGGTTGGTTAAACCTCCATGATTTGGACTGCCCACCAATCCCAGAACCGTTTCGTTTCCACTCATTTCATACCCCTTTCAACGTAATTTAATATTTCAACTCCCAATGACGTACCCTTGCGCGTATCATTCCTTTTAGCGAGTAGTCAGCAGTATAAAAGCATTCCACGTCTGCATGAATTATCTCTACATCGAATTCCCCGATGGACCATTTTGACGGACTGGCATCAAGTCCAGATAGGGGGCGGTATTCCTTCGATGTCGCTGAGCACATCGATAACCATAGGTTTATTTACGGTACGCGACTCGCTCAGTGCTGCTTCCAGTTCGTCCGGTGTTTTCGCCCGTATACCATAGCACCCCATGGCTGTCGCTATCCTGGAGAAGTCAATATCGGTAAATTGCCAAATGTCATTAGCTCTGTTGCTTTCATCGCTGTAAACTCTTTCCGCTCCTTTTTTGACCTGGTTCATCGATCTGTTGTTATTCACTATTACTAAGACATTAATACCGTATCGGGCGGCTGTCTCCAGTTCAGCCAGGTGATACCAGAAACCCCCATCACCTGTAAAGCATATAACAGGCCTGTCAGGTATGGCACATTTGGCGCCGAGAGCCGCTGGAAATGCCCATCCCAGGGACCCGGCGCATCTTATATATGATTGCCCTGCCTTTTTTATATCTACCATGGTGCCTGTCCAAATTGCCGAATGACCGGTGTCTGAGATTAATAGTGCGTCTTTGGGCAAAAAATCAGTGATCTCCTTGCACAGGCGTTCCGGCCTGATAGGCACACTGCTCGAGTTGTATTCTTTCTTTATCTGATTTACCCATTCTTTCTTGAGTTGATCTATACGCTGAAGCCAGTTCTCCCTCTTTTCGATCGGCTCTGTTGCTTCAATCAGGCGCTGGAGCGTTGTTTTCGCATCTCCGAGAATTCCCACCTCCGTGGGATAGTTCCTACCGAGTTCAGAAGGATCGACGTCTACTTGAATGACACGCGTGCCCGGACGAGGTATTTGCCAATCATTGGTGACCTGGCTGCCGGTGCGACTGCCGATGAACAAAACCAGGTCGGCTTCCGACACTGCCCGGTTTGCACATTGGGCGGAGTATGAACCCACTACACCAACAGCCAGGAGGTGGCCGTCGCGAATCATGCCCTTGCCGTTCAATGAAGAAGCTACCGGGATGGAGAGCCTTTCAGCGAATTCAACCAATTCGGCACCAGCTTGAGACGCTTTGACTCCACCTCCGGCCACAATTATAGGCTTCTCCGAGTCACCCAAGACTTTGACTGCTTGCTGGACTTGCTCTTTCTCTGGCTCTGGCCTGAAAGCGGGAAGGCGGCTGAATTGTTCTTCAATTATGACTTCCAGATCAGCCCTTTGCTCCATGATTATTTCGCCCCTGATCCCTTGAAATGCAAGGTGCACAGGCCCCGATGGTGCAGATACCGCCTCTCTGAAAGACTGGCGGAGTAGCAAAGGCAACTGTTCAACCCTATCAACAGTGGCATTGAACTTGGTGACCGGATCAAACATGGCTTTATGCTCTATTTCTTGGTATGCGTGTCGATATCGATACATGGATCTCCTGCGACCAGTAATTGCAATGACAGGGGACAGGCCGAGGTCAGCATCTTGGAGACCCGCAGCCAGATTGGCTGCTCCAACAGATTGTGACATGCAAACTCCCGGTTTGTAAGAAGCACGAGCATAGCCGTCCGCCATATAAGCTGCTGCCTTTTCACCGTGGGTCAATATTCGCTTGATACCACGCTTTTCCATCTCCATCAGACCTTCATGAATGATGGCAGGAACAAAAAAAACGTGTGTAACACCGTAACCCTTGAAAATTTCGGCTATATATTGGGCACCACTCATCGTGGCCATATGTATCTCTCCTGTTGCATATCGTATCTTTTAATCATATCGAACCATCTGAGTTAGCTTGTTCCCGCTTTTTAGGCGAACCTTAGTTGTCACCGCATTCCATGTCGCATATTCTGAGAGCGGAATCAGAATAATATTGTAATAAATTTTAAAGTTACTTGGATCACTTTACAATATGTTCTCCTGTCAATTTTGAAAATATTGCTATATTTATAATAATCACTTTTAGAGGATATACAGGGTTGATATAATGCGTTTTGACGGGTTAAGCAACGGACGGTTCCCCTACAATTCATGTTAGGGGCGTTGGGCCTGTGGACAGGCTTAGGTGCACCGTAGCTTTTCCAGAAATTAAAGTTATGTAAACGATATATTAAAAAAAGGAGGTGATATATGGTTTCTAGCGGTGTTGGCTTAATGAGTGAATCGGAAGTGATGGGCTTCATGAAGGACGCTTCGGCAGGTGTTCTCTGTTTGGTAGACGGCGACAGGCCTTATGCTGTGCCTCTTGAGCACTACTTTGACGGGAAAACTTTACACTTCGCAATACTCCCTATAGAGGGCCGGAAAATCAGGTGTATCAGGAAGAATGCCAATGGTTGCTTTGTTATCTACGAGTCCCGGCATGATAAGCCTAGGATGAATACTCCATGTCGGTCGGTGATTATCGAAGGTAAAGTCAGTGTGCATGGTGCATCGCTGCGGATGGACATTAAGGAGATAGGGAACTGGAAATGTCCGCCCAGCAGGTTTGAGATGTGCCATGTGGGGTATTGACACCCTGTGAGTGGGTAAGTAAGTCGGGAATGGGATATTCGTAAAACATATTTCAGACTCCTTATCTCTTCATTAAACTAAGTTATTCGCTTACAATTTGGGAACCGGGTCTACATAGGGCAGGTCAATTTCCTCTCTATCCATGATTTCAATTCTCGGCAACTGTTATTCAACATAATTTCAATATATATGTTGAATTTAGATTGAAAATTTACGTTGTTTATACCTAGTTCTCGGTTTTGTTCTCGGTAGTAAGATCGAGCGAGAACTGGGAATATTCAATATATATTTTAATTTTTAAAAATACCTTTCCTAAAAAGACTAACCAAAGATAATATAGACTTTTATTTAGGTGTAGGGAAAAGACTATAGGCATAGTGTTGTTTAACGGGAGGAGTTGGAATTAGAGCATCATGTAATAATTTACTGCGACCAGACCCAACTGAGTTTGCTGCTTCTGGCCAGGGAATACAAAGAAGAATATAACCTCAAATGCGCTATGAGCAGCCATACAGCTTGCGTTTACGCAGTTGTACCGGCCATACAACTCTGGAGATGGTGAATCACTATCTACACTTCACAAGTTCCCAGATAACTGCACAGCACCATAAGTATTCCCCCATGGACAAGCTACAGTCCGAATTAGAGACCATCTCTAATTGAACGAGGATTCCCCCAACTTTTACCTTGTTGTGCCCTTTTCTTAGACTACCATGCCTCTGAGGCATATATGACACTGGTCGTCGCAACCCTGAATCTAAGTCAGGGTCTTGTAAGGGGCTCATAAGCCCTTGGTCGGCGGTTCGAATTCGCCCTCTGCCACTATTCTTATTTAGAGCGTATAAAACTACGCAAATGAAATCTAGATAATGAAAGGGGGCCAGATGACCTTAGTCTAGCCCCCTATGTTATAAATTGAAAATTACTCTTCAGGCCATTCAGGACCTTCATTAATACCATCACCAGATCCTGGTGCAGGTCCCGGTCCAGAACCATCGGGTCTGTATCCCTCCCATTCAGGGCCTTCCGATTCGCCATCGCCAGCCGATGGGGCAGGCCCCGGTGAATACTCAGGTTCAGGACTATCATAATTACTTGCGAAAGCGGCACTCGATATACCCATCGTCAGAATGACAGTAATAACAAGTGCTATGGTAACCATCTTGACTACTTTACTCATACTCTCACCTCCTTTCTTTACTATTTTTACATTGAAATCTGATACTTAAGGCATATATTATTCTTCAGCTCTGGCTAATTAGTTCCGTCGAGAACCACCTGATGCGGCATTCTTATTAACACCTTCTTTAAGCTCTTTTGGTATTGGTGCTTCTTCAGAGTTTTGCTCAACCATATTCTCAGTGTCCTCTGGTTGCACTGTTAATGTTTGCTCCTGCACGTTTTCTTTGAGTCTTTCCTGGATTCTTTCCCGAACTTGTTCAACGGACTGATTATCCGTTTCCTGTTGGACTCTCTCTTGAATTTGATTCTGTATTCTCTCCATCACTTCAGGCCGTATCTGCTGCAGCGCTGTAACTTCTTCCGGTATGTCCCCAAGAGCTGCCTGGTTCCTTAGATGTTCCATAACCTGTTCACGATTTTTTAAAGTATTGGCCATAGCATTCTCAATTGCTTCCTTGGAGGACTCGGGCACCTTTTCATGAATCTGTGCTAATACTTCTAGATGGACTGCGGTGGCTCTGGCTACGAGCTCATCAACGGCGGTTGTATTATCGCTCAGCCCCCTCGCGATTTCCGATATCTCCTCACCAAACCGGCGCATCTTTTCCGCCTCTTCAATAGCGCCCCCCACTTCATCAGTAGCATTTTCACTTGCCTTTTCCAGTGCCCAGCGTAGGCGATTCTGTATGGCGTTTAAGTTAACCTCAGCAGCAATTTCCACTCTATTTCGAGCAAGAGCACGCAGTGATTGTTGGTGCCCATCGAGTGTCTTTTCTCGGGCACGTTCAAGCGCCTCTTGACCCTCTTCAGGGACTCTGCTTCTGACCCTGTCTAGTGTAGCCAAGTGTTTCTCTGTCGCCAGCGCAACCTCTTCCGATATATTGGCTGATGCATTTCGTTGGACTGTCGCCTGTAATCGTTCGTTAACCATAGCCATATACCGTTCATACTCGCCTGTCGCCTGCGTCATCTCCTTCAACTTGTTTTTTATGACCATGGCATTGGCTTCAGCCAACCTCTCTTCGGCATACCCAAGGGCTTTCTGTGCTTTGGCTTCATCGCCAAAGGTGAACATAAGTCCGAGTTTCTTACCCAAATTGTCAAGGAAGTAGAACGGGCTATCCGGCATGATACCGGAGGCTGAAAATTCCTCTTCCTGAGCATAAACGGCTCCAGGAAAGCAGAACGTTAATGCCAAAGAGCAGCAGATTAAAACTGTAATAATCTTTTTCATTTCTTTTACCTCCTGTTCTACTACTTTATAACGGAGACGCCGCAAAATTGTTACACATGCGTTTTAATATCTGTAAAAGGGACGATTATAGTAAGTCTATGATGCCTATTTCAGCTGAAATAAAGACAAGTTGGGTTGTAAGCTAGAGAGTTCCTGTATTTTTTCTGAGCAAATGCGGAGCCAATTATTGAGGTAGGTATTAGGCAGGCAATTCATAGTAAAAGGGACTTTTCTCGTCACAGCAGCTTAATGGGTAATATCGCAATAATGAATAATATAAAACAATACTTCGCTGCTACAACCGATAACAACATTATAGTTGCGCGCCAATATATTATAATCAGGGTGTAACAAAATAGCGAGCCAATTCGTTAAGCATGTTGGAGTAAAATTGCAGATTTCCAGGAAAACTCCACCAGAAAAAGATATCGATCGGTTAGTGCAGAGGGCAGTTAATGGCGATGTCGCCGCCTTCGGGGAACTGTATGATATTCATGTCGACCAGATATACCGCCACATTTACTATCGAGTGGGTAACACTGCCGATGCGGAGGACCTGACTCAGCAAGTATTTATCAAGGCTTGGCATGCTATTAAGCGATATCGGAGGAAATCAGTCCCATTAGCGGCTTGGTTAATGACAATCAGCCGGAACTTGGTGATAGATTTCTATCGAGCGCGTAAAGAGAAGATTTCGCTGGATGACGACTACAAGGAAGCCAGTAAAGAACCCGGCCCAGAGCTGCTGGCCGAGATTGAAATGGAACGCCGGGAGCTTATCGAAACCATCACACGGCTGCCGGAAGAATACCGGCAAGTAATTATCATGAGATTTATCGAGGACTTCAGCTACGAAGAAATTGCTGCTGCTCTGAATAAGAGTGAGGGTGCTATACGCGTCATGCTACACCGCGCTCTAAAAAAGATGCGAGACCTCATGGAAGAAAGAAATGGGAAATCATGAAACGGATTGAGGAAATACTCGTCGCCTGCCTAGATGACATCAAAGCGGGAACGGCTACGCTTGAGGAATGTCTCGACCGTCACCTTGAGGTAAGTGGCGAGCTCGAGCCTTTACTCAGGCTCGCATTAGATATCGAAAAACTGCCGGTAGTGGTACCCTCAATGGCTTATAAGGGACGAGCCAGAGCCAACCTGATGGAGTATATTTCCAACTACCCTGTAAAGCTTTCACGGTGGCAATGGTTAGTGAATATTATCAGTCAACCAAGCTGGGCGAGGGCTGGGGTTATACTTCTAGCTGCGATGGTAGTTTTCGCGGGTACTGGGGCAGGAACAGCCTACGCGTCTCAGTCGAGCCTGCCGGGTGAATTACTCTACCCGGTAAAAACCAGTACAGAGGCCTGGAGGGCATGGATTGAGACCGATGCCGCCGCCGATGCTTCGCTACAAGTCGAATTTGCTAGTCGCCGCGTCGAAGAGATGGAACAGTTAAGTAAAAAATTTTCCTCTGCTATCCCAATTGCGATATCGGGTTACGAGAAAAACCTCGAATACGCGTTGACATATGCAAGAACTGCTGGGGCTGTCGACTCAATGGAAGGGATAGCAATCGCCACTACAAATCAATTACATAGACTTGACTTAATCGAAGATACTGCTAGCGGCAGTCCCCATCCACGCATCGCTCAAGCGAAGCAAATTGCTGTCATTGCGCAGATAGAGTCGCTTCGACATATGTCGGAGACCAAGCCAATAATAGCTAGTGATTTAACCATCACGGCCATGCAAAACCGCATCAACCGGGCTGCTGGAGCTAATTCTGTTGGAAACACTATACGAGCAGAAAATGCACTACGACTCTTTCTTAAGTTTGCGGCGCTCGGCGAGGAAATTCGAGACAATTACGCAGGTACTGAAGCTGGTCTAAGTATCGAGGAGCTCTACCAGCAGGCACGGCAAACCCAGCAGCAGCTCTTCACCTCATTCTCTAACCAGGTTTCTTCTTCTCTGGGGAACGAGATGAGCATGGCCTTTCAGAGAATGGAACGAAACCGCGGTTATGAACCAAGTAATCAAAGTCAAAAGCCTGGTAACCACGATTTGAACTCTGGTAGCCAGTATCAGGGTCCAGAAAACCAGAGCCGGGGACAAAGTAACCAGGGCCAAGAATCCGGCGATCAAGAGCTAGAGTCGAATCAAGAATCAGGTGACCAAGATCAAGAACCAGATGCCCAAAATCCAGAGCCTGACAAACAAGGCCAGGAACCCGGCAATCAAGAAGAGGAGCCTGGTAGTCAGGAGCCCAGCAACCAGGATCAGGAAAGCGGCAATGGTGGCAGTGGCAGTCCTGGTGGGAAGCAGGGCAAATAATATAAGCCGTCTTCACGGTTAGTTCATCTTATTTTCTGCTATTGCTGTAACAAATTCCTTCTGTTCGAGTTAAACATATATAGATACGAATAATAAAAGGAGATGAATCAATTGATTAAAGCATCTAAGAGAGTGTTGATTGTACTCGCTCTGGCTGCGATCCTCGTACTTTCAGTCTCTGGGGGTGTTATGTCTGCGGGACCGCATAATGGAGATTGTCCGAATGACGGTGTGTGCCAGAACGACGGGGAAGGTCCCAGCGATGGTCATGGCATGCAGACACGGACACAGGCCAACATGGCTTTTAGTTATCAGAATCAGTACATTAAACAGTTCAATGCTAACGGTCACTGCTATGCTAACCAACACTGCAACACTTACCAATATAGTTATGGATTGATAGCTAAATAACAGCGACTAACGAGATTTTTAAAAAAGCGGGGAAGAGTAATACCAACATACTAAATGTCTGGGGATAAAAAATTAGCATTCGTGAACTCCCGCTGAAATAGACGTTGTTAGTTTTCTATGACCGTAATAAAATCAGGGTGTCGGTTGACCTAGTGTTTCGACACCCTGATTCTTCTAAAATTAGTTAAAAAGAACGGCCTATTTAGCTTTGGTAGGCCGTACAGGTCTCGAACCTGTGACACCCTGATTAAAAGATACAGAAGGTTTGTCCCTGAGAGTAACAAAGAGTAAAGTCTAATACCCTAGAATCTTGGATTTAGCTTCTG
>Ga0209536_100007201_pt1 | contig 16903 bp, 13 predicted proteins | sample DeeMarSeWOR28_12_FD_187461 | JGI IMG/M metagenome (GOLD analysis project Ga0209536, IMG submission 187461) | Marine sediment microbial communities from White Oak River estuary, North Carolina - WOR-2-8_12 (SPAdes) (version 2) | ecosystem: Environmental > Aquatic > Marine > Intertidal zone >... | reverse complement strand
ACAAAAAAACCCCCTTTCTCACGAAAGGGGGCGCTTCTATTACACTGCAGAGGGTGAGGGATTCGAACCCCCGGTCCGACAAGTCGGACAACGGTTTTCAAGACCGCCGCGATCGACCACTCCGCCAACCCTCTTGTTATATTTCCTTACTTTTCAGAAACTTATAGTCAATTCCGGATTTGAAAAATGATTCGCTTCTATAAGCTTCTGACCTGCTTTGGATTTTTCCTGATAATACATCTTTCAAGGCCGTTTCGAAGATAAAAGAACATACCGGTCCGCTGACCGGATTGCAAAGATAGATAAAAAATCATTTTATGGGAGTCTATTATTCGAGGATTTTTTCTACATTACCAATCACAACCTGATCTTTCTGTGAAGAATGAAAATTATCTATGATCCTATATTTCTGGAACATGATACGGGGTATCATCCGGAAAATGCAAATCGGCTGAAAGCCCTGGGAGGACTAAAAAAAACGGATTTTGAAAGTGGGGAAAAATACCTGGATCTGGTGCATGATAAAAACCATATTGCCATCGTCAAAAAAGCATCGGCAAAAGAGGAGGCACTGGATCCGGATACGGTAACGTCCAGAAAAAGTTATGAGTGCGCGGTAATGGCAGCGGGGGCGGCCATTGAAGCCTCGAGAACCCATGGGTTTGCAGTTGTAAGACCACCCGGTCATCATGCCTATCCGCATTACGCAAGTGGTTTCTGCCTTTTCAACAACCTTGCCATCGCTGTCCAGAACCTCGTAAAGCAGGATAAAAAAGTCGTTATTATTGATTTTGATGGTCATTGCGGGGATGGCACCGAATATTTTTTCTATTCCTCAAACAGGGTGCTTTATTGTTCTATCCACCAGTATCCTGCTTTTCCCGGGAAGGGTTATGTACATGAAACGGGGATTGATAAAGGGATGGGTTATACCATTAATGTTCCGCTTCCCCCGGGAAGTGCAGATGACCTATACGTTGAATCGCTGAATACCCTTCTGATCATAGCCCGTCAGTTCCAACCGGATGTGGTGGCGGTCTCCGCCGGATTTGACGGACATCATTCCGATCCGCTGCTGAATCTCAATTTAAGCACAGAAGTGTTTTATGAGACCGGGAAATTGCTGAGCCGGAATTTCGATCCAATTTTCGCTGTACTCGAGGGCGGATACAACCTGCAGTACCTGCCCCGGTGTTTCAATAATTTCCTGGCCGGAATCCAAGGAATGACAATCCCATTTGAAGAGCCAGCCACCCATTCTACAGAAGCGGTGATTTCAGAATTTGATCGCCGGATGCACGAATTGAAAAAACACCTGAATCCCTTTTGGGAACTGAAATGAAGAAATGAATTCAGCAAAAAACCATAATTTGCCGATCACTTTTAATTCTCATAGAAACGCTGGTCCGATGAAAAATTTAAATTATTTTATTATCCTTATTTATCTCATAAATGGATCTTTATTAACTGGCTTTGCCCAGACTGATCATCAACGGGATCTGTTGTCCGGCAGATACAAACAGACTGATCTCATGAATATATACCGGTCCAATGACTACCGGATGCCCTTCCCCGGCTACGAAGACCGTGAAGCATGGAATCGCCTTTCCGAGAACATAAAAAAAGCCCATCTCGAAACCGCGGAAGAGGCTCTGGATTATGCATGGCCCATATTACCTGCTTCCCTTTATCTCGAATATTCCCGCAATGGAAACCGGAGCAACTTCCAGTCCGTTTATTTTGAACGCAGGACGAAGCTTGCCAACCTGGTCGTCGGTGAAATGATCGAAGGTAAAGGCAGGTTCCTCGATCAAATTGTAAACGGGATCTGGGCCATCTGCGAAGAAAGTTCCTGGTGCATCCCCGCCCATATTTCAGGACAATCAATAGGTGCAACCCCTCTGCCCACATACGAAGAAGATGTGGTGGATCTGTTTGCCGCGGAAACGGGAACCACCCTTTCCTGGACCTGGTATTTTCTCAAAGACCAGCTTGATGCAATAACCCCTGTCATTACCCACCGAATCGAATATGAGATAAATAAAAGGATCCTCATACCTGTGCTGCAGCGGAATGATTTCTGGTGGATGGGATTAGGCGAGAGAGAGATCGTAAACAACTGGAATCCCTGGATCATCTCGAATTGGATTACCTGTGTCCTGATAATGGAAAAAGATACGAAAAGGAAGGCTTCAAGCCTTGAAAAAGCAATCGTATGCCTGGATAATTTTTTAAACATTTACCCGGAGGATGGAGGGTGCGATGAGGGCCCGGGGTATTGGGGGCATGCAGGAGGCTCCCTTTTTGACTGTCTGGAATTACTTTATATCTCCAGCAATGGCCGGATCGATATTTATGATCAACCGCTGGTCAAAAACATCGGCAGCTACATCTACAAGGCATATATATCCGGTCCCTATTTCATCAATTTTGCCGATGCCTCCGGAAAAATCAACATTTATTCGGACATCGTTTACAGGTATGGGAAACGAACGGATAATCCAATTATGATGGGATTTGCAGCGCTGGAATTAAACAAGGGTGAATACAGGACCGGTTCCTACATTATGGGCCGAAAACTGAATGCCATGTTCAGTTACGATGAAATTGCTTCCTATCCGGGAAAGGAACCTCTGATCTCCGATTTCTGGTTACCTGAAACCGAGATTTTTGGTGCAAGATCTTCTGCGGGATCGATCCAGGGGTTGTACCTGGCAGGAAAAGGCGGCCATAATGCCGAAAGCCATAACCACAACGATGTAGGAAACTTTATTGTTTATTACGATGGGAAACCAGCCATCATAGATGTAGGCGTTGAGGAATACAGAAGGGAAACTTTCAGTAACGAAAGATACACGATCTGGACCATGCAATCACAGTATCATACACTGCCAACTATCAACGGATTCATGCAGAAAGATGGTCGTGAATTCAGGTCCGGTGAGGTAGCTTTTAAAGCCAGTCACAACAATGTGAATTTTTCGATCGATCTGGCTGGCGCCTATCCGGAAAAAGCGGGTGTTATTGAATGGGTAAGAATAATCCGGTTCCGGCGTGGGAAATCGATCGAAGTAAATGAAGAATACAGCCTCGAAAAGGTAGAAGATCCCACATTTTTAAGTTTCATGACACCATGTAATGTAGATGTCGTCCGGGACGGAAGGATTGAGATTACAGAAATATCATCTGAGGCTCCATTTCATCTCGTTCTGAAATATGATTCCGGCCAGTTTACTACTGAAACAGAAAAAATCACCATAGAGGATCACCGGTTAAAACCAGTATGGGGAAGTGAGTTGACCCGCATTAAACTGATTTTGAAATCTCCCGGGAAGTCGGGAAAAATCCGGTACTCCATAACACCTATTTAGCTTTTGATTATAGTTGTTAGTATTTCATTGTTTATATTCATTTTATGTTCCCTTTTCAGGAGACACATTGGAGCCCTGAAGGAAAGATAAAAACGACAGTTACTTTTCTTTTTAATCTTCAGTCATAAAGGATCATAAATAATCTGTTATAATGCGAAATCTGATCATTTTTTCAATTCTGATCTTTTCATTCACCTGTACATCCGTTGAGAAAGAAATCCAGCTGCCTATCTCCGGAAAACTGCATCGAATGGCAGAAGAAGAATCATTAATTCCAATTTGCCCGGGTATTCCCGGAGAACGCCCCTTCTGGAATACATATGCCCAGCGTTTTATCTATGTGCCTTCTTTTGATTACCAGAAGGTGGAAGCAGCAGATACATATCAGTTTATTGCCCGTGATGATTCCTCACATATAGAATATTCATTCATTACTCAGAATCCCTGGGACCCATTAATACCAATCTGGAACGAACTGCCCATTGGTAAAATTTCACTAACTGTAGTGGCCCGGAAAGCAGATATCACAATTGATACCGTGGGTAAACGGATTTTTCACAAAGCCAGCCCGTACCATGGACCGTACCGAAAGCCGGAGGTGGATTACCGGACCAGCGTTTCTCAATTACTGAATTATCTCTATAATGCCCCATATATTCAGCACTGGTTGCAAAAAGGCACACCGGATCCGGATTACGGGCTGTATGGATACCCATCAAAAATGTTCGCTGCGGTAATAGAGGGTATGCTGCTTTTTGAAAAATTAGGAGAAGATAAAATAAAGAAGGATAAAGCGATAGAAATTGCCCGGATCGTCGCCGATTACCTTATTGGTTTATCCCAGCCGGCGGGAAATTTTATGGAGTATTTTCCGCCAACCTATACCGGTCCGATCTATGCTGATATGATGGATGAATACCGGGGGGAGTCGCTGGCTGACAGGATCATGCTGATCTATCCGGCATTTGTGGGGCAGGCATATATGGATCTGTATGATTTTACAGTGGAGGATTCCTACCTGGAGGCAGCGGTAAGGATTGCAGGAACATACCGGAAGCTGCAACTCGATAATGGGTCGTGGTATCTTCTGATCAACATTGAAAGCGGTGAACCCGTCGCTTCGAATTATGTGGTTCCTACAGGGATAATTGAGTTTCTGGAAAGGTTGAAATCAGATTATTCGATAGAAGGATTTGAATTCTGCCGTAACAGGGCACTAAATTTCATAAAGAAATACTTGGTGAAGGATTTTAACTGGGAAGGGCAGTTCGAAGATCAGCAGCCAAGTGAAAAATATAAAAATCTCTCCAAAGGACAGGCTTGCAGTTATGCGGCGTATCTGTTAAAGGAAAAATCCGGCAATTCCGAAAAACTGGCTCTTGCAGAGGAACTGATCCGGTTCGCCGAGGATCAGTTTGTGGTATGGGACAACCGGAATGAGATTGACAGCTGGGGGATCACCAGTGATAAATGGCTTACCCCCTGTGTGCTGGAACAGTACAATTTTTATACACCTGTCAATGCCAGTTCGGCGAACATGATCGAGATATATATACAGGCTTATGATAGAACCGGAAACAGTTTATACCTGGCAAAAGCCACAGATCTTGCCAACACGATTGTGGATACCCAGAACAGGGAGACGGGACATTATCCGACCTACCTTGTAAGTGATTTGCTCGGACAGGAGGGATGGATTAATTGTATGGTGTATACTGCCGGGGTGATTCATGACTTCGATAAATATTTAAAGCGAAAATCCATCGAATGGAACGAAAAATAAAAATCTTATCTCAAAATTTCCAAAGTTAAGAACAAAGGTTACCTGTATATTCTCTGTCATGTTACGTAACCGATTCCCATCAGGATAACAATAATGGTGAGAACTGCAGAATGGTGGATTTCACTGACACCAGTCGAATGATTTATACTAATAAGGAAAGGAGATAATCACTGGAACGTTAAAAGAATATTACGGAGGAAGTTATGAGATTAACCTACCAATTAACGAATAAAATACTAAAATAAAAACATTCCAAAACCGATATATATCGGTGAAAATATTGAAATATATCGTGTCCAGTAGCCATTGCTATGTGATTATGTTTTTTTTATATTCGAAAGATGATTTCATAGAATTTTCAACTTAAACAATTTAAATCATGAAGAAGCACTACCCGATCTCGGGGAGGGATTTGTTCCCGTCTCTCCTCTTGATCTTTATTATGTTAATATTGGGAATGGCTGAGGTGGAAGCACAGGAACCCACACCACCTGATTTACTCGATCCTTCATCACACCCCAAGTTTCAAAACTCATTACCAGTCGTTAAAGATCTGGGTTTGAGAATTGATGCCAGGGGTGGTGGAAATTTCGATATTACCATGAAGGAGACCCAATGGAATATACTGGGAACGGGTCCTTTAACCACTGTTTGGGGATATGGTCCCAAGAATGGAACTCCCACCTATCCGGGTCCCACGTTTGTCGCCCAACGGGATATACCTGTAACGGTAATTTGGGAGAATGAATTACCATTTGGCCATCTATTACCTGTAGATGTATCCCTGCATATGGCTCATGCACCCAATCAGGATCCTGCCATATGGAACAATTATGATTGGATTGATTACTGGTATAATGATCTTGGCAACAATCCAACCGTTGTACATCTTCATGGGGGGCATACGGAATCTGCCAGTGATGGCTTGCCGGAAGCATGGTTTACGCAAGGTTTTAACGAAGTAGGACCTCAGTTCAAAAAGCAGCGGTATACTTATCACAACGATCAGGAGGCTGCTACTCTTTGGTATCATGATCACGCCCTGGGTATCACCAGAATGAATGTTTATGCAGGCCTGGCCGGATTTTATCTCCTGCGTGATGCGAATGAGGACATGTTGAACGCTACGGGTGTATTACCCTCCGGTGATTACGAAATTGAAATTGTAATTCAGGACCGTATGTTTGACGCAGGTGGTCAACTGTTCTGGCCGGCATTCCCCGGAGATCCTGCGTATGATGATTTCATAACAGGTGAAGGAGCAGAACTTCCGGAAGATATTTTTCCGGGAGGTGGTCCCACTGCTTTAGCCGAGTTTTTTGGAGATTTTATTGTAGTTAATGGGAAAACATGGCCTAATCTTGATGTGGAACCCAGGAAATACCGTTTCCGGTTTCTTAATGGATCTGATTCGAGGTTTTATATCCTGAAATTTGATGATGGCACTAAATTCCTTCAGATCGGTACAGATAACGGCCTGATTGAAGAAGCCGTTGAATACAACCAGTTAGTATTCGCCCCAGGGGAGAGATATGATATCGTGGTTGATTTTACAGGCAAAACGGGAAGCCAGATCATCCTTCAGAATTTCGGACCGGATGAACCGTTTAAAGGATTTAATCCGGATGGAACCATCAGTGATGGAGAAGGTGGGGTAGTCCCCCCAGCAGATCCTGGCACAACCGGCCAGATCATGCAATTCTCTGTAAACAAATCCCTTAATGCAGCGGTTCCAAATGCAACAGTGAATGCGGGGACCACGTTGAGACCCTTGATCGCAAAACATCCCACTACAGGGATACCCACACGCCATCTGGTATTATTTGAAGGAATGGATGAATTCGGTCGTTTGCAACCCCTTTTGGGTACCTTGAATGAGGGTTCCCTGGCCTGGTTTGAACCCATTACCGAAAATCCGGCATTAAATGCAGTCGAAATGTGGGAAGTATACAATGGAACTGCCGATGCACACCCCATCCACCTTCATCTGGTATCGTTCCAAATAGTTAACAGAGAATCTTTTACAGGCACTGTGAATCTAAAAGAACAGGCACAGCATAACGGGACAACCGGAACCGGTGGAATATTAGATGCCTCAACAGTTGTATTAGGAGGAGATATAACTGGTCCGGATGTAAACGAACAGGGTTGGAAGGATACCTTCATCGTTCCTCCGGGTAAAGTTGGCCGGGTTGTGGCTAAATTTGACCGCGAAGGCCGGTATGTATGGCACTGTCATATCCTCTCCCATGAAGATCATGAAATGATGCGTCCATTTTACGTAGGTGATATGCCCCGGAAGGCAGGTCAGTTCAGAAAAGAGGGTTATGTGCTTGGGAATCCAACACCCAACCCGATCGGGACAGGCCAGTCAACTGAAATTACATTCACAATTCCGAAGGACCTGCATGTTACTTACAAGATTTATGGCAACTTTGGTAATTTCATTTCCTCAGTAATCGATTTTTATGAAGCAGGAACTCACACCATAACAGTACCCGGCTCTAATTTTATGACGACAGGTGATTATATTTTCGCCTTTTATGCCGGGGAGTTTTTTGACTTTACAAGGATTAAAGTAAGATAACCCAATACAATGCAATATAAAAAGGCTGTTCCTCATAGGACAGCCTTTTTTGTTTATGAAATCTGAAACGTAATTACAAACAGATCCTGAGATAGTTAGTGCTTGTATGTCTCCTCGTAAAATATTTTTTCCAATTTAAAATTACCCTGTTCTTTTTCTATATACATTTGCTGGTTTTTATATTTCAAACTTTAAAACTATGAATAAACTAAGATTTCTTGCGTCCGTAATGCTTCTTGCAGGTATTACGATGTTTTCTTCCTGTTATACCTATACATTTTCAGTGGGCGAAGGTTCCAAATCGGGTGAATCGGTCACAAAAATGAATCCGTATTTTATCTTTGGACTGGCACCCGGTAATATATCGGATCCGAATCAGTTGGCCGGTAATGCATCGGACTACGAGGTTACGATTCAGCACACATTTGTTGACGGTCTTCTCGGAGCGATCACATTTGGTATATTCACACCCACTCATACAACTGTCAGGAAATAAGTTGAAACCAAAACGCATGCCATGGCTACCTGTCATGGCATGCATAATAACCTGCCATGGTAAAATACATCCTCCTGGTCATTTTTATTGGAATTTCCCTATTTCTGATAATCCAGATCATGGTGCTAAAGTTTTCACAGCTTACTGAATATGGCTGGGGTTACTTTACGGGAAAACTGATATTGCTGTTCCTCGTTATGACTCTGGCCGTTATTACGGGAAGATCCATCCTTAAAAAGCGGTCATCTGATTAAGACAATCTCTGCTATCCTTACCGTTCGCCATAGGATAAGGATCCATTTTCAGATCCCTCAATTGGAGTCAGAGAGATAAAGTGTACGTATCTTTCTGTCTTTCCACAGCCGGTCGGCCTCTCGACCATTTTAGTATCATCCGGTTGTACACCCCTCCATATCCCGTGATAAAGTTGAGCCAGCAAGACTTTTATCAGGATCATTGATTTATTAATTTGTATGTAAATACGTTAACATCATGAAAACGATTAAATATACATCTGTTTCTTCCGGGCTTGTTTTTTTTCTCCTTTCCTTCTTTGGCGTATACAACATCGCCTGCACATCAGTATTCGATGAAAAGCCGGTGAAAAAACCCAATATCCTGCTTATCCTGGTTGATGACCTGGGTTATGGCGATCTGGGTTGTTACGGAGGTCAGGATATTCCTACGCCACATATCGACCGGTTGGCATCTGAGGGAATCCGCTTTACTGATGCGCATGTGACCTGTTCGGTATGCGGACCAAGCCGGGTTAGTCTGTTGTCCGGGATTTACCAGCAGCGTATCGGATGCTACTGGAATCCCGATCTCTGGTCATCCAACGGTTGGGAGTTACCGGATTCCCTTATGATCTTACCCGAGGCTCTTAATAAAGCCGGGTATGTGACGGGACAAATCGGAAAATGGAATATCTCTCCCGATTCACGTCCGTATGTAGATGAAGGGTTTGATGTCATGTTATGGAAGGGTGCCTACTATCCCGATGAGGATGGAACGTATCCCGGGGTGGATCGGCCTGATTTCAGAATTGAACCGCATGGATGGGGCCCTCCCCGGCCGGACGCAGAGTACCTCACGGACCGGTTGACCGGGCATGCCATCGATTTTATTAAAAAACACCGGGGGGAGCCCTTTTTCCTTTACCTGGCATACAATACGCCGCATACACCCCTTCAGGCAGATATAAAATATAAGGAGATCTACAGGAATCTGAAGGATGAGCCCAACCGTATTTATGCAGGAATGGTTTCCTCATTGGATGAGAATATTGGAAAAATACTTAACCTGCTGGATGAACTTGGACTTGCACAAAATACGTTAGTGACCTTTACCAGCGATAATGGACCCGCCAGAGGTGGTAAGTATATCCGTGGTTGGAAAGAAGAGTGGCCGGAAACACTGCTTGGTTCCGCAGGCCCATTACGTGGCCATAAAGGTCAGCGGTTCGAAGGTGGACATCGGGAGCCATTTATTATCCGCTGGCCGGAAGTATTGCCTAAAGGGCAGGAATATACCGGGTTGACGAGCACACTCGACCTTTATCCCACTTTTTGCAGTGCAGCCGGTGCCCCGTTTCCTGATAATGTTTCTCTTGATGGAGTGGATCTGATACCTATTCTTACCAATAAAAACAAGAATCTACCACACGATATATTATTCTGGATGACCCACGATCAGGGAGCAGTCCGGACAGGAGACTGGAAACTGATTATTACATCGGATACAACCCGAATGTTGTTTAATTTACAGGAAGATCTGGGAGAGGAAACCGATCTTTCAAACGCTAATCCGGAAAGGGCAGATCAACTCCTTCAGTCCTGGAAGGACTGGAGTGAACCCTTTCCAGTTTCTTTCAGCGATAAGGAAAAGTTTTCCGTAAAATAAAAAAAATGAAACGGAGAACGTGTCGTTTTTACGATTCGATTAATTATTTTTCGAGATATTAAATTACCAATGTGACGTAATTTGCCACGTTTTATTTATGAGAAGTCATATCGCGTTTTTAATCTTCGGTTTGTCCATTAGCATAATATCCTGCTACCAAAACCCGAAAAACAATCTAACCACCGATGTCCTCATCATCGGCGGAGGTGCCAGCGGAACGATGGCAGGAATCCAGGCTGCACGGATGGGTGTGAAGGTCACCCTGATTGAGGAAACCCCCTGGCTGGGAGGAATGCTTACAGCGGCCGGTGTGAGTGCCATCGATGGAAATTACAGACTTCATTCGGGCCTTTGGGAAGAATTCCGTCAGAAAATCTACCGTCATTACGGTGGAATTGACCAGGTAAAAACGGGCTGGGTCAGTAATGTATTATTTGAACCACATATCGGTGCCGTTATCCTGGACAGCATGATCCTCCCGTTTGAAAATCTTTCCGTATTCAGGGAATCCCGGCTTCAGGATATTAAAGAAATCCAGCAAGGATGGGATATCCGGTTTTATCATGAAAATGAGATTTATCATATTTCGACCCAGATCGTTATCGATGCCACGGAACTGGGGGATGTAATTAAAAAAGTGGGTATTCCTTATGATATTGGTATGGACTCGCGGTATGACACGGGCGAGGATATAGCCCCGGAGAAATCAAATGGGATCATCCAGGATCTTACCTATGTGGCCATTCTGAAGGACTTTGGAAATGCTTCCGACAAGACCATCGATAAACCGGTTAATTATAATCCCGACCTGTTCCGGTGTACCTGTGCAGGATTCTGCAATCCGGATAGTATCAAAAGGACCCTTTGGGATTGTCAGGTGATGATGAATTACGGGGAATTACCGAATGATTATTATATGATCAACTGGCCGATTTTCGGGAATGATTATTATGCCAACATGATTGAACTGGGGCCTGCTGAAAGAATTACAATTCAGCAAAAAGCAAAAGAGCATACGCTTTCCTATGTTTATTACCTCCAAAATGAATTAGGTTTCCGGAACCTGGGTCTTGCAGATGATGTTTTCCCCACAGCCGACAACCTGCCTTTTATTCCCTATCACAGAGAATCAAGACGCATGAGAGGATTGGTCCTTTTTACAATTAATGACCTGGCGCGTCCCTACCAGCAGGAAGATCCTTTATACCGCACCGGTATCGCCGTGGGGGACTATCCCGTCGATCATCATCATGCTGCCTATCCAGACTACGAAAACCTTCCTGACCTGCATTTCTATCCGGTGCCTTCCTATACGATACCGCTGGGTACGCTGATACCTGAAAATAGGGACTTTTTTATTGTGGCTGAAAAATCAATATCAGTAAGCAATATCGTAAATGGCACAACGCGCCTGCAGCCCGTTTGTTTGCTGATTGGTCAGGCTGCAGGGACGTTGGCAGCTTTATCGGTTCAACATCATTCCACGCCAGCCAACATATCCATTCGACAAGTTCAGCAGGTTCTTATTGAATCGGGCGCCTATATTCTTCCTTATTCGGATATTGATCCTTCTGACCCGGCCTTCCACGCCATGCAACGGATCGGAGCCACAGGCATCTTAAGAGGGGAGGGCAAAAATATAGGTTGGGAAAACCATACCTACATTCATCCGGATAGTGTGGTGACAGGAAAGGCCCTAGTAGAAGGATTCCAGGATTGGCTCGACGCTGATGATCTTTTATTCCCGGATGAAGACACCCTCACTTTCGAAGAGGCAGTTTCAGTTATTCAAACAATCGGGATAAAATATCAGAAAAGAGATCCCGATGTATCCCTTAGCCAGTTAATCAGTGAATCAGAAATAATATGTAATAATTATCAATTGACATTTCCCGCATTAACTGATCCGGTCGACCGGAAAACATTTGCGGTCCTGCTGGATCAACTGGTGGATCCATTTTCTTTGAGGGAGGTGGATCATCTGGGAAATTTTATTGAATAGATTCTATTAACATCGATTATGAAAAAGATTTTTAAGAACGCCAAAGGCAGGATGAAATTAACTGCGATCGTATTGTCTTTTTTTTTATTAATTGCCTGCGAGGAAAAGAAAGATCAATCATCTATTTCCGATTCAACTTTCCGTCTGATTTCCTACAATGTCTGGTATGGTTTTACCCAGAAGCCAGAACGGAAAGAATTATGGCAGCAGTGGATGAAAGATAAACGGCCAGATGTGGTATCACTTCAGGAGTTGAACGAATATACAGCGGAAAAACTCACCAAGGATGCCGGCCACTGGGGACATCCCTATGTTGTGCTTTTGAAAGAAGAAGGATTCCCAACCGGCATTACCTCACGGTATCCTATAGAAGATATCCGGCGTTACCGGGATGGCTTTCACCACGGGTTGATTCGCGTCATGATCCGGGGTATCTATATTTATGTGATCCATCTACATCCGAGCAACTGGGAAGTACGCGGCCGGGAAGTGGAACTGATCTTTAAAAATATAAATGAGTTACCTGCGGATGCAAAAATCATCCTGGCCGGAGATTTTAATACCTTTTCCCCGGTTGATTCCGTTTTTTATGGGCATGAACGATTGGAACCGTTCTTTCAGGCGCGCGATGAACAATTCAATGAAAAAAATTTACAGAACGGGAGGCTCGATTATTCGGTCATCCAAAAATTAATGGATCATGGGTTGGTGGATGTAGAATTTCGGGAACGGACTGCTAATTACCAATTCACTGGAAGTTTTCCCACCCGGATTGAAAAAGAAGGGGAGGATGGAGACCAGCGGCGGCTGGATTACGTTTTTGTGAGCAAAAACCTGGCAGATCAGGTGACCGGTGCCAAAATCATGGCCAATGATACGACCTGGGTCCTGTCTGATCACCTTCCAGTAAGGGTGGATTTTAACCTCCGGTAGGGTAATTATTCAATCTCCCACAATTTCACCGGCCGGTTTTCCTCCATGGACTTTTTGGCTGCCAGTCCCATTTTCAATGAGATCAGACCATCCTCTCCGCCCACCGGCATCTTTTTGTTATGGATCAGGGCATCTGAAAATTCCTTCATTTCATTCACATAGGACTTCTCGTACCTCTCCAGGAAAAAATGAAGCGGGAGGGCTCCTGAAATATATTTTTCCGTAAACAAGCGGTGATGATCCTCATAATTGTTGTCGGCCTGTACCATTCCCTTGCTCCCGAATACCTCCAGCCGCTGATCGTAACCATAAACCGCTTTCCGGCTGTTGTCAATGATGGCCATGGAATCATCCCCAAAGGTGATGGTGATCACAGCCGTGTCTATGTCTTTGGCTTTCTTAATGGCTGGATCGACAAGAACGCTTCCCCGGGCATAGATCTCCTTCACGGTCTTTCCGGAAATATAACGTACCATGTCAAAATCATGGATGGTCATGTCGAGGAACAGACCCCCTGATCTTTTTATATATTCTACCGGAGGAGGACCCGGATCCCGGCTGGTTATTTTTATGATATGAATATTCCCCACCTTGTCCTGTCTGACCATTTCATGTACTTTCCGGAAGTCCGGATCGAAACGGCGGTTAAATCCCAGCATTAAATTTACCTGGCGGTCTTCAACCACTTTCAATACCTCTTTCACTCTTGCCAGGCTCAGGTCGAGGGGTTTTTCACAGAATATTTGCTTCCCGGCCCTGGCCGCTAATTCAACATAATCCGCGTGGGTATCGGTCGGCGAACAGATCACCACCGCGTGGAGGTCTTTCAAACCAATTAATTCATTAAAATGATGCGTGAAAAAAGGGATCCCGTAGGATTCCGGAATATTCCGGTATTCATCTGAAATCTCCATGGCTCCGATTACTTCCACTCCCTGGATTCTCCGGCAAAGATTATCCAGATGGATTTTTCCGATCCTTCCCAGTCCGGCTACCGCAACTTTTACGTTTTTCATTCTATATCGATTAATGTATTTTTTCTGAAAGATTCCGTGGCCAGCACGGCCATTTTTGAAGCCATAAAACCATCAAAAACGGTAATTTCAGGCTTTTTATTTTCCTGGATACAGTGAATGAATTCCTGAAGCTCTGAAACAAAGGCGGGGCCGAAACGTGCAGGGAACGACCGGGAACATTCTTTTCTGATCCCGGTTTCGTCCATCAGTTCGACCAGGTTCATCTGCGGCACGGCACCGATCCGGAGTGTCGCCTTGGTGCCTATGATCTCCGTTTCAATATTATATCCGTGGGAGGCTGTACGCCCTGCCAGGAAAAAAGCCATGGCCTCATTCTTAAATTTCATCAGGGCGGCTACATTGTCCCCATCCCCATAATCGGCAAATTCAGGATGTGCAAAACACCCCCCGATAGCAAAAACGGATCTGGGTTCACTTTTCAGGAACCATCGGGCCAGGTCAAAATCATGCACGGCCATGTCGTTAAATTGCCCTCCACTTTTGGGTAAAAAAGCCAGAATACTTTCAATCGAACTTTCAGGATCGACACTGTATCCGCGGAAAAGGACCGGCCTGCCAATGTATCCTTCATCCACTTTTTGTTTGGCATACCGGTAAGAGGCATCATGCCGCCTCATAAAACCCAACATGAATATCTGCTGGCCGTGGTTTTCAACCACTTTCATGGTTTCCCCGCATTCATCCAGATCGGTTCCCAATGGTTTCTCACAGAATACATGCAATCCTGCTTCCAGGGCTTCCCGGATCTGGCTGCAATGAAGATGGGAGGGAGTGACAATGACCACCGCATCCAGGTCTCCCCGATGGATCATGTCGGAAAAACCTGAAAAGGTCCTTTGAATACCCAGTTCAACCTCGGCTTTTTCCAACAGGACCGGATCCGGATCACAGGCCGCCACGAGTTCAGCCTGCCTGATTTGAAACCTGAGATTTTCTGCATGTATAAAACCCAGACGTCCAAGTCCTGCGATGCCCGTTCTGATTTTCATGAAATCATAGGTTATTGAAGACACATAAATATGAGTGAATAAGCATTATAATCCCAGTGTTCTGATAAACTGTCTGTTGTGGATGGCACTTGCCTTGGGTGCACCCATGCCTGGCAGCACATCTTGTTCCACCACGATCCAGCCGGAATAATTCCGGCTTTTCAGGATTTCAACGATCTGCCTGAAGTCTACATCTCCTTTTCCCAGTTCACAGAACACCCCATTTTCCACGGATTTGAAATAGTCCCAGCCCTGTTTCCGGGCCTCTTCACCCACCTCAGGGTCATAATCCTTGAAATGGATATGCCATATCCTGTCATAATACTTCAACAGGGCCAAGGTTGGATTACCTCCCCCAAAACGGTAATGTCCCATATCCAGGCATAATCCAAGCAATTCAGGGTCGGTATATTCCATCAGCATGTCCAGCTCCTCCGGGGTTTCCACATACCCTGCGCAATGATGATGAAACACCGTTCGCATACCGAATTCTTTCAAAACGGCATCCGCTACCTTTTCAGCTCCTTTACAAAAAAAAATCCACTTTTCGGGGGTAAGTTGGAGATCGGGGGTGATCCTGCCTGCATTCCGGGTTCGATCGGCAACCGAACCATTATTATCAGCAAGGACAATAAAAGCCTTTTGAAATCCGGCATCGTACATCAGGCGGGCGGTTTTTCTGGCCCGTTCGATCCCTTCCTGGTGGACTCCCGGATCAGCCAGCGCAACGGGAACAAAAGCCCCCAGTAGTGCAAGATTTTTCCGGTCCAGTACTTCTTTAAGCCGGGAAGGTTCAGTAGGCATGAATCCCCAGTCACCCAGTTCCGTTCCGGCATATCCTGATTCGGATATTTCATCCAGCACTTCCCGGAAACCCATGGGTTTATGGGTCAGGTCAAATTCAAGGGCACCCCAGGAACAGGGCGCATTGGCGATTTGGATCATAAAAAAGAATTTAAAATTTTCGTGACCATTCTTTTGGCCAGCGTTCGACAATGATCTTGGTTTGGGTAAAAAATTCTATGGCATGTCTACCCTGGCCATGCAGGTCGCCAAAAAAGCTGTCTCCCCAACCGCTGAAGGGGAACTGCGCCATCGGGGCGGCTACGCCAATGTTTATCCCGATATTCCCGGCTCTCACCTGGCTTCTGAAAGTTCGGGCATGTAATCCACTGGAGGTGAAAATACACGCCATATTCCCGTAATTATTCCGGTTGACAAAAGCGATGGCCTCCTCGAGATCCGAAACGGCAAACAGGCTCATCACCGGGCCGAATATTTCAGTTTTTACGGTATGACCATTTTCAGGTACTGATTCCAGTATGGTGGGCCGTATAAAATTACCGGTTTCATACCCTTCTACCGGTTCTTTCCGGCCATCCAGCAGGATCCTGGCCCCTTCCGACACGGCCTGATCGATCAGATGAGATACCCTGGATTTACTTTCACGTGTGATGAGAGGTCCCATTTCCACCCCTGAATCCAGGCCATACCCGGTATTACGGCTTTTAGCCGATGCATAGATACTTTCTTTGATGGCCCCTTTCTGATCTCCGACAGTCAGTATATTGGAGGCTGCCAGGCACCGCTGACCGGCACATCCGTATACGCTGTCATTGATAATTCTGGTAGACACGTCCATATCGGCATCAGGCAGGATCACAATCGGGTTTTTGGCTCCACCCTGGGCCTGTACCCGCTTGCCGCCGGCAGCAGCTTTTGTATAAATATGTCTGGCTACAGCGGTAGATCCCACAAAACTGACGGCTTTTATATCCGGATGTAAAAGCCGTCAGTTTTGTG
>Ga0209536_100007200_pt1 | contig 16903 bp, 14 predicted proteins | sample DeeMarSeWOR28_12_FD_187461 | JGI IMG/M metagenome (GOLD analysis project Ga0209536, IMG submission 187461) | Marine sediment microbial communities from White Oak River estuary, North Carolina - WOR-2-8_12 (SPAdes) (version 2) | ecosystem: Environmental > Aquatic > Marine > Intertidal zone >... | reverse complement strand
GCTGAGCCACAGCCAGGCTTGTTCGTTGTGTTGGTCGAGTTCGACGACATCCAGCAGCAGATTGTAGGCTTCCGCGCGCTGCCCGGCCCTCGCGCACGCCATCCCCATGGCCAGCAACTGGTTGACATCAGTTCGAGTTGGCAATTCTGATCTCCCTACCTCGACACTATACCACTGAGGCGGGGGAAGCGTCAACATGCCATTGGTCACATATTACATCATTTCCTCAGAAGCCGATGACAATCTGTTGGGGGTCTACGAAATCGTTGAAGGTGTCAATACGAACCTGTTCGTGGATGAGGCCGGCCCAGAAGAATACTCTGTCTTTGCTGGCGGCTGGCACATCTACGATCTGGATGGTACCGGTGACTAACACCCGCTGACCAGGCATCAGATAGTAAAACGTCTGGCCGTCTATCACCCGGCTTTCCAGGTTCTCTAACTGACTCAATCCCCAGCGGTAGGGATAGGCGTAGCTAGGGTTGCCTTCGTAGTCAATGCCCACGCGCCACGCGCCGGGCGTCTCATAAGCTCCCAGCGTGTTGAAATTCTGGTCACTGCGGTAGTGGGTTCCGGAGTCCGGACCGGTAGTACGGATGGGCACCAGGCCGGTGTTTTCGACAGTAAGCGTGAAAGCAAGCGTACTCCCCAGCGGTACCACTTTGTCACCTGTCTCAGGGTTGTAGAAGTCGACTCGGGCGTTAACGATGTCAGCTCGGGGGCGACCGCCGTTCTGGATAGTCAGAGTGCCGGTGTAAACGGTACGGTTGCCAACCCTGTCTACCGCCTCGGCACGGACTACGTAGTCGCCATCTGGGGGGGGATCCGCGCCCAAGTCAACGCCCCCTTCGTAGTCGTAGGTGTGGAAGCCGGGCTCGCCGGGCTCCACCTCTCGCTCCTTCTCGGCGACAGGATACTTCTCGCCCTCGGGTCCAAGCAGGTAGACACTTACGTCGGCTTCCTTGGTCAGGTAGTAGTTGATGGTTACGCGGTCTTGTTTGCCGTCCTGGTTGGGGGTGAAGACTTCAGGATAAATGCTGAAGCCCCTCAACTCTGGGCGCTCGGTGTCGGCGTCTTGGATGATCAGCGTTCCTTCGGCAAGGCTGGTGTCGCCGCTGTCATTGGCTGCCTCCACGACCCAGGTATACTGCCCATCCGGTAACATGCTGCCATCAACCACACCGCCGAAGTCGACCCGGTAGTCGCCAGCTGATCTGCGCCGGCTCTGGCGGAAGTAGTGGCGTTGGCCGTTTTCATCTATCAGATAGATGGAAAGGTCCGCGTTGCCTGAGAGTTTGTAGGCGATACGCGCCACATCCTCTAGGCCGTCAGCATTAGGCGTGATGACCTCTGGCTGTACCGACACATCGTAGAGTAGGGGACGTGCCCCACAGGCAGATACTACCAGTACCAACAGTAACAGAAGCCCGGCAAAGACAACACGTAAGTAGCAGCTGACCGAAGGTGTACAGATATGTTGAATTGTGCTCAAGGCAGTCGTCATCCCGCTACAGAATGAAGTACGCAACTTTTCTTGCCCATTTGGGTAGCCTGAGGATAGCGGAAGCTAGCCTACCACAGGGACTCACCCGTGTCAAATCATCTCACAACTTCGATGGTGGTCAGAGGAACCTGAAGTGTGCCGTCGGCTTGGGGTACCTGTGTGCCAGTCGCATCACGCACACCAACGACCAGTGTGTATTGTCCTGGTGGTGTGATCGGGTTCAGGTTTACGTCCAAGTCAGAGCGAATCACCTGTGCCGGTTGCCAACTTGGAGCTGGGAATGAGTCGAATGCATCGTTGTCACGTTCCAGCGACACACCCCACACTTGACCAAGGTCGTCAATTAGGTGCACAAATGGGGTGTAGCTCTGCGTCAGCGCCGATCCTGTGCTCCAATATAGGGTGACGTGAGCCCAGCCGCTAGGCGGGTGGAAGAGGTCATCACTGGCTCGGACATCGGTCTGAGGGATGGTATAGCCAACCAATTTCAGCTCTCCCTCAAATAGGGCATTTACTGGTGTGGCCTGCTCAGGAAGATGATTCGATATGTAACCAGGGGCATAAGCGCGTACGGCCAGCCCTGGCGGGAAAAGCTCAGTCACTGCTGGATAGCGAGCGGCAAACCAGGCATTGGCTTGGTGCTCAGGGTCGGCCAACTCGGTGTGCGACTCGACCAGCCAAACGACCGGATGCGCGCCGCTGATGACCGTCAGCGGACCTTCCAGGTCGGTACCGTCTTCCACTGAGCCAAAGGTGGCGTAGGTCTGGCCCGGTCCCCTGAAGTAGTATTGCAGCGGGTAGCGGGTCCAGTCAGGGTGGATGAGGATGGCATCCTCTGGCCGGGCGTGGGCTGCCAGATAGCCCGCTGTTTCGCGCCAGGCCTCTTTGCGGGCGGCAGGACTCCATTGGCCGGGCAGGGGTATCAATGTGAAGGTGATCGGTAGCAGGTAGCAGGCAGCAGGTAGCAGGTAGCGAGTAACAAATGGCTGGTGGCCACTGGAGGTGGCTATGACACGCAGGCGTGTCGCGAGGTTAACCGCACCAGCAGCCACGGCGATTAACAGCCAAGGGATGCTGACAATGAAATATCGCTCACCGAAGAAGGCAACCTGGTTGCGAAGTAGCATCAAGGTGGCGGTAGCCGGGGGGGTAAGAAGTAAGAGGGTAACCAGGAGCATAGGGCGTGCAGGTCGGCGCTGACTCGAGTCTGACCGCATAAACATTGGAGGACGCGGCATCAAGACACCAACGAGGGCAAAGCCTACCATAACACCTGCGGCGATGGAGGTCAAACTTGATGACAGAGGGGCATTCCAAACGGTGAACGCGCTTAGTAGCCACCAGGCGCGCGCCCAGAAGCCAGTCAGTGGGTCGCCGGGGCCAGCTTCGCCGCTGGCGCGCCAGGTGGCCAGCGCCAGCGGGGCAAAGAGAAAGGCCACGCCCAGCAGGGTCAGGGCGAACGGGACCCAGGCCCTGCGCGACCAGCGCTGAGTCAGCAGCAGGTAGAGGGCGTGCGCAGCCAACAGCAAGCCCGTGTAAAGATGGGTGTACAGACCGGCCACGGCGCATAGACCGTAACCGAGCCAGTACAGGAGTGGGGTGTACCTTTTTCCGCCCCTGCCTCTCTTTGCGTTGAGCGTTGTAGTCGTGGCTTGCAAGAAGAACCACGTTCCCATGCTTCCCAGCAGCACGGCCTGGGCGTACATGCGCGCTTCCTGCGAATACCAGACCAGGAAAGGGTTGAGCGCCGTAAGAGCCGCTGCAAGGGCTGCAACCTTCCGTCCGTTTGAGCCGCCCAGTAAGTCCACTGTCAGGCGGTATACAAGCGGGATCAGCAAAGTGCCCAGCAGCACAGAGGGGAGTCGCACAGCCACTTCGCCGTCACCGGCCGCGAGCCGCCAGTAATGCAAGGACAGATAATACAGCGGCGGCAACCGATCCTCTGCCAAGTTAAAACCTACTTCCAGGATGCGGGGCACGCTGGAGCGGGCCCAGTGCACACTCATCGCCTCATCGAACCATAGACTGTGGTAGGTGAGGTTGTGTAGTCGCACGGCGAAGCCCAGCAGGGTGAGCGCCAGGGGCTGCCAGATGCGTCGCAAGCTACTCAAGATCATCGGTCTCCAGGTATATTGGAAGTATCACCTGATCGCCAGAGTCATCGTCCAACAACAGCCGGGACATGGCGGGATCGCTGGCATCGTACAGGCCGACCGCGATCCAGTAATCACCGGCGGGCAGATCAGGGGGAAGCGCCCACCTCACCCGATCGGGTATGATCTGGCCTGGCTGCCATTCGCGGGTAGGGCGCGATGGCCGGTGGTCAGCGTTCACCAGGGTCTCCCCATCGGCGTCGAGCAGATGCACGGATATTGTGTAATCGGCCTCCATCTCCGCCAATGCCTGCCAGAATAGGACGAGTTCCCTTCCGGAGACCTGGCGTACGCCTACCAGCCGGGCATGCCCGTCAAAGTCGGCCTTGGCCGGCTGGGTGATGAAGCTATCCAGGTCGAAGTGCGCATCGGGCGGTAGACTGTAATGAAATAGTTCCATATGCCAGAATTGGCCGTAGTCATCCTGAGTGCCCACTGTGCCCAGGTAGAGAGGCAAAGTGTCGAAGGGATCCGTCACATCGTTTTGCCAGCGGACCAACCAGATCCCCTGCTTACCTTGCAGCAGTCGGTCTAGCTCATCGCCTACCGATAGATCAAGGGCTGCATTCACGTCCAGGATTTCGATGTCAGGCAGGCGCGCCCAGCCCGCCCAACCGTAATAGTAGGCCCAGGCGGGGAACATGTGACCGGAACTGAGCAGCAAGGCCTCGTCGGCGCGGATTCGCTCGCTGACGATCTGGGCCGTTATACGAAAGTCAGCTTTGTTGAATTCGTTGATTGGGTAGGGGGCGAACCAGTTGCGTAAGGAGTAGATCGAAGTCGCGATAATGAAAATGAGGGAAGCGACAACAATGATGCGCGATACGCGACATGTGATGCGTGATGTGTGATGTGTGATGAGGCATGACAGGCCGCCAGCGATGAGAAGGATACCGGCCGGCGAGGCGAGCATGGCGTAGCGCGGGTTGAACTTGGGGGTGCGCTGCACCAGCAGCAGCACCAGGACAATGGGAAGGAGCAAATACAGGAGCAGAAATACCAGGCTATCTTTACCCAGGGTGCAAGACGAGGCGTACACTGTGCCTTGCGATCTGCGCGCTGGGTGAAGAGCGCTTCGCAGAAGGGCGATTAGACCTATGAGAAGAATGAGTCCATAGCCGAGCGCCAGCCATTTGGCAACTCCCTCGGTCACTGTTTCGCCCAGGCTGAAGGCGATGAACAGTTTGCGGGCGACCTCCCCTAGCTTGAGCGCGCCAGGCCAATAGCTGGTATCTACACCGTAGCGGGTCACCAGGAAGGGGAGCCAGGGGAGATACAGGATCAAGATAAAGACCGTGATAGCGATAGAGATCCAGATACTTGGCTTTAGTGGACGCACGAAGCGAATCTGTCCCCACCAAAGATAGAGAATATACAGGGCGTGGGCGATCACTAGGAAGAAGGCAAAGTAGTGGGTGTAGACAGCGGCAGCTATGGTCAGGACGTAAGCCCAAATGTAGGGAGAGCGGAGATTGGAAGCTGGGGTGTCCAGCCAACGCAGCAACAGGTAGCTGCTCAATAGCCCCAGAAAGGTGAGCAAGGTGTACATACGCGCTTCTTGAGCGTAATACACGTGCAGCGGCGACAGGGTCAGAATGAGTGCTGCCAGCCACGCTGCACGTTCCCCTAGCAGCCACCGACCGGTGATCCACAACAGCGGGACCGTCAGCGTCCCGAAGAACACCGAGAGGAAACGCAGCGCGTGCTCGCTCGTCCCCGCCAACCGCACCCAAGGCCACAGCAGATAGTAGTAAAGAGGCGGTTGGATGTCATCCGCTGTCCAGAGGGTCAGGGCCGGCAAGGACATGCGGGTCAGGTACCAACTCACCCCCTCGTCGTACCACAGGCTCTGGGCCGGCAGCCGATAGACCCGCAGTGCAAAGGCCAGCAGAACCAGCCCCAGCAAGACCAGGCTGGGCCAAATGACGCTCCGGGTACCTAGCGGGACTTCATGTGTACTACGCTGAGCCGGTAGGGGAAAGATCGTTGGTTCGTTCACAGCGGAGGCATGTTACCACACTCGTTGAGAGGGGACAAAAGAAGCGCGGTTCACGCACCGCACTATGTTGACTCGCGCCTTCGCCAAAACTGTGGATTACTCTGCTTGGTCAGCCTCCACAGGTACCAGCCGCGCTGCCAGAATCCCGGCCAGCAGCCCGAAGAGATGTGCTTCCCACGAGACGCCGGCCCGGATCGGCAAAAGGCCCAAGAGGATACCGCCGTATAGAATAATGGTGACAGCGGCAATGAGGATGGAGCTGAAACTGCGCTCATACCAGCCGCGGGCAACCAGGAAGCCGAAGTACCCGAAGATGAGCCCGCTGGCCCCGACGTGGTAACCAGATCGGCCAAAGAGCCAGATACCGACCCCGCTCACCAGGATAATGACCAGCGAGACTTCCAGAAACGCCCGCGGTCCGTGGAGGATTACCAGCCAGCCCAGGATGACCAGCGGTATCGTGTTCAGTAGCACGTGGCGGACTCCATAGTGCAGGAATGGAGCCAGAACTATTCCTGGCACCCCAGTCATCGTTCGCGGAAGAATACCCAACACGTTAAGCCGGTGTCCCAGTAGCAGGTTCACCAACTCCAGGGCCCAAATGACCAGCACCAATCCAAGGATCCAGTAGGCGCTGGTCTTCAATTGCTGGCCCAGGCTAGGTTCTGACTCAAGGTGCTCCATAATTGTTATCTTTTCCTCATGATGAGTCTCAGCAGAACTAAGATCATTCCCAGGGGATCTGCAAACCCCGATGTATGTCTAAATGCATTTGCTTTGTTGAAAAACTTCGTTCATAATACAGTGGGTGGTTTCATAGGACAAATTGCATTGCATTCGACCCGTGAAACGGTGAGACGTGGTGTGGATTATTCAAAGCTCAACGACGAAACGCTTGTCAGACTAGCTGGGCGTGAACACCAAGATGCCTTGGGCGAGTTGTACGACCGTTATAGCCGCTTGGTCTTTAGCCTGGCACTGAATACGGTTGGAGATCACGCCGCCGCTGAGGAGATCACGCTGGACGTTTTCACCCGCGTTTGGGAGAGGGCGGAGCTGTATCGCCCTGACCGCGCCAAGGTGAGCACCTGGCTGACTAGCATCACTCGCCATCGCTCGATTGACGTACTGCGCCGACGCGGCTCGCGTCCAGAACAGCACAGTATAGGCTGGGCCGAGGTGTTGCCTGACCATTTGCCCAGCGTCGACGGCCCTGAAGAAGCCACTGAGCTCGCCATACAACGGCGGCGCGTTCGTGCTGCTATCGCCCAACTGCCACCCGAGCAAAAGCAGGTCCTTGCCCTGGCTTATTTCAAAGGTTATTCGCATCGTGAGATCGCCGAGGCATTGGATCAGCCCTTAGGCACAGTCAAAACGCGTATCCGCCTGGCTATGCAGAAACTGCGGGAAATGCTAATGGAAGAACAGATCAGCACCTGATAAATCCAGGGACATTCTGTGCGCGTATAATATATTGGGAAGATTGTAACAAGGTATTTTGGATATCTATGGATACTCATGTTGTTGACCTGATACCTGGATATGCATTAGACTGCCTGGATGGAGACGAGTTTGTCCGAGTTTCCGAGCACCTGGCAGTGTGTGTTGGGTGCCAGGCCGAGCTGCACTCCTTTGAAGCTGTGGCTGATGAGTTGGCTCTGGCCGTGCCCGATGCCGATCCCTCGGCTGATTTGAAGGGGCGGCTGATGAGACGCGTCGAGCCAGCGGATCCAGAAACATCATCGCAAACTCAAATTTCGTGGTGGGGGCAACTGACGAGGCTTATGCGGCGCAGCACGCCCACATGGGGGTTGGCTGGTCTGATCCTGATCGTCGCGCTGATCGTAAGCAACCTGTGGCTATGGGGGCAACTCAGCCGACCAGATGCGGTGACGGAACCAGGGTTTCTGCAGACCATTGCCCTGACTGGCACCCAGGTAGCCCCCCAAGCCACCGGCCTTCTTGTCGTCAGCGCCGATGGTGAGCACGGCACATTGGTGGTGGATGGTCTCGCTCCACTTAGCGAACAACAACAATACCAGTTGTGGCTGATCCAGGATGGCCAAAGGACAAGCGGCGGCGTCTTCTCTGTCAGCGACGAGGGGTATGGCTCGCTGTGGATTTCGTCTCCCGAGCCCCTCGCCACATATTCAGCTTTCGGCATCACCATTGAGCCTGCCGGAGGCAGTCCTGGACCTACGGGCGACAAAGTCTTGGGCAGCCCCCTCTAAGCACTTGTCCCTATGATGCCCCCTCGATAACTGGTGAACGTATCGGGCTGGAGAGTCAGTCTCCTGGCAAATCCTCAACCTCTACTGCCCGTGAGGTTCGCAGATCACATTTACCGCTCGAGTCGATCCTGACCTCATGCGTGCCGGGTGATAGTGCACGTATACCCGACGCAGGAATTCGACATTTTCGTATAGGGTCTGTTCCACCTGGCAGGCGATCTCGTCGCCAGCTTCCACGCTCAGCGAACCGTCGACGCCGATGGTAACGTTGACCACCAGATATGGCCCAAACCGATGGGCATGGATCTCATCAACCTGTTTTACGTCTGGAATGCCGCTCAACAGTTCGGCGATTCGCTCAGCCAGTGCTTCTCCAGGCACAGTGTCCATCAAGTCCGAGGCTGATTCGCGCAGAATCTCGATGCCGGTGCGCAGGATCACCAGTGCGACCAGGGCCGCGGCTAGTGGGTCCACCCACGGATAGCCCATACGGCCGAGCAGAATACCGATAGCCGCCGCTGTGGCAGAATATACGTCGTTGCGATGATCATAAGCCAACGCCAATACAGCAGGGTTCTTTATCTGGCGCCCGGTCCGAGAGGTCCAGAAGGTCAGCCCCAGCTTGACGGCTATGGTCAGCAAGGCCACCCACAAAGTGACCGTAGCAGCCCCCTCGAAGTTGCTCTCGCCAATCAGCAGCTCGTACACACTGTTAACTGCATTCCAGAAAATGGCGATCGCAGTGGTGATGACAAACGAGCCTACGATCACCGCAGCAATACTCTCCAATTGGCGGTGGCCGTAGGGGTGCTCGGTATCGGCCGGCTTGCGGGCCAGCCTTATGAAGACACTGACCACAAGATAGTAGGCTACATCAGATGTTGAGTTAATGCCGTCGGCCAGCAAAGCCGGGCTGTGGCCTAAGATTCCGATACTCGTTTTCAGCGCGGCCAGAAGAATATTGGCTGCCAGTCCAACGTTGACAGCCAGAGCGCTTTTGCGCTCTCTTTGCTTTGGATTCACTGCTCTCGAAGCCTCCTCGGGTTTAAGCACTGGGAAAATCAAGGAGGCTTCGGAACATTGAGAGTGCTCTTCAACCCCCCTCTGGATGGATCTGTATTTGTTCGGGGAATCCTGCACGAAATCCGACGGTTAGTCAAGTCCTCAACTGCCTCAGGATGCCTTCTTTGTAGATTAAATTGATAGAACAAATCCGAAATACCTTTGAGTGCGTATATATAGTTGAACGCTGCACATAGAGTGATGCGCATCCTCTAAGGCAAGTCAAATCCAACCCAGAATTGAAAAAGGAGAATGACTGTGAAATTCCGTGTCGTATTGCTGTTCTTGCTTATCGCCCTAGTCGCTACTGTGGGTACTGCTGCCGCTGCACCTCCGGATACCCGTAACTTTCGCGCCCATGTGAACGGAGACGGTGCCGGGGTAGAGAGCCTGGGCCAGGGACAAGCCATCTTTCAATTCAGCACAGATGGTGATGGATTGTACTACAAGCTCATCGTAGCCAACATTGAAAATGTCACTATGGCGCACATCCACGTAGCGCCACCGGGCCAACTTAACGGCCCGCCTGTGCTGTGGTTGTATCCCGATGCGCCACCGCCCCAGTTGATCGAGGGTCGATTCGACGGCGTGCTGGCTGAAGGTGTTGCCACCTCAGGCGATTTGGTGGGTCCGCTGGCTGGGGGGTCATTTGATGACTTGAAGATGGCAATAGATGAGGGTAGGGCTTACGTCAACGTCCACACTACCCAAAATCCTGGTGGCGAGATTCGCGGCACGATCCATTAATCATCGCAGCCTTGTGATCGGTCAACATCCGCCTTGCCGTGCTTGTGCATGGGGTCTCCTCATGCAACACGGTTGAGTGATAGTGGTGCAATGAGATCGGGGGCGACGCTCACGTGCGTCGCCCCCGGTTGTGTATGGCAGTGGCGCTCTGCCCGACACGGGCGTTGTCGTCACCCGATGCACCAGCACCCTGTTACTTGCACCGGCTGGCTTGGTGCTGCCCTGGCTCGCCGGGTGCGATGATCCTCGAGCCAAAAATACTGCCTGGCGTATTCTTGCTTTATACATCCACTTAATCTATTATTGCGTATTATTATTTGAAGTGGGTTGCGTGCGGGACCGCCAGGGGGCGTGGATGATCCGGCGCGTTGTTGGTTCGCAGGAAGTCAGAAGATGAAAGGGGGTGAGGCCAGGCAAGGGATTCTCTGATCATAGAGCTGGCTTTGGGTTCAACCACTTAATGTCTCACAAGAGGGAGGTAACAATGAGACAAGTTCGCAGATTGTCGACTTCACTACTAGTGCTACTCGTGCTTCTTACACTCACCGTGTCCGTTGCTTTGGCTGCCCCACCCGCCCAGGATCCTGAAAATGGTAAGGTCCTCTGGGAGCAGAGCCTCTGCAAGAACTGCCATGGAGAAGCGGGCGAGGGGATGTGGGCCGGGCCGTTGGCGGGTAGCGAGAAGATCGCGGATGAATGGATCTCCCAGGTTCGTTCACCGCGCAACCGCATGCCACACTTCTCTCCCGAGCAAGTCTCCGATGAGATGATCGTAGACATGCACGCCTATCTAACCACTCTGACCAAGCCGGAGAGTTTCGCCCCCGCCGATGCTGGTTTGCCTGCCGATGCGCCTGCTGGCCAGCAGCTATTGGTTGAGAAGAGATGCGTGGCCTGCCACGGGACCACCGGGCCGCTCAGGGGCTTTGAGTCTCGGGGGGAAACGCCCACAGCGGAGGCTGTACTTACACAGTTACGTACGCCCAGACAAAACATGCCTATGTTCACCGTTGAGCAAGTCAGTGACGATGAGGCTGCCCTCATCGCCGAATTCATGGCTAGCCAAGTGTCACCGGCCAGCCTGCCCGCAACGGGGAGTTCTGGCTCTATCATCTTGCTGGTGGCTTTGATGCTGCTCGGCGGTGCGCTTCTGCTGATTGGGATCGCCTTTAGAGGTCTTTTAGCACGCTCGTAACTCACTACCAGAGGGGAGCGCTGTATTGGCAGCGCTCCCCACTTTCTCGGATTTGAGGCAGGCTGTCACATGGAGTTTATCACTCGCTTAATTAATGCGCTCATAGAAGTTCATCCTCTGCACAGCATGACGGTGCACTTTCCCATCGCTCTGACCGGTACAGCGTTGCTCTTCCTTGTGCTGGCTCTCTGGCGGCGCAGCGAGGTGCTGGAACGAGCCGCTTTTTACCTAATCGTGCTCACTGCTATCAGCACCGTCGTGGCGGGACTCACAGGTTATCGCGACTATGTGGTCCGCTTCGAAGGTGAGGCCCCCTTGGTCAACGTGAAGATATTTCTGGCGGTTACTCTACTGGTGCTGACAACAGCTACCGCCGTTGGCCGCTGGCGACATTCGGAATTTCTCTGGAAACCATCCACAATGGTGCTGTACTTATCAAGTTTTGCGGCCAGTTTTGCCTTGGCCGCGGTGCTCGGTTTTCTGGGTGGTGTGATCTTGTACGGGTTTTAGGGGGCCATCGTGACTGACTCGTTCTGGAAGACCGAATCCACGGTACCGCGCCGGGAGCGCGTGACCTGGCCATCACTGGCCCAGACACTGCGCCAATTGGGGATTATGGTCCTGGTCGGCATATTGTGGGCTGCTCTATTCTTTGGATATCTGCGCCTGACGGGTGAGCCAGCCGAAGCGTCGCTCAGTGATGAGCCCGCTTCGGTCGCTGCAGTAGCTACCCCAACCGATGTCCCGACCCTGCAATCTGCCGATGCCTCGGCTCCGACAGCGGTAAGCGCCACACCGACTATGAGTGCTCCAACGCCTGTACCCTCCACACCTCCCGGGCCCACTCTGACCGCGACGCCTGAGCTGACTACAGGCGAGATGCTTACCCCTGAACCCGAGCCGTCGGCCACGTCCACCGAAGCACCTGCTCCCTCCCCCACGCCGACTGAGACTCTAGTGCTTCCCACGAACACGCCCGTGGCTACTGAAGACACCTCAACGGTCAGTTTCGCCGGGGACGTATCACCTATTCTTCAGAGGCGCTGTGTGAAATGCCATGGGGGCGAGAGAACCGAGGAAGGGCTGATCCTGAGAACCTATGCCGACGCGATGGCCGGGTCGTGGAATGGCCCGGTGATCGAACCCGGAAGCGCAGAGGAAAGCTTCTTGGTCGAGCAAATCGTTTCCGGCAAAATGCCGAAGCGGGAACCACGGCTATTGCCTTCGGAAATCCAGGTCATAAGCGATTGGATTGACGCTGGTGCGTTGGACAACTGACACCAACGCGTCTCCCTGTCTCCGATTCGGTCGGCGGAATCCAAAGGTCATTATGCCTGTGACCATCGGTTCAAAACAACAAGGGTGGTGCCGAGGCCTTCCTCAGGGACCACCCTTGCTCATGGTTCAATGCTGGCGTCAGAGGCCAAGCTCATCGGCTACCCAGCCGATGCCTAGTGCCTCCAGCTTAACACGGGTGGGATAGCCCGTCTGTGGGTCCCAGCCACACATAGCGTAATAGGTTTCAACTGCCCGCTGCCACTCGTCCTGGTTTATCACGTAGCCGTCGGATGGGCCTCCTTTTAGAGGAACCTCGAAGAACTTCTTGGGCAGCGTGTCAGCCTCGCGGCCGATCCCTTCGCGCGCGTTGAAAGCCCGCATCATGTTCAACCGGCGCTCACCGACTTGCATCAACTCGTACAGACTTACGTTCCAGCCCGTCACTGCCTGGGCAGCTTCCACCAACTGGTTGGGCCCGTAGAGTTGCCAAGCCGGGCCGTAAACGAACTGGCACACATTGATGCTATCCATGGTGCTGTACATATGTTGCGTGATCATAGCATAGCGTACCATCTCCTCGTTGAGCGCCAGGTCCGGCTGGGGATCGTGCAGGCCGAGTTGTGCCATCCGCTCTGGATAATCGCCGTAACTCGGGTCATGCTCGTGCGATTGATGATCGGCGCCGAAAGGATTGACTGAATATATCAGGGCCAGCGTGCGCTTGGTTTGCGGCATGTGGGCCGGCGCTTCCTGGTTCTTGCTGGTGATTAGGAACTCCTCGGTACCCCGACCGATTTTGGCAGCCGCATGGGCTGAGCCTTCGGCCAGGATGTTACCGATCCCTTCCCGCTTGGCGATCATCTCCACCATGTTGACCATCGCCTCAGCGTTGCCGTAGCGTAGCTCTATGCCCCCCGTGTCTTCGACCGTGATGAGCTCTTCTTCAAAGCACTCCATAGCCCAGGCAATTGTTGCTCCACACGAGATGGTATCCACGCCGTACTTGTTGCACAGCTCATTGGCCTTCGAAATGGCAGCCAGGTCGCTGACGCCACAATAATTGCCGAAAGTGGAGGTGGTCTCATATTCTGGACCCCCATAATGAGGGTCGACCTGGTATGGCCCTTCAGTGATCTCCACCACTCGTTTGCAGCGGACGGTACAGGCGTAGCAGGTATCCCGTCCATAGCGATCTTGCGCTCCCTCGTCAGCGCCCTTCAAAACGGTGTCGTACATCGTGGTGCCGTCAATAGCCTCCCAATCATCGAAGACACCGCTTGTGAAGTTATAGGTAGGCAGCCCACCGTCCACCTGCTGAGAGCCCGTGGTTTCGGCGGTTCCATACTTGCCCAACCCGGCTACATCAGAGTCTGGTACGTTGGTGGCTCCCCAGCGGGCTAGTTCATTCAGCGCCTCTTTATCGGCTATGGTCGGCTTGCTGGTTCCCCGCACAGCTATGGCTTTTAGATGCTTGGAGCCCATCACGGCGCCCATTCCAGTACGTCCGTTGGCCCGGTTGCTCATATTGATAAGCGCCGCGAAACGTACCCCCTTCTCTCCGGCCGGGCCTACCTGTAGCACCTCGATCTTGTCGTCGCCTAGCTCCTCTTTGAGGGTGGCCTCGACCTCACCGGTGATCCGGCCCCACAAATGACTGGCGTCGAGCAGTTCCGCCTGACCGTCGTGGATCCATAGATAGACCGGCTTTGGGGCTTTACCCTTGATGATAATAGCGTCGAAGCCCGCGAATTTCATCTCGGCCGGAAAAAAGCCGCCGCACTGTGAGTCGCCAATGCAGTCCGTCAGTGGTGACTTGGCCACCGAGGTCATTCGGCTCTGGCCGGAGATGGGCGTACCCGTCATGACACTCAGGCACAGAGCCAGGATGTTGTCCGGTCCCAGCGGGTCGGCCCCAGCTGGCATCTCTTTGAGCAGATAGTAAAGTCCCATCGCACTACCGCCCATATATTTGCGGTAGAACTTCTCGTCTGGTTCCTCAACGCTGAGATCCCCCGTGGTCAAATTGACGTGCAAGATCCTGCCGTTGTACCCGTATGGCATAAGGAGTCCTCCTCTTGGCTATTTATCCTCCGCCGATAATGGTGTAAATCGCGACTTGATCACCGTCTTGGAGAATGTGTGTTTCATCCGGCTTCTGATTACCGTTGAGCGAGACGATAACTCGTCGTTTGATGCCTATTTGGTTGATCAGGTCGCCGATGGTTGCGCCATCCTCCAGATTGATGCTGGCCCGTCCCTTGGCTTCGGACGGGAGATGGTCACGCAATATACCGTGCAGATGTACGTTTACCTGCAAATAGTCACCTCCTTGCCAAACGTGAATTCACTTATACCAGGTATCTGCCTTCGTCAATCAGAGTCTTCCCATCTACCACCAACGTCGGTTGGCCGACGACGCCATCGATGTGAATGGGAGCAGGGTTCGCCCCGCCATAGCTGGGTGAGGCGTTGTCGCCGATAGCTACGTGGATAGTCCCCATCACCTTTTCGTCAGTCATCAAGTTGCCAGTGAGGCGGGCTTCAGGATTGGTGCCAATGCCCAGTTCGGCAATGATGCGGCAGTTCTCACCGTGTTCCAGTTGCTCCCCGTACTCGATACGGCGCAAAAGCTCTTGTGCCTCGGCTCCTCCTTCAATAGCAACCACTCGCCCTTTCTCAAAGATCATACGTACCGGCTGCTGCACGACCAGCTCTGGAAAACTCTTATCCACGACCAGCACACCTTCAGCGCTGTCCTCCAGTGGGGCGACGAAGCACTCCCCGGCTGGCAGATTGCCAAATTGGCCGGGATGATGGATCAATCCGGTGTCTTCTTTAATATCCCGCCCGGCGATCGAGCAAGTGAGTTCCGTGCCCAGAGGGGTGGTAATTTGTACCTGGTCCTTGCCTTGCAGATGTGTCTTCAGCCGCCGTGTGATGGCTGCGATTTCCTTGTAGTCAGCGCTCAGCTCGTTTTCCAGAATCAAGTCGTCCAGCTGTGCGCCGTAGCCTACGCGCGTACCATTCTCGCGACAGGTGCGCCAGAAAGCAAGTCGGCCTGGCGCTTCTTCAGATGGTACGTGGGAATAGAACACCATCGTCGCGTCGACCTGGGACGCCACTTGGTGTAACAGTGGTGGATATTCCACTAGGGGGCGTTCAGCGTCAGAAAGTATATAAGTCCACACTTGCCCAGGGTTGGCAGAGAGTATTTCGGTCATCAGGCATTCTCGCATCTGGACCATAGGTTGGTCCGTGATGAGTAGCACCTTCTCACCGGCTGAGATTTTCATACAGGTATGCACGATGTTTGCAGCCCACATAGCGGATCTCCCTTCTAATCTTGGAAGGTTGGAAGGACGGAAGAGCGGGTAATTGACAACCACAGGCCTTCCGGTCTTTCAGTGCTCCAATCGTCCAGCCATCAACTGATGGATGCCGCGCCACCTCCGCGGCGACGCCAGATTGGGTACGGAATATACCATACTCCGACTTGGGTTGCCAGTCGGGGACACCCTCACATCTCCCTATAATTATCCCTTCATCCGTTCTCCTTGTTCTTCGTTGGTAAAAATCCAACCTACAACCTCGCCGATGTTCATTTGGGGCTCCAACTGCCAGGTAGCCGGATTGGCCATTGAGCGGCCCCAGCGAGAGCTTGAGTCAAAGTCGGGGCCGGGCATACCCCCTGCTTCGGATAGGATGTTGATCACGCGTGTCCTCCAGCGGGCCATATTGCTGACGCGCAGGTCAATCCACTCGGTCTCAGCCCAGCGATTGATGGCAGCTCGGGTCACCTGCCAGGACTGCCACTCCCAACGGTGGTCACGTCGCTCCCGCTCTGCACAGAGGAGGGTCACGCCGTCGGCCATAAGGATAGGGATGCCAATGGAAATGGCCTGGCTGCGCAGATCGGAGTCCTCCTTGATCATTTGGACCATCGCCTCGGACATCGCTTCGGGACTACTCTCGGCTACGGCCTGTAGGGAGTCAAAGATGTGCTTGAGCATGTAAGCTTCAAACAGTAGCTTGGACAGCTTGGGTGGGCCCAGAATCTCAAAGGCTACACTATCAACCTTGTGCTCGCGCTCCAACTGGCGGGCAAATTCGATGGCCCGATGGCGTAGCGCGCCTGCTCGGTAGCTGGGACCCATTACCGCGCCATCGAGGGCGGCGATCACGTCGCAGCCGGTGCTAATCCCCTGGAGCTCCCGCACCACATTGAAGGCAATGTCTTCAGGGGTAACGCCCTCCATCTGGCCCAAGGCGGTGATGGCAGTGAATTCGGGCAGTGAGAAATAGCCGTTCTCGCCCGTGTCAATGTAAACCGACTCCAACACCCCATCAAGCCGCTGCCACCCTTGGTGCGTGCCGAGATCGAACTGCCCATTGTCCGCCAATCGGAGTCCCTGGTCTGGCGGACAGTCGTAGAGAGGGATTTCTCGCCCTCGCTTTTTGATGGGTCCGTAGCCAATTTGTTTCCAGGTGATAGCCGCGGTGGGCTTAATCTCTTTGATCGCCGGGCTACCTGGCGTCCGGGCCATCAAGAAGAGGAGCAGGCTGTGTGCACCGGCCATGGCCGCTTTGCTAAGCAGTACACGCGAGGGCTTCTCCTCCCCGTGGGTGTATGGGATATTCAAACCCATGCCGCCCGTACCGCTGGTACCGATTTTGATGTAGGCACGTGTGCCGGCTCGTTTCATCGCCTCGTGCAGAATCTGGACGTGGCGGACG